>OLNK01002079.1_pt1 | contig 12596 bp, 19 predicted proteins | sample 1672791 | NCBI WGS metagenome assembly OLNK01 (sample SAMEA3136724, study PRJEB25190) | human gut metagenome | biome: human gut; feature: human-associated habitat; material: faeces | place: Austria | collected 2013 | reverse complement strand
CCCCACTGTGGGCCGCGGCGCTTTTATACCACAATTCACCCTACATTAGATAAAGAAGGAGAAATGCACCTATGCTGAAGATCGTAGCAATCGGAAACCTGACAAACGATGTGGAACTGAAGGTCCATGAGGCCACCGGCAAGCCCTATGCCATCCTGCGGATCGCCTCGGACCGCCGCTACCGGGACAAGGAGGGCAACCGCCTGACGGATTTCATCTCCATCAAGGTCCGCGGCCCGCTGGCGGAACGCTGCGCGGAGTTTGCCTGGAAGGGCTGCAAGCTGGCCGCCTCCGGCGACTTTGAAACCATCACTTTCGCGGACGAGCCGGAGCGTCAGCCCGGTTTCCTCATCAAAGCCACGGAGGTGGAGTTCCTGTCTCCCCGCCGCGTGGAGGAAAGCGCCGTGTCCATGCCTGCGGACGGTATGGATGAGGCTGCGGCCTGAGCGCCATGCGTAATACAGGCATTGAATACACCAGTGCGGAACGCACCCCCACCATTCTACCGGATCTGGCGGAGCTGCTCCCTCCTCTCAGCGGGGAGCAGCTTGCCGCGCTGGAGAAGGACATCCTGCAAAACGGCTGCTATGCGCCCATCATCGTCAATGAGGATCTCGTTGTCGTAGATGGCCACAACCGCCAACAGATTTGCACCCGGCACGACCTGCCCTACAAGATGGCGGTGTTTGCCTTTGACGATCTGCTGGAGGCCAAGCAGTGGGCGCTGGATACCCAGAAGGGCCGCCGCAACCTGGACAAATGGGAGTTGGGCAAGATCGCCCTGAAACTGCGGCCGGAGATCGAGGCCAGGGCAAAGGCCAACCAGGGTGCCCGTACAGACCTTTCGGCAACATTGCCGGAAGGTTCCGCACCTGTGGACACCCGCAAAGAATTGGCTGCATCCGTTGGCCTCGGGGAGCGCACGATGGGCAAGGTGATGCAGATCGACGAACACGCCCCCGCCGCCGTGAAGGAGGCCCTGGATAAAAAGGAACTGTCCGTCAACCAAGGGTATCAGATCACCCGGCAGGTACAGGATCTGCCGGAGGACGAGCAGGGGCAGGCGGCATTGGACCTGGTGGAGCTGGAAAAAGCGAAAAAGGAGATCCGGGAGAAGGATGCGGAGATCGACCGCCAGAGCAAGATCGCCGGCGTGTTCTGCAAGGCTTATGAAAAGGCCGTTCTGCTGACGCCCACAGAGGAAAATGTGCGGATCTGGGTCAAATGCACCCGCATGACTAAGGAAGAAATGGAGGATACCATCCAGGAGTCCCGTGAGTTGGCCGGGGTGTTTACCTCCATTGCCGGCCTCATGGAACACCTCCTGCCGGAAAGGGGGACGCTATGAATGAGATGAGTGTGCGAACATGGCAGGAGCGGTTCCGTGCCGGGGATTTTTCCTCGAAAGATCGTGCCGTTCAGTGTGAGGCCGGGTGGTATGACTGGTTCTGCCAGGATGACGCGCTGGCCGGACGGCTCCAGAAGTTGAGCAAGGTGGTCATGGGGATCACCGACCCCTATATCCTGGACCACTACTATGTCTGGTTCAAGAACAACTGCCCGCTGTCCGGCCCGCTCTATGATGACATACGGTTTGAACCGCTGCATGGCGACCGCAGCGGGAAGTATTTTGTGGTCATCCGGGACAGTCCCCATGAGGCCCATAAGTGGACGCTTTACACAGGGCACCATGGATTTGAGCAGCCGGAATTCACCTGTGGAAACGTGCGGGATATGCTCCGCCATATCAATTCCATGGCCCCAGAGTCCTGGCGTGGTAATCCGCCGCCCGAAAAAGCGATGCATCCTCCTCAAAAGAAGCGAAAGGAGGCAGAGCGATGAACCGGGAAAACACGGGTGCCAAGCCGACTGCTCCGCCCAGACTGCCGCCAGAGGCGGAGCAGGAGATCCTGGAGGCGTTGTTCGAGGGAATGGAGATCCATTCCAGCGAGATCGCCGCGATCCTGAAAAAGCATGGCGTGTGCGGGGATGTGGAGGCCCTCCAAGACAGCTACCGCAAGCGCCTGGGCCAGCGGCTCATGGCCAGTCTCCGAGACGAGGGCGGCAAGCGTGAAGTGCTGGCCAACGGAAAAGGCAGCTATGTAGTGCTGGAGGGCTGCGGCGACAGGCGGCAGCTCAAGCAGATCCGCCGCCGTATCCAGAACCAGATGAAAGGACTGGATCTCTCGGCGCGGAAAGTGTCCGGCAGGCTGACGGTTCTGGAACGGCTGGCCCGCAAGTGGAGAAGGGCTGGTTGAGATGGATGCCAAGACATTCTATGAGCAGATCGCTCCAAAACTGGACCCAGGTGGCTTCAAGCTGTACTTCACGGCCAAGAGGATGACTGGCTTTGATCTATATGGGCAGTTCCCTTATGAGGATGCCCGCGGGATGTTCGAAATGATGAACGGCCACCAGCTCATGCGCTATCTGCTGGCGGATCAGTTCCATGCGGTTCAGTGGGAGATCGTGCCTGGAACCTGCTATGAACGGGCTGTCCTTCTCCCCCTCGACCGCACCACGCCGGCATATCGGGCATTCGAGCAGAAGCTGTACACAGCGGTCCTGCACGACTACCATCTGAATCCTCAGAAACAACATGATCGGAAGGAGCACAGTACCAGATGAAAGATGTAATTGTGATCGGCGTGGATCATGGCTACGCAGCCATGAAAACTGTACACTTTTCGTTCCCCACTGGATTGGTGGAGTACGAACATGAGCCGTACACCCAGAAAGACGTACTGGAGTACAACGGCAGATATTATGTGGTGGGCAGCGGCCGCCAGCCGCTTCAGAGGGATAAGACCCAGACGGAGGACTACTATCTGCTCACCCTGGCAGCCATCGCCAAGGAACTGGAGCATCGGGGTGCGGAGCACACCGCCAGCGTCCACCTGGCCGCGGGCCTGCCCCTGACCAGCTTTGGCCGGGACAAGAAGTCCTTCCGTTCATACCTGTATCGGGATGGAAGCGCTATCCCTTTTCGCTACGAGGGGCAGGACTACACCGTCACCATCCAGGAGGTGTCCCTGTTTCCCCAGGGCTATGCCGCCGTACTGACCCAGACGGAACTGCTGGACGAGCCGTCCGTCATTGTGGCGGACATTGGCGGCTGGACGGTGGATCTGATGCGGCTGGATAACCGCATCCCCAACGCCGCTTCCTGCCGGAGCCTGGAACTTGGCATGATCCGCTGCATTGACGAGATCAGCGAACAGGTGCGCCGGTTGTTCGGGCTGTCCCTGACGACGCTCAGATCGAAAGCGCCCTGCGGGGCAGTTCCGGCGGGATGGACGAGCGGATCAGAGCGGTCATCCACACCCAGGCGGGCAAGTACGCCCGAAACCTGCTCTCGGCAGTCACAGAGAGCGGCCTGGACATCCGAGCCATGCCCGCCATTTTCCTGGGCGGCGGAGCGGCGCTCTTAAAACGCCACCTTTCGGCCACAGACGGCCTGTGCCGCCCGCTTATCCTGGACGACGTATCCCTGAACGCCAAAGGGTATGAGCGCCTTGTGAGGCAGATGTCGCGGGGTGTCGGCCATGGCGGATAAGCGGCGGCTCAACCTTTCTTTTTCTCTGACATCGCCCCAGCAGCGGGAAGCTTGGCGCATCCTGAGTTCCATCCCAGTGGGGCAGCGGACAGACACCGTGTGCAGGATGGTCTGTAAGGCCCATGAACAGGACGCCCTGTTGTCCGCCATCCGGGGGCTGATCCGGGAAGAACTGCGCCATTTGGATCTGACAACAGAAAAAAGCCGGCAGGCACAGGCCGGGGACATGGATGAGAATGTCCTCGGCTTTCTTCTTGCCCTGCAGCAGGAAGGAGATGAGATCACCTGATACGCTATTTTGATATGTTCGCCGGGATCGGCGGCTTCCGGGCCGGACTGGACCGAGCTGGAGGTTTCCAGTGCGTCGGCCATTGCGAGATCGACAAGTACGCCGACGCCAGCTACCGCGCCATCCACGACATCCGAGAGGAGGAACGATACTATCCCGACGCCAGAAAAATCGACCCAAACGACCTGCCCGGCTTCGACCTCCTGTGCGGGGGATTCCCCTGCCAGGCATTTTCAAATGCTGGCCGAAGAAAGGGATTTGAAGATGCCAGAGGCACTCTCTTCTTTGAGATTGCCCGCCTGGCTCAAGCCAGACGACCTGCGTATCTTCTGCTTGAGAACGTTCCAGGACTGCTTACGCATGACCAGGGCCGGACGTTTTCTGCCATCCTCGCCACGCTTAATGACCTGGGGTACCGCGTGGAATGGATGGTGCTTAACAGCGCGGATTTCCGTGTCCCCCAGGTCCGAAAGCGGGTGTTCATTGTCGGATATCTTGATCCCCGATGCGCCGGAAAAATACTTCCTGTCTTCGGAACAGACGGAAAAGCTCTTATACAAGTCCTCGGCGGGCCGCAGGGATCGAGAGTCTATGACCCCAGAGGGACCGCCTGTACACAGACTGCCGGAGGTGGAGGAAAAGGAGTAAAGACCGGGCTGTATCTGATGGAGCCGGACACAGCACGATCCTGTTTTGTGGATCTGTGTATCGGCAGGCCGACACCGACCGAGAACGCCAGGTGCCTTACCGCACGATACAGCCAAACTACACTCTGCAACCACCGCGGAGAACGCTCTGGGGTCCTGCTGATCAAAGAGGCAACCAAACGCGGCTACAAGGAAGCAGCGATAGGTGATACTGTCGATCTGGGGTATGCGGGCAGCAACACACGCCGTGGGCGTGTGGGCCACGATATCGCACACACCCTGGAGACCAGCTGCATCCAGGGAATCGTGGAGCGCGGCGGGCGCATCCGCCGCCTGATGCCCCGTGAAAGCCTTCGGCTCCAGGGATTTGCGGAAGAGCAGATCGACAAGATCCTGGCATTCACCTCAGATGCCCAGGCCTATAAGCAGGCCGGAAACAGTGTCACCGTTACGGTGATCGAAGCCATTGGCCGCCGTATCCTGGCGGTGGATGAAGAACCGCGGAAGATGGGTGATGCGGCATGACCGGCCTGAAAGACCAGTGCTTCGGCGTAGAAGTGGAGATGACCGGTATCACCCGTAAGCAGGCCGCTCAAGCGCTGGCGGACTACTTTGGGACCATACCGAAAGCCAAAGGCGGCGTCTATGATACCTGGAAAGTGAAGGACCCCACGGGCAAGGAGTGGAAGCTGGTCAGCGACGCCAGCATTATTGGGGAGCAGTGGACCGGAACAGAGTATCTGGAAAATGACATCAAAGATTTTCGTGTGGAGCTGGTCACCCCCAAGCTGACCTATCCAGAACTCCCCAAACTCCAGGAGTGTATGCGGCGCCTAAAGCAGATCGGCGCCAAGGTCAATGACTCCTGTGGTATCCACGTTCATGTAGACGCCGCCAACCACAACCGGCAGAGTCTGAAGAACCTCATCAGCATCATGTACTCCAAAGAGGATCTTCTGTTTAAAGCCTTGCAGGTAAATGAGGTGCGGGCCATCCGTTTTTGTAAAAAGGTACGAGAACCTATGTTGCGGAAGGCCAGGGCCCTATCTGCAGAGGAGACACCAGATCTGACTCAGTTGGAGCGGATCTGGTATGAGGGAGATGTTCACAAAACGGATCATTACAATTGGACACGTTATTACGCGCTTAACCTCCATTCGGTTTTTTACCGGGGTACGGTGGAGTGGCGGTGCTTCAACTCCACCCTGAACCCCAATCTGGCCACCGCCTATGTGAACCTCTGTCTCGCCATGTCCGCCCAGGCCATCGCCCAGCGCAGCACCATCATGCGCAAGACCCGCAGCGATAATGAGCTGTTTACCTTCCGGGTGTGGCTGGTGCGCCTGGGCCTCAATGGCGATGAGTTCAGGGAGACCCGCGATCTGCTGCTGGCGCATCTGGATGGGGACCGGGCCTGGCGCTTCGACAAGGACAGCTATGAAGTCAATCGAAACAAGAAGAAAAAACATCGTGAGGCGGAGAGGTGACCATGAAGATACGAATTGATGACACTATTTATGAGGGGACTGGGGCGGAGATCCTGGAACAGCTCCGGCTGGCCGCCTTTGACCCCACTGAGTTCCCGGATACGGAGAGCTATCTCTGGCAGCTCCGCAGCAACTTCATCCGCATGACGGACCGGGACTGTGTCCTGCCGAAGCACGGCCTGGAGGAGCAGGCACGGGTACTGTTTGGGGAACTGGCGAAAATTGGTGCGCTGGAGGTGCTGGAAAATGGCTGAGGGAAAGCTGTACTTCGCCTATGGGAGCAATATCAACCTGGATCAGATGGCCCAGCGCTGCCCAGACGCCCAGGTGGTGGGACCAGTCACATTGGAGAATTATGAACTTCTGTTCCACGGCAATTTGCGGGGCGCCGGAGTGGCCACCATCGCTCCCAGGGAGGGGAGCACGGTACACGGCCTGCTGTGGAACATCACGCCAGAGTGTGAGCGCTCCCTGGATTATTATGAGGGTTACCCTCACCTGTATGGGAAGGAGCCGGTAACGGTTCATGGACATGATGGGCAGGAGCACACGGTTATGGCCTATGTGATGACGGAGCTGTGCAAGGAACCATCCATTCCCTCCTTTTATTATTACAACGGCATCTTGGAGGGCTACCGGCAGAACGGACTGCCCACAGCATCGCTCAAGCAGGCGTGGGAGCACTGTGTGGAGGAGGTTCACCGGGAGACAGAGCGGATCAACCGCAGCGCCTGCGGCCAGCTCTCGTCCAGACGGAAGAAAGACCGCGGGCGATAAACCTCAAATCAGTCAGGAGGCAGAACCTATGCCAAACAAAAGCATTTCCCTATCTGGGGAAGTACATATCAGCACAGAACAGGTTTATACCACCGTAGACGCACTGGAGGCGCTGAAAGCCATTGGTTTGGCCTATGGCCTCTACAGCCGCGCGGAAGAACTCCGCGGGCAGCGCGTCCATCTGGCGGACCGGGACGGACATACCGCCCTGGTGGTGCAGGAGGATTTCAGTTGTCACGGGAGTCCCTGCTGGGAGACGGTTCGGACTTTGACCGAGGACCCGGCAGAGATCCAGCAGTACATGGCCTTTCGGGATGTGCTGCGTATCATTCAGCAGCGGGATCGGGAGGAACGGCTGCCCGCGAAACAGCGGACAGGCGACAGCGTCCCTGGGCATCCACCCAGGCAAGGCGGAAGATCCCATGAGCGCTGAACCGTACCAGATCCGGACCAGCGGTGAGCTTGATGTCAACGACCTGTTTACGACCAAATTACAGGAGGGCGCCTGTGCGGCACATCTGCGTGGAGGGTTCACCGATACGGGCGAAGTCGAAATCACCCTGTTAAAGAAGAATGAGGGGCTGGCCTCCCCAGCGTTCCAGGCAGAATTGAGCGTTTTACTGGGAGCCCTTCGAGGAGACAGCGGTCCTCTGCGGGATCTCTCCTCTATGCGGGCATATTGTGAAGCGCATCCCCAGGCGCTCATGCGCGGCAGACAAGCCTTTTACGCATTCCGAATCGACACTGGCAAATACCGATATTATCTACGATTTTTCCCACAGCGGGAACTCCATAAATTCTTTATTTTCTGCTATCAGACAGACCGGCTTCGGGAAGATCTCCCCAAGCCGGATTTTCATTATCTGAACCGGAGGAGAAAACATCAAAAGAGGGAGGAAAGATCATGGAGGTTTTGATTGTGGAGCCCATGAAGCCCTGCTATGTGCGGGAGATCAGCAGGCTGAAAGATATGCAGGAAATCGTAGGCGGCCATATTGAAGCAATCTACCCATTCAAGGAGCAGGTGGCGATTATCGCAAACGAGGAGGGCAAAATCCTGGGCCTGCCCTTCAACCGCCACCTGTCAGATGAGCGTGGAGTCCCGTATGACATCGTCTGCGGGACATTTTTTATGGCCGGGCTGGGAAGTGAAGATTTTACTTCTCTGACAGATGACCAGATCCGGCGTTATAAAAAGATGTTTGACAATAGGATGGTTTTTACTGTTCCGGCGAAAGCACAAGCGGAGAAAAATCATCCCAAGAAAGGAAAATCACATGAGAGATAAATACATTCAAACCGCAGAGTCTGTCACCGAGGGACACCCGGACAAGCTGTGCGATACCATCGCGGACACAGTTCTGGATGCCTGCCTCCGCAGCGACCCAGCCGCCCGTGTGGCCTGTGAGGTCCTGGACACAGCGGGCAAGATCCTCGTGGCCGGCGAGATCACCGCCGCGGAGCTGCCGGACATTCCCGCCCTTATCTGCCGGACGGTGCGGGAAGCGGGCTATGGCGGCTCCAACTACGAAGTGGAGGTCATCACCCATGACCAGAGCGGCGATATCGCCGGGGCTGTTTCCCAAGAGGAGCAGACCGGAGCTGGAGACCAGGGTATCCTGTACGGCTACGCCTGCAGCGAGACGGACGAGCTTCTCCCCCTGCCTGCTGTGCTGGCCCACCGCCTGACTCGCCTGCTCACCCATGCCCGGAAAACAGGGGCCATCCGCGGGCTGAAGCCGGACGGCAAGGCACAAGTGTCCGTGGAGTATGTGTTCGGCCTGCCCAACCGGGTCACCAGCGTGGTGGTCTCCTGCCAGCACGACGCGGACAAGGACCTGGAGGATCTGCGGCAGGAGATTCTGGAATGCGTCATCACCCCCGCGCTGCGGGAACTGCCCCCGGATGGGGATACAGAGCTCCTCATCAATCCCTCCGGCCGCTTTGTGCTGGGCGGCTTTGAGGCGGACACCGGCCTGACCGGCCGCAAGCTCATGGTGGACACCTATGGGGGCCTCATCCCCCACGGCGGCGGCGCACTGTCCGGGAAGGACGGCACTAAGGTGGACCGCAGCGGGGCCTACATGGCCCGGTACATCGCCAAGAACATTGTGGCCGCGGGGCTGGCGGAGAAATGCACTGTCAGCCTGGCCTACGCCATCGGAAGGGCCGAGCCGGTGGCGGTGGACATCGACGCCCATGGCACCGGCGTGTACTCCAGTGCTGTGCTGGAGCAGGCTGTCCGGGCGGCCTTTGATCTGACGCCCAGTGGTATAATCCGCACCCTGAAGCTGGACCACCCCATGTTCGCTCAGTTCTGTAACTACGGACACTTCACGTACCCAGAGGCTCCCTGGGAACAGACGGACCGGACAGAGCTGCTGGAGAATGTCTGCCGCGCGAAAGAGGCAGGTGTTTCGGACCGTTGAGATACCTGGCCTCCTGCTCCTTCGGCAAGGACAGCCTTGCCGCCATCTTATTGGCAAAGAAGCATGGAGAGCCGCTGGACGAGGCGGTCTACTGCGAAGTCATGTTCGATAAAACCATTTCAGGAGAGGTCCCGGAGCACCGGGACTTCATCTATACCAAAGGCATCCCCGCACTGGAGCGCATGGGGATTAAAGTGACAGTGCTCCGCGGCAAAAAGACCTATGTAGATCTGTTCACCGGGCGTATTACCCGTGGCCCCAAGAAGGGTATGCTGCGGTCCTTCCCTGTGTGTGGGAAGTGCTATGTCCAGCGGGACTGTAAGCTGAGACCGATTCTAAGGTACCAGAAAACACTGCCACCTGACACGGTGCAGTATATCGGCATCGCAAAGGACGAGCAGGAACGCCTGCTGCGGCTTGAGGGGCGCCAGGTGTCCCTATTGGAAAAATACAACTGCACTGAACAGGACGCCAAGGAGCTCTGCCGGCAGGCGGGGCTCCTTTCTCCGATCTATCAGTTCACCAACCGGGGCGGCTGCTGGTTCTGCCCCAACGCCAAGCGGAAGGAGCTGCGGCACCTCTATGACCACCACCCGGAGCTGTGGGCCCGAATGCTGGAGCTGCAGGCCCTCCCAGGCAAGGTGACAGAGAAGTTCAACCGCACCCAGCGCTTCTCCGATATCGACGCGATGTTTCGGGAGGAGGATCAGGAAAACGGCCTCCGGCAGAAGGCCGCCTGAACACCCAGGAATTGTTGGTATCGCTGGGTTTGTGTCTGCTTTTTCGTTGCGTATGGTGATAGCTTTTCGCCGCCCAAACGGGTATTGTTGTGGTCGGAAACCCACCCTAAAATCAGTAAGGAGGACGCTCTGATGAAAAAAATCGAAACCCATCCCTCGCCGGAAAAACTGCTTCGGCAGGTCACCGAGGAGGCGGTCAATGCCCTGGCCCTGGGCGGGCCGGATAAGATCGGGGACGAAGCCCCCATGGAGGCAGGCGTGATGCTGATCGCCAAAGCCTGGGGCCTGCCCCAGGAGAGCCTCCAGGCCAGCCTGGACCTGCTCGCAAAGGAACGGCAGCTCCTTCGCAGCGAGAGCGGCGAGGACGCCCTGCCCGACAGCGAACTGCTGGAGCCCTACGACGGCAGAATGATCGTCGAGCTGCTCTGGGGCCTGTTTGAGACGGCAATCAAGCTGGAGGACGCCCAGGACCGGGCGGCAATGCACAAGCTGGCCCTGCTCATGGCGGAGAGTCTGAGCCTGGATAGTTGGATCGCAGAGTGCGGGCCATCTAAAATCTGAGACAGAAGCATACGGGAGGGGCTGTCCCAAGGGGCGGCCCCTCGCCTGTCTGTAAAAAGGAGATGAAGCAGTAATCAATCAGAAATACGAACTGACCGATATCGCCCATGAGAAATATCCCTTTCTCCACCGCATCCGGGCCCTGCGGGATATCGGGAAGAAGGTAAAGGCCGGGGAGCTGGGCGGCTTTGTAGAGAGCGAGCGCAACCTGTCCTTTGAGGTGGGAGATGACGCCTGGATCTTCGACGACGCCATTGCGTGTAACGATGCCTATGTGGACAAGGGCTCGTCCCTGTTTGGAGAGTCCGTCGCCTGCGGAAACGCCTATGTTTCCCAGAACTCTGCCCTGAGCGCCCATGCCCGCGCGGAGGACGACGCCTATATCCGGGGGAGTAATCTCTGCGGCCACGCCAGAGTATCCGACTGCGGGATGGTGCTGGACTCGCCGGACACAGGCCGTGCACCCATTCTGTCCGGTACCAGTGCTGTGTATGGCAGGGTATGCGGCGATGTGCATTTAACCGATACCGCGTTGATCATCAGTGGTGAGGAGATCTGCAACGATTCCCTGGACACTCTGGTGATGGATGGAAAGGGGCGTTCCGTCATCCGTGACCCATCCAGGGACGAGTTGGCGCCCCAGGAGCCGGAGCCGCAGCAAAAAGGACACAAGGAACGGGGGCAGATGAGTAATTTTTTCGAGCAGGAGCTCCGCAAGCTGTTTGCAGACGGGACTATCATCCGCGATCCGGTTTTCGTGGGCCGAGCCTGCCTGGGCAGCTTAGACAGAAACCGTCAGGTGAGGGCTGAATTTGTTACACTGGGCCATGCGGACCACTATGCGGCGCTCCGTCTGACGCTGTTGGACAACAATCACGGCGTGGTAGACAAGCTGATCCTTCGGTTCAAAGATATCTGGGGGAAAAAGAAGATCCCTAACAACCCCTACCTGCGGGATGGTGTTGCTCCACATATTTGGGTGGATGGCGACCGAATCGATTGGTATGCCTACCATCCCTCCCAGGAGGACTACCAGCAGCTCAGGCAAATAGCCAGCGACTATGTGGAGACCTTCCGTATTCAAGTCCTGACGAAGAACCATGGCCCCAGGCTGGTCTACATCTGCGCACCGCTCCGAGGCGAACTGGAAAAGAACATCGCCTTCGCAAAGGAGAAAGCGCAGGAGGTGTTCCAGGCCGGGGATATCCCGATCTGTCCCCACCTCATGTTCCCGCCCTTCGCAGACCCGGATGACCCCGCCCAGGACCAGGCGGCGCGGGAGATGGGCCTGCGGCTGGTGGAGCACTGCCAGCAGGTCAATGTGTACGGTACTGTGCGTACACCGGGGATGCTGGCGGAGATCCGCAGGGCGGAGGAACTTAACATCCCGGTCAAGGCCGACCAGCCAGGGCTTAAAAAGAAAAAGGACCGTCCCAGGCGCGGCCAGATCAGATAGGAGGTAAAATGGCAGAAATCAAGACAGTCACCATCGACGAACTGCGTCAGATGAACGATCAGGAGGGCCTCATCCTCCAGGGCTGCGGCGGGGACCTCCAGGAGTGGGTGGATGGTATCAATGAGCTGTTTGCCCAGGCTGGTATCCTACAGGCCGGCAGCGCATGGAAAGCCAAGGCTGTGAGGAGCTTCCAGTACGATGGCCTGACCAACCTGCTGTTTCCCTTTGCGGGTGTTTCTCTGGATATGGGAAGGCTGGCCATATGGCGGCTCCAGACATATGAACAGTTCGGCGGGACCTGGCTCAGCGACTATGTGCCCAACCGGCTGGGCGGTTTTATCCAGAAGCAGCGGCCCGCAAAGCCCAAAATGGCGCTGGTGGGACAGGACGGAAATATCTTCGGCATCCTGGGCCGGGCCTCCCGGCTGCTGAAACAGGCCGGGCAGAGCAAGCAGGCCGATGAGATGTTTCAGCGGGCCACCAGCTCCGGCAGCTATAATGAAGCATTGTGTATCATCAGCGAGTATGTGGAGACGGAGCTCTCCACCGCGCCAAAACCTCAAAAATCTGTTCAAAAGAAAGGCAGGGATACCCATGAACGATAAGTGGGAGATTCTCCACGGCGACGCGCTGAAGCTGCTGGGCGGCTTTGCC
>OLNK01002078.1_pt1 | contig 12600 bp, 10 predicted proteins | sample 1672791 | NCBI WGS metagenome assembly OLNK01 (sample SAMEA3136724, study PRJEB25190) | human gut metagenome | biome: human gut; feature: human-associated habitat; material: faeces | place: Austria | collected 2013 | reverse complement strand
TCCAAAATCGTCCCGTTCTGCGTCCACGCCAGCTTCAGTGCCTTTTCCAGATGGACCGGTGTGTTCCCATAGGTCAGATAAAACAACCGCATACGGCGCAGATTACGGGGTGAGAAGCCCTTTCGCTCCGGGTACCTCGACTGGAGGTATTCAGCGGCCATGACTGCCGAGCCCTTCTCTGTTCTGGCGCATACGGCCCTGCCGATCTCGCAGTACAGCTCCATCTCTGTCAGATCGGAGCCCATCAGGACATCCAGCGCCGAATACAGAGAAGAATAATCGCTTGGCTTCCGAGTGTTCATGTCCGCTCCTTTCCGGCGTGTCCGCCTTGGTAAAGAAAGCCGCAAAGGAAAACACGGAGAAGACTCCGCGCTTTCCTTTACGGCTTCCGCTTATTATATCACTTGTACGATCTGCTCCCAGAGGAGAATGTGCTTGTTGTCCACCGCCTTATTGTCATGAAGGTGGCCAAACAGCCAGTAATGGTACCTGGCCCGGTTTTTGATATCCTCCAGAAAGTCTGTCAGCCGGTCCGCCTGGGTATCGGGGAAAATCTTCTGTGTAATGCTGGCGGGGGCGCAGTGGGTCAGAATGTAGTCCACCTCCCAGCCCTGGGCATTCAGGTTCTTCCGTGCCTCCTCATACTCTTCATCGGAGGGAAGTTCCTCCGGCCACCATGATACCCCCTTAACCCGGAACCTGGCCCTGCCTCTGCGCATCCGCCAGTACCGCTCCTCGAAGCCCGGTTCCTCCGGGTCCAGGATGCCGTCCTGAATATCGTGGGAGGACGCCCCGCCCATAGTGAAGAATGTGTATCCTCCGATGTCAAAGATTTGCCCTCGCATGAGGTGCAGCACATGGGGCCGTACCTCATGGACCCTTCCTCCGTGCCACAACCTCTCCGGCAGCGCGTTCAGCATGTCGAAGTTCTCATGGTTTCCGTCCAGAAAGGCAGTCGTAAAGGGCTTGTCCTCCAGCCAGTCCAGCCAATATTTCTCCGAGGGTGTTCCGCCCCAGAGTCCTCCGAAGTCGCCTGTGATGATAACCGTATCCTTGCGGCTCATCTTTTTCTGCTCCTGGAAGTATTTCATCCCGAACCGCTGGAATCCGCCGTGTGTATCACCTGTGATATAGACGCTCACGATGCGTTCCTCCAATCCACTTGTTCAATCTCCTGCTCCACCTCGGTACCGTCCCGGAAGGTGACCCGGATCTTGTCTTTTGCGAGGACGGTTACTTTCTCCACCAGCTGGTAGACCACGCTCTGATCCCACTCCGTCAGTTCTGCCGCATAGGCGCTCATGGAAACCGAGGCGGCTTTGAGCCGCTGGCTTACCAGTTCATTTTCTTGATAGACTTGCATGATCCGCGACTTATGTTCCTTGAGATCCGCCATTGCGTTGGATATCATGCGGAACCGTTCTGCGTAGTCTTCCGTGCCGCCCGCGGCGGACGCCTCCGCCAGCAGGCTGTTGAACTGCTTTTCCAGCTCCTCCAGTGTCCGGTCGATGTCTGCGAGGCTCATCGTCTCGCCGGGGATGGGCGCCAGTTCCTGCTCCATAGCGCCAAGCAGCTGCGTCTCCAGCTCCTCCCGGCTGCCCATCACGCGGTTGATGGCGTTCAGGATCGCCTGCTGGATCGGCTTTTCCTCCAGCGTTTCAGAGTGCTTACAGTATTTTGCCCCATAATCCAGGCGGCTCCCGCACCGCCACACAGCCCGCTTGACTCCGCCCTTGTTCCACACGCACCGGCGATAGCCTGTCCCGCAGTGGCCGCAGAACATGAGATTTGTCAGGATGTACTTCCCGCTGTACTTGCTCCGCCCGGTGGGCGCGCTCTTGCTGGTACCGCCTGTCTGTGCCCTGCGCCGGGCCATCTCCAGCTGCGCCGCGTAGAAGACGTCCCGGCTCACGATCCCCTCATGGTGGTCCTGGACCAGATACTTGGGGAGCTGGCCATTGTTCTGGATTACCTTTTTGCTGATGCAGTCCTGAATGAATGTCTTTTGGAGCAGCGCGTCTCCGCAGTATTTTTCATTGGTCAGAATACTCAGCAGGTTCTTGATGGTCCACTCCTGTTTTCCTATCGCGTTCAAGGCCCCCTGCGCCTCCAGCTTGCCCTTGATGGCCCGCAGGGTGTCTCCGGCCAGGTACCGCTGGTAGATAAAGCGGACGGTCTCCGCCTGCTCCTCGTTGATCACCGGCTTTCCGTCCGGGCCTTTCTCATATCCCAGCATCCACTTATACTGCATTGTGACACGTCCGCTTTTCATAGACTGACGCTGACCCCAGCGGACCCGGCTGCTGGTACTCTCAGACTGGGCGAAGGCGCCGTGTATGGCGATGAGGAACTCGCTCTCCGGATAGATGGAGTTGATGTTCTGCTCCTCGAAGATGACCGGAATGCCCAGTTCCCGAAGTTCTCGGGTATAGTTGAGGGTGTCCACCGTATTTCTTGCGAACCGGGAGACCGCTTTGGCCAGGATCATGTCGATCTTCCCCTGACGGCACATCCGGATCATCTGGAGGAATTCCTTCCGCTTACAGGTGGAGGTGCCGGTCTTGCCCTCATCCGCGAACACCTTTACCATGGTCCAGTCGGGGTTCTTCATGATCTTCTCGGTATAGTAGGCAAGCTGGTTTTCATAACTGGTGAGCTGCTCCTTGCTGTTGGTGGATACGCGGCAGTAGGCCGCTACCCGCAGGTGCCTCTTTTGGGCCTGTTCCTGGGGTGTTTCCTTCTTTGCTGGGATCACAATGACTTTCGGAGCGGTTTCTGTCATGGCTACTGTCCTCCCCTCATGATCTGGCCGTTTTTCAGCCGGACCTGAATGCCTTTTCCTCTGTATGCGATCTGTCGGACGCTCTCCCGCAGGAGATCCCGCTCCAGCTCCTCCATGATTAGATGGTTTCGGAAGAGCTTTTGGAGCCGCGTTGTCTCATATTCCTCCGCCCCAATGGCGTTGAGCCTGTGTTCTGCCAGCCGAAGCGCCATATCCCTGGCCCGGTCTCCATCCACAGGCGGGGAGTGGAGCGCCTCCTCCAGCTCCCGGCGCAGTTTCCTGTTCTCTGCCGAGTCCTCCATTTCTGCCTGGCCGGAGGCAATACGCTCCGGGTGCTGGACAAGACGGTTCAGAATCGTCAGGGTCTGCTGTTCCACCCAGGCAGGCGGGGGACCGCCGCACAGCCGCCGCAGTTCCATCTGTGCCGGCGTTTTCCTGACCGGGACCGCCCGGTCCCTGCGGCGCTCCCGTGCGCCGCGGTGCTGTTCCTCCGGGAGTATGGCCGGGTACCGGTCTGTCCCGACGTATCTCTTGTCCTCCAGGATGCGGGCCACCATATTTTTGTTCCACAGTTTACCCTCGTCATAGGCAACTCCCCGCTCTTGGAGTGCTTTCACCAGTTCCTGATAGGACGCCCCGGCCAGATAGGTCTGGTAGATCCAGCGGACTGTTTCCGCCTCTGCCGGATGGGGAGTGTACTCTCCAAACTCCATCCGGTATCCGAAGGGCAGCTTTCGGTTGTTCGCCATCAGCGCACCGTCCTCTCAATAGGCTCTGTCAGCTCCAGCCCATTGATCAGCCGGAACCGCAGGCATTCGTTATTCTCCACGATGATCTTTGCAACCAGCTCGCTGAACAGCTCCTCATCGAACGCCTCCAGAAATTCCGGCCCGGTCTCCAATATCTCCAGCAGGACTTGAGTCTGCTGGATGGTCTGGTCCTCCTCGGACTCCAGAAACCGTTCCTTTTCCAATTTGGCGGTGCGGAGCTGTTCAGCCAGCGTGTTGCTCCGGGTAATATAAATGTCAGGATCGACAAGGCCCTGCTGCTTCAGCTCGGCCAGTAGTCGCTCCTGACGGACGATATCCGCTATTTGTTTGTTCAGTTCCACGACGTCCAGGCTCCAGAGCAGCTTCCCGTTTTGGGCTGTCTGGAGGTCTGTAAGCAGTTGGGAGAGGACTGGCATTCCATGACGCCGCAGCTTGTAATACAGGCGGAGGAAGGCATGTTCAAATTCAGATTCCGGGATCTGCGTGATCTGACATTTGTCGGGCGTCTTATCGTGGAGCCTACAGGTCCAATAGGCGGACTCCCGGCACTTTTTTCGCTTGAATATGGAACCGCAGGCTCCGCAGACAACGGTGCCGGTCCATGGGTATGTGACTCCGGACTTTGGGTGGATCACAGCGCCTTTCTGCTTCAGCAGTGCCTGTGCCCGGTCAAACACCTCCCGGTCAACGATGGCCGGATGGCTGCCCGGTACGAAATATTGATCATACTCACCTTGATTTCGCTTCTTCCTGTGGGGCAGTGTTCGGGTGGTATAGGTCTTTTGTGCCAGCGAGTCACCCGCGTATTTCTCATTGTGGAGGACATATTGGATCGACGTCGTCTGCCAGTATGGGGTCTTATCTCTTGTGGGGATCCCGTACCGCGTGATCTCTTTTGCGATGTCCTCCATGCTGTTGCCATTGAGGTATCTTTGGAAGATCAGACGGATGATTTGGGCCTCCGCCTCGATGATCTCCAGCTCTCCTTTGACCAGGCGGTATCCAAACGGGGCCTTACAGGTGATGAAGCTGCCCTTTTTCATTTTCTTCTGGTAGGTCCAGCGGATATTTTCAGAGATAGCTTCACTCTCTTTCTGGGCTATCATGGAGAAGATAGCTGTCAGCAGCTCGCCGGACATCTGGGCGGTATCGATGCCCTGCTCCTCGAAGCAGACCCCGACCTCCAGGTCCCTCAGCTCCCGGACCGCTATCAGGCTCTCGCTGGTGTTTCGCGCGAACCGAGCGGTGGATTTTGTCAGGACCTTGTCGATGCGGCCTCTGCGGCAGTCTTTCAGGAGCCGCTGGAAGTCATCCCGTTTCTCCGCGGAGGTCCCGGTGATCCCCTCATCCGCATATACGTCCACGAACTCCCATTCCGGGTTGCCGGTGATGAGTTCTGTGTAGTAGGCATTCTGTGCGGCAAAGGAGTGGAGCTGGTCCTCAGAGTTGGAACTGACACGAGCGTAAGCTGCCACACGCAGTTTCCGGGTCCGGACCGGCCCGGAGGCTGGGATCGTGATCACACTGGGGACCTTGTCCAATGCGAGGGAACCACTGATTGCTGTCTGTCCGTTCATCTAAATCACCTCTGTTCAGCCACACACAATACCCTAACTTTCTCTGAAAAGCTATACTCAAATGCAACAACTATTGAGGCGAATATATGACGTCCGCTCCTGTTTCTACCCGGAGCCGCGCGGCGATCTTCCGCGCCTCCGCTTCGCTGATAATACTGGCGTCCCGCAAGGCACACAGCAGGTTTACCATACCAATGTAGTTTACATTCGCGTTCATGATCTTTTCCTCCCAATCAGGCTTCTTCATCCAAAGAGAGACCAGGCAGTTTTTTTCAGAAGGATTGCGTCATATCTAACCCTTCTGATTCTTCCTGGTCCTCGAAGGGAGTCTCATCCAGTTCTTCGGGCAGTGTTTCATCGGGGATCTGCATCGCGGCTGCAAAGCGCGCTATGGAAAGAACCCGATCAAGAGACAAGTTCTTCTCTTTGACACTTTGCACCGCTATGTTTTGATTCTTCAGTTCTGTCATCGTATCAAGTGTTTCTGAAAGGTCTCTCCCCAGCCGATTCCACGAAGAAATTAGCAGGACCTCAAAGTCATGCTTCGCCGCGCCAAGACGCACATACTTCAGGCTACTCTGGCTCGGGGAATAGTCAGCGGCAACCTCCGTCACCTCATATCCTGCTTTATCTGCGTACTCCAGCAAAAGCGACTTCTGGGCCTTCAGGTCTTCATCGGTCCTGGCTTTCAGATACAGCCATGCTTTCTTCTTTTCCGCCATAAGCTTTATGCCTCCCATGATGGTGCGCCAGAGATAAGCTCCGGCGCACAGCCAATCCTTCATTCGTTTTTCAGTCGTGTATGAAAACAAGCGGGGGCCGCTCCACGATGTGTGGTAGCATTGCGATACCCTTCAGGGCGGCCCCCGCCGTTTCTGACATTTGCGTTTCCAATGATGGCCCTATTCGACACTACTTCCCGAGCCGTAGGCGGCAGGCTTGGACCGCGCGGGCGCGCGTCACGGGAATCTCACCCCTCCGAGGATCTCTCCGAGCTGCCCCCACTGCTTGTGGCTGTGGCTGGACAGGAGTATCATTACTGGATTGCCGGCGAGGGTCGGGCAGGACTCCCGCGGAGTCCTGCCGCAATGCGAAACAGCCCGCCACAGGCTGTTTTATGGACGGATGGGAACCGCTCTGCACCTTATTTGGCCGTCTTTGATGCGGGGGCTTCCCGCACAGATGGTCTTGGCGCATCCTCCAATGTCGCTGCAGCCTCCCTCTCGGGGGCCTCTCGCCAGCGGACGTATCCAAGCTGCCGGATATGACCGCCTCCTGGCGGTGTTTTTCAAAGTTCAATGAGGATATGTTTTCCTCTCACTTAATCCGACAGAAAAGCGCCTTTTTGAAACCATCATTCAAAGTGTTTTTTTATTTTCTCTATTGCAGAGAAAACAGATTTTCTGGCTGCAGTATGGGAAATCCCCTCTATCTCTCCAATCCGTGTCAGGGTATATCCATCCAAAAAGAGTCGTAGCCTGCGTTGCTGGAGATCAGTTAGGACATTGGATGGCCCATTAAGAATGCGTTTAATCTCCTGCCTAAGATATATTTCCTCCAGCGATGTCATTAGCGCACCATTCTCCCTTGGGTTGATATCTTCCACGGCTCTGTAGTCTTGATGACGTTCATTTTGTTTTTCCTGCCTATTTTCCTCCAAAACGAATTCGCGAGCCAGGAGGTTGAAGCAAGGAAAACTCAATTCAACAATCTGCCCGCTTTCTGGACTCTTGGGATAAAGAGAATCAATATGGACAAACACAACATCTGGTTTCTCCAACAGCAATGTGCGGTGGTGCTTCTTAGTTAGCTGAAACCACTCAGATTCGATGCCATTTTTCGCTATTTTGATCAGCATTGCGCTGTTCCTCCTTTTCTAAACATTTGGAAAGCCAAATGTCAGAAAAGGAGGGCCGCGGCACCTTATCCGGAAACCATAACAAGCAATATAGCTTCCGTCTATGTAAAATGACAGGAATTCAGAAATCCTGATTAAATCTGCATTAAGAAGTCCACGGGGGAATCCTGAGGCTGCAGGTGGAGGTTTATCCTCCTTTTTTGTATGACCAACCTGCTTGCCTCGGCAACTTTTTGTTCTTTTCCCCCGTGCTGCCCTGAAAGCAGTGTGGCTTGGCTTGATCAGACGGAACAACTTAATGCGGCGATTGGCATCTGCCATGTCGCATTTCTCCTTCCGCTCATGCGGCCGGCACACAGACAGCCAGCATCCCCCCCCTTTAAATCATTTGGTAGTCGGCAAATGCGGCTGCCTTACCGATTATATGATTCAGTTTGTCGGATATCATGTTTGTTAAATGGTGTATTGTGTTACATCAAACAAGAGAATTACATCGCATTCAACTGTAAAAAGATGTATTGTAAAATATCTTTGAGGTGAATTGCGATGTACGACTTCTCCTACCCATTGGGAAATGCGGTAAAAAGTACACGGTATCAGCGCGGCCTGACACAGCTTCAAGTTGCGGAAATGGCTGATATTGATGTGCGGACCGTGATGAATATTGAAAATTACAAGGCAAATCCGAAAATGGAGGTGCTGTTTCCTCTAATCCGAACTCTCCGTGTTGATGCCAGAACCATCTTCAACCCGGAATTGGAGCGGGATGCCCCTATGTTCCAGTAGCTTCGACTGATGGTAGAGGAGTGCAGTGAACAGGAGGCCGAAGCACTGATCCCGGTGGTGGAATCCGTCATTGCCGCACTCCGGGCAAAGGATGCCATCGAAATTGGGTAGAAACTACATAAAACAAAAACAGAGCCTGCTGATCCCCTTTCTTTGGGGAAAAGCAGGCTCTGTACTTTAAGTATCTGGCTCGTCGCTTAATACCATCTTCAGTTTTACTACATTGACCCAGTACTCTTTTTTGCATTTTTGACAGTAAAGCGGAAATTTTATCAGAACGGTTTCTTCATAAACTTTGACTCTCGTTTTGCTGCCACACTGGGGACAGCAGATCCATTTTGACTCGTTCTGCATACCATCACTTATCTCTTCACTTCGCAACATGAAATTCCTGGTTCGAAATTTTCAGCATCTGCACCATCTGTGCCCGGGTGCAGATGGCATCGGGAGAGAATTTCCCGCCGCCAGTGCCGTTGGTGATCTTTTGCCCATACGCCCACTGGACGGCTTGGGCGTACCAGCTGTCTGCGGGCACATCCGCAAAGATGTTTTCGCCGCTTTCAGGGGTAGGCGAACCGGCGACCCGCCACAAGAAAGTGGCCATCTGGGCTCGGGTGCAGGGGGCATCTGGGGAGAATTTCCCGTTGCCGGTTCCGCCGGTGATGCCCTGTTCCGCAGCCCACAGCACCGCGTCGTAGTAGTAGGCATCGGAACTTACATCGGAGAAGGGATTGGCCGTGCCAATCTCGGGGGAGCCGCTGGCCCGCCAGAGGAAGGTCACCATCTGGGCCCGGGTGCAGGGGGCATTGGGGGAGAATTTTCCGCCACCGGTGCCGCCTGTGACCCCCTCTTCCACGGCCCACAGCACTGCGTCGTAGAAGTAATCGTTCTTGGAAATGTCGGTGAACGGGTTCTCCGTCCCAGTGTCGGTCTGCTTGAACCTGGCTGTCACCGTGACCTTGCTGCCGGGCATGGTGAAGGTGTACTTGCCATCGCCCTTGTCCGTCAACGCCAGTTCCTTACCGTTTTTGTCGGCTGCGGTTAGCGTATCCAGTTCATAGCCGGCGTCCGGCGTTACCGTGATGGTCACGGTGTCGCCCTTGGAAGCATATTTGTACCGGACGGCCAGAACGCCGCCCTTTGTTTCAGTGAGGAGGATGGAATAGCTGGGCTCACTGTCATCCGAGCCGCCGCCAGGCATGGGATCGGGGTCGGGGGTCGGTTCAGGGTCAGGAGTCGGTGTGGGCTGGTACTTCAATTCCATCTTTCCGCCCGCGCCGGTGATGTGTTCCGAAACCAGCGTCAAATCCGCATCCTTCTGCGCCACGGTGACGGCATAGTGTGTATTACCGCCGCTTTCACCGGTGACCACCCGAATGGAATAACCTGCGGGCAGGTAGTTGTCCGGAAGGACAAGGTACGTTTCCGCATTCTCTTTGGTCACCTCTGCACCTCCGGTAAACACCACCACATTGTAATCGGTGCAGTCGGCGGTGAAGGTGCCACCGTTTGCAATTTGGAAAGCGCCCTTATGCTCGGTGCCGGAGCTGCTGCCATTCACACCGAATACCGCAACGCCACGCGCACCGGAGATATTCACCGTGCCATCAGCGCCAATGACCATCTGCCCACAGCGGATGCCGCTATCGCCCTTGACCGTCAGCGTGCCGTTGACGGTGATAATGGAATCCGTGTTGCCGGAGGCTCCGATGTTGATGCTCTCCATGGCGTTCAGCACCGCGCCCTGTGCCACGGTGAGGCTCATATCGCCGCTTATGCTTTGGACAGTCAGCGGCGCGGAGCCGGTGATCTGTACCGTTGGACGATAGTTGCCGCTTACAGAAACCGAGTTTACAAGGCTCTCCTTGCTCATAACGATTTTGATTTCCCTGCCGCTTGCATCCGGCAGGGTCAGCGTTCCGGTCAGCGCCAGACCGTTCAGGGTCAGGGTCTTTGCGTCCGCGTCCCAGTGGTAGCCGTCGGTTTCCAGACTGCCCTGATCTGCGTTGGTGCCGCTCAGGTCAAGATCCTCCATCTTGTGATTCCCAAGTTCCACACCCTCATTGGTGTAGTATGTAATGCCCGTACCGCTTGGCACCTGTACCAGACCGGAGCCGGTCAGACGCAGCCCCTTTATATCAGCAGGCGTGGCATCGGGCAGTGAAACGGTGCTGTTGTTAATCAGGGTGCCGTGGTTGGTCAAACAGGATATTTCTTCACTCTTTTCAATCTTCAGCGGCACCTCCTCCGGAATAGTCAGCGTCGCCCCTTCGGAAACGGTCAGACGAATCGTCACGATTGCCTCTTTGCTGGACACTGTCCCCACAACGAAGCTGCCCGGATCTTCTTCTGATTCCCACACGATTGGGGGAAGATCGCTGGTCCCGTAGGCGGTAAAGTTCATGGATATGCTGAGTTTTCCCTGCTCTTGCGATGCCTCTGTTGTCATCACACAGACCAGGCCGTGGAACGCAACGCTGTCCGCAATCTCCGGTTCCACGCTGCCGCCAAAAAACGTGTGCAGTGTGCCGTTTCCGGTGAAAGACACCTTTGTGCCAACCTCATCCAGGGACTGAATTTCATCCAGGGAATTCTCCCCAATGACTTTCACCTCGGCTAGATTCCCGGCAATAGGGGCAGTGCTGCTGGCGTTCAACAAAACGGCGTTGGCGGTTCCGGTTTCGACACTGCCGCTTGTCTTGGAGAACATCACATAGCCATCCCCTGCCTCGTAATAGACAGCAGCCTCGGAACTGGGCTCCATATACACATCCTCGACGGCGGCCTTTTGGTAGTATTCGCCGTCCCACAGAAGTTGCGGTTCGATGTCATTTGATCCATTGCGCAGCAGCACCGGAATATCGGAAGTAACTGTGTACGCGATGGGAGCCATAGTATCAGCATACTGCAATCGGGTGACAGTCGCCGTACCGCATTCGTTCAGGGTCATGCCCGTGACCACAGGGGCAGAAGTGCTCTCACCGGCGATGTCCACCGTCTCCACGCCGGTGATGGTCAGACCGTTGGCATCAGTGCCGGAACACACGATGCCGCTGCTCTCCATCTTCACTGTTCTGCTGGCGTTGATGCGGTGGACGCCGTTTGCGGAATAGAGTAGGCTTTCTCCGCCGCCTCCAATCGTCACATTATGCGCAGATTCCACGGTCAGTGGGCCGTATACCGCCATGCCGCCCTTGTTGACGATTTTCACATCTCCTCCAGCGTTGAGGGTGCCGGCGCACTCGTTGTTGCTGTCGTCTGCAATCAGCGGGAGATAGTCGCTGCTGCCGGTGATGGTCACACCATCTTCGGCGGTCACATTCAGTTTTGGGGCGGTCACCGTTGAGACGTTCGCTGGCGAAGCCTCTGTTGTCTCATCTGTTCCCTTGATGGTCACCGTCTTACCTGCAAGCGTAACGGGGTTTTGGGGGGTATTCACGGCACTGTTCTTGGCGGAAGAGATCAAGATATCTCCCCCGGTGGTCAGATTCAGCACCACATTCTGGACTGCCGGGGCATTTACGCTGCCCAGGGTGAGGTCGCCGGAAAAGTTCACTGCGGTCAGGGTGCTGTATGGATTACCGGACACCGCGCTGTTGCTGCCGGAGGCCGCAATGGTGAGATCACCGTCTCCGGCCAGGGTCAGGGTGCCGCTATAAAAGCTCAGGCCGGCTGACTCGCCGCAGCTTACCTCCACCGTTCCGAAAACGGTCAGCGTGCCGTTGTCGTAGGTCAGGTAGTTCGTTTCGACAGATTCGCCGGTTTTCTCGGTGATCCCATCAACTGTCGCAACGTAAGACTTGCCGCTTTCCAAAGCTGTACCGGCAAGCGTTACGTTACTGGGTACCGTTTCTCCTGCGGCCCATGCTGTCGCGGGCAGCAGGCTTAAGCATAGTGCCAGGGCGAGGAACAGGCTGAACATTCTTTTTTTCATCAGATCGCCTCCGTTATAAAAATCGTGGGACAAGAGGGATCTGCCCCCGGAGGGGACCCTCCGGGGGCAAGGGGGACCCCCCCTTGCCAATGAGCTTTCATCAAACCGGCGAGGCGGGCTGGCCCGCCCCGTCGATGATCCGGGTATTACGCTGCGTCCGAAGCGTTTTTCAGCATCTGCACCATCTGCGCCCGGGTGCAGGTGGCATCGGGGGAGAACTTCCTGCCGCCGGTGCCATTGGTGATTTTTCGCTCATAAGCCCACAGCACTGCATTGTAGTAGTAGGTTCCGGCGCTCACATCAGAGAAGGGTGTTGTTCCCGTAACCTCGGGGGAGCCGTTGGCTCGCCACAAGAAAGTGGCCATCTGCGCCCGGGTGCATGGGGCGTCTGGGGAGAATTTCCCGTCGCCGGTGCCGCCGGTGATGCCCTGTTCCACAGCCCACAGCACCGCATCATAGTAGTAGGCATCGGCACTCACATCGGAGAAGGGATTCGTCGTGCCAATCTCGGGGGAGCCGCTGGCCCGCCATAGGAAGGTCACCATCTGCGCCCGGGTGCAGGAGACGTTGGGACTGAAGGTGGTGTCCGACGTGCCGGAAGTGATTCCCTGCTCCACCGCCCAGGCAACCGCTCCAGCGTACCACGCATTTGCGGGCACATCGGTGAAGCCCATGGCCTGTTCGGCGTGAACCAGCAGATAGCGGGAGAGGTGGTCGGTCTCAAAGACGAAGCAACCGCTCTTGGCGTCATAGCTGCCGCCCTTGTTCTCAATGGAGCCGTCGTCCCGGATGTACCAGACTGCCAGTGTGGACGTGTCCTCGCCCTTCTCAGGGGTGTAGGGGATGGAGATGGTCAGACGCCCGCCGTCGAAGGCGGACTGCTTCACCGTCCC
>OLNK01002073.1_pt1 | contig 12625 bp, 7 predicted proteins | sample 1672791 | NCBI WGS metagenome assembly OLNK01 (sample SAMEA3136724, study PRJEB25190) | human gut metagenome | biome: human gut; feature: human-associated habitat; material: faeces | place: Austria | collected 2013 | reverse complement strand
TAAATCTGTCTGTCACAGTTCTCCGACCCGGAAGGCCGCTGGTTCGAGTCCAGTCTGGCGCACCAAAACAGCCCTTGGAATTCCGAGGGCTGTTTTTCTTTTCTTCTATAACCCCATCGCCTCGGCCAGCTTCTGCTGTGCGAGCTTTTTGTTCTTGTCGAACGTGTGGCTGTAGATATCCAGCGTCGTGCTTGGCTGTGCGTGCCCCAACAGGCCTGCCACAGTGCGTACATCTACACCCTGAGCAATGAGCATGCTGGCGTTTGTATGCCACAGGCTGTGCACGTTCAAATTGTCCGGCAAATCGCCCTCTTGCAGAATCTTTTTGAACCGGAATGTGAATGTACCCGGCACCCTCGAATCCCCACCGGGCTGCCGAAACAGATGGTCCTCTTCCTCCAGCCCCCCTTCACCACGCTGCTCTTTCTCCCACGCACTTTCCTTACAGAATCCGAACGGCATACATCTTTGAGCTCTGTATTTGGCTTCGGCCTGCCGCATGCGGAAAAATACCGTTCACTCGGTATTTCGGAAGAGATTTTTCCCGATACTATGGGCTGCTTTTCCGCTTTTTGCTGGAGGCTAAAGCCCGTTCCGGCCAGTTCATATTTGACCGTGCCTTTTGGGGCTGGCGGCATCTTTCCTGCCGGTTGTTCCGGGTCGGTACATTGGAGTTTGAATACCGTCCCGGTCGATTCAAGCGAACCGCTTCCGCCCGGCATTGCAGCACACTGCCCTGCTCTGTCCGTATACATTCTCCCGGTTGCCCAACTTTCAGATCATGCGCTGCGCGATTCCTACGAACAGGCAGAGCGCTTCTTTGCTCTGCACGCTTCGTCTTTGTATGAGAACGGTAAGCCCTTGGCCGTGTTGTGCAGCACCGGGCTTCTCTGGCCCGCGCTGGACGCATTCCTGCCGGAGGACTCCGGAATTCTCTGATTTGGAAACGACTATGAGATATACGAGGCAGGCCCCGAAAACCAATCCTTCTATTTGTGACCATTCAATGGAAACAGCTCCCGCTGCGCTGCCAAAACAAACCCGCCTGCAGCGCACTGTTGCCGCCCATTTGGAACATGGCGGCTCATAGGCTCCGGGTACGGAAGCAAAAAACAACCGTAAAGGCTTTCCAAAAGCTGTTTTGCTGCATCTTTATCACCTCGCCCGGCTTCCGCCGGGTGAAATTTTTGCTGCGGGCATCTGAAAAACAGCGGCGCTCTCCATTTTGTAAAAAGCATTGTGGATTTTTCTTGTGATTCCAAAGCCATTTTTCAGATGTACTTTTGTTTTCTCTGCCGGATAATGATATAATTAGTTTATCAAGAACGCCCGGGAAACCAACCCCGGACAACTGTATATGGGGGAGAAGCGCATGCGCAGCAAATGGATCATCCGCATCTGGCTCGGCCGCCTGACACGTTATCTGGTCGTACCTCTCGTGTTCTGCGTCATTCTTTTTCCCTTATACGGCCTGATGCACCAGCAGACTGAAAAAGCGCAGCTCACCGACGCCGCCGAACAGCTCGCCACTGCCGTGAGCACCTTTGAAGGATATCTCAGCGACCTGCGGTTTACCACGAACAAGCTGTTCAACGACGATTCCTACAAACTGCTGGCCGTGAGCGATGACGATTCGCTGATGGGCGACTACATGACGTCTTTCAACGCTTCCACACTGCTTCAGGATCTTACTTACAGCATGTCTTACACCGCTTACAGCTACGTCACCTTTGCGCGCAACCATTTTGTGATCGACCCTTATCGCGTTTTTTCCGGATATGAGAGCTTTTATCCGGGCGCGCTGGAGTACCGCGATGTCCCCCAGGACACCTGGGCCGCATGGCAGGACGCGCGTGAGACGCTTTACCTGCCCGCACAGAGCGTTGTGCTGAACCGCACGAATTATCCGGATTCCTATCTGACGATCACGCAGCCGTTCATCAACTCCGGCGGACAATTCCGCGGTGCCTGCAATATACTGATTCGGGAACGCACTCTGTCCAACCTGTTTCTGCCCACGGAAAAATGGCGCAATGACGGCTTGTTTTATCTCGTGCGGGACGACGGCACGTTGCTGAGCCAGTACCGCTGCAACGGGGCCGCCCTCTCCTTCTCCGGAAATGAAACGGGAATCGAATGGTATGATGGGCAGAAGTATCTGTTTGTTTCCCGTAGCATCCCCAGCCTTGGCGCCAGCGCCGTGATTGGCCTGCCCTATTCCGTTTACGCCGAAAACCTGCGCGCCGTCAACCGCGCCATATGGTTTTACATCGGTGCGGGGCTGCTGGGCTGCTTTTTGCTCAGTTCCGCAATGACGCTGTGGGAGCTGCGCCAGCTCAAGCCCATACTGGACACGCTGGATGATGCCGAAACGGCGAACACCCGTCTGTTCAACGATCTGCTCGTCCAGAAGCTGCGCAACCACAGCCAGCTTTCGGCTGAACTGGAACGCGCCCGCGGCGAGCTGGACCATAGCCGCGTAGAAGCATTTTTAAAGACCGGCGCAGCGGGCACGGCCGAAGAACAGAAAAAAATGTGCGAACAGATGCATCTGACGGACTACAACTATCTTCTTTTGATCCCCGCGCAGGAGCGGCAGGCAGAGACGCACGTGGGCGAGGAGCTGCGCTTGATGATGATTGCGGAGCAGGTGCGCCAGAGCTACGGGCGCACGCAGTTCGTTTACAACACCACCGAGGGCAGCGTACTCGTTGTTCTGACGCTGGACAAAGGTACCGAAGCCGAGCAAGTACAGATGTGCCGGCAGACCGAGGCTCTGCACGGCCTTTTGGAAATGACGGAACCGCTGATTCTCAGCGGACGTTTTACGCGGCTGGAACAGCTTTCCTCTGTATATTGGCAGGCGCGCAACATGGCCGCTTATTCCGACCGCACACAAAAGGTATGCTATCTGAGCGGCGAAAGCCTTGTCCGTGTAACGACAACCGATATCACCAGTCTGGAACGGCTGAATGAATACCTTTTATCCGGCCGCGCACAGGAAGCGCAGTCTCTCATCGGCGAACTGTTCCATGTGGACGATCTTTCGCCGCAGAACTTTCAGCAGGCATTCTTCAGCGTGCGCGGTGTGCTGATCGCCGCGGCGCAAAAGGTGGAGTGCGAAGACATCGCCTATCTTTGCTCTTATGATAACCGGCAGTCCGCCAGGCGGCAGGTGCAGAACCTGCGCGACTGCTGCTTTGAGATATGCAGCCATGTCGATTCCCTCAAGCGCAGCCACAACGAAGCTCTTCAGCGGCGCGTTCTCGCCTGGCTGAATGAACAGTACACCCGGCCGGACCTCAACATCGCCATGGCTGCCGAACAGTTCCATATCTCAAAAAAATACGTCACACAGTTTTTGAAGGACCAGACAGGCAAGAGCTTTACCGAGTATGTGGAGGAATTGCGGCTCTCCCGTGCAATGGAGCTTCTGCGCGGCTCTGAGCTGGGTATAACCGAAATTTCCGTACAATGCGGTTTTTCCACGCAAAACACGTTTTATAAGGCTTTCCGCCGCAGGTTCGGCATTTCGCCCTCGGCGGTGCGCCGCGGGGACAACGCAGGCTGACCGGTTCCTCTCTTTCTGCCAAAAACGGCAGGGCGTGCATGCCCTGCCGTTTTTTGTGCGCCTCTTTGGCCGGCGCTTTATGTCTGCCACTGATAAAACGCATAGGTGCGCGGGGCTGCAAAACGCAGGCACAGGTCGCCTGCGGGCGTGTATCCCTGCCCAACCGGGCCGTTTGCACACAGCAGGCGCAGCCGGGCCTTCTGCGGCATCTGCGTAAAGGTGAAGGCGCTTTCCGGCGCATTTTCACGGAACAGCAGGAGATATCCCTTCTGCCCACAGGGACTTGTAAATGCAAAGCCTGTGAACGAGCGGCCATCCGGTTCCTGCCCGACCGGGCGCACATCGCACGCCCACATCGCCTCCCGGTGCAGACGGTACACACCGATGATCTGCTGCAGGCGCGCCGCGTCCTGCCGCCCCAGCCCGGAGAGCTCCATCCAGAGCAGCGGCTGCGCGGCCATAACGGACGCAAACAGATAGTCTGCCGTATACCGTCCGGGCGCAAGGGGGTCGGCCCGATACCGCTCTGTGTTGCGCGCCGGGTTCAGCAGCTCGAACAGCATCCGCTGGGCCGGGACATACCGGGCAAGCATCCACAGATTGCGCAGCGTACGATGGGGATAATAATTGCCGAAATCCGTGTAGCGATTTTCCACAAACAGCGTGCCGTATTCCCGCGCAGCCAGATATCCCATACGCTGCTCGGCGGTGATGTCCTGCTGAAGCATCACGCACCTCCCACTTTGTGCTGTAACCATTTCCAGCAGGGAAAGGTATTTCGCGCGCGCCGCCGGCGTGCGCAGCTTGACGCCGTCCAGCTTGAATACCGCCACTCCATAGGTCCTCCACAGCCGCAGCAACGTTTCCGCGTCCCGCCGCCAGTTTGCAAATTCTCCGGAGGAATCCGGAGAGAACCACAAGCCCAGCGCTACGCCACGCGCGGCGGCATGCTCCGCCACTGGGTACAGCCCGCGGGGAAACCGTTCCGGATGCGGCGTCCAGAAGTCCGCATCCGCCGCGTAATAACCCTCCCACACGCCCCCCAACGGACGCGCGGAATTCACCGTCGTGCCCTTCTGCCAGCCGTCGTCGATCTGCACCGTGTCCAGGCCAAGCGCTGCGGCGCGGTCGATCTCCTGCAGCACGAACGTCTCGCACACCCGCGCGTCCCTGTTCCGGTCTCCCCAGGTGTTGGAAAGCAGCAGCACATGCCGCTGCCACGGTGCCTGCCAGCCCAGCCGGTAAAACGCACGGTACTGCTCCCACAACCGCTCTGCAGGCGCGGTGCCCAATACACACGTACATCCCACCGTTCCGGCGGGCGGCGCGCCTGCACAACCGTTTTGCAGTACACACAAGCAGTTCTCCGCCAGAAGAAACTGCGGGCCGGGCGCCGGCGTTATGGGCGCATGGCGGGCCGCAAGCAGTGTTTCTCCCGTCCGCGTGTCTTCCACGGTAAAGAAACTTCCGGACGCCTCTACACGCTCTGCGGGATAGACCGGCGCGCCCTGCTCCCACACAAGAGTGTCATGCACATCCGTTTGGTCCGCAAGGCGTATGCACCGCCACCGCAGATGACCGCGTGGCAGCGGCACGGCAGCCATAACATCCCCGGGCACGCTGTGCGCCGCCGCACGCGCGCTGTCCCGCTCTACACCTGTCGCGCCGGGAACTGTCTGCCGAACAGCGGCAAACACCCCTTCCGGAGGAGCCTCCCATTCGGCCCATATCGTGAGGAACGGCGTTTGCGGATACAGCAAAAAACACCGGCTCACACTGCGCGCGCCCTGCCTCCAGGTGCAGCGCACGGACCAGTGCTCAGCACACAGGCCTGCCGCCTGCGGCCGGGCCTCCCATTCCGGTTCCCCGTCCGGCGGGGCCATGCAGGCCGGAGCCAGTGCCGCACCGTCCGCACTCTGCCAACAAAAGCCCGTAAGGCGGTTTTCCACGCAGGCCAGCGCCAAACCCTCCGGCTCAAGCCTCCAGCATGTGCGCAGCGCGGCATTTTCCAGCACGACCTGCGTGCCCTCCGCCGTAAGGCGGCAGTCCTTCCATTCCAGGCGTATCATTCGGCGCAGCTCCCCTCCGGCAGCAGGTTGAGTCTCACCGGGCCCGGCTGCTCCACGTCCAGCGTGACCTCCCACAGGCCTGCGTGGCGCTGTTCCGCCGCCACGCCCAAACGGCAGGAAATGCGCATTTTACCCGGTGCAAGCGCCGCCAGAACTGCAGTACGCCCGGGCCGCGTACAATAAAGCTCCGCCTCCAGCCCCGCGTTTCCGGGCAGCCAACGCGCGCACTGTACAAAGACGTCGAAGCCGGTTGTAAGCGTTCCGGGTACGTAGTAGGCCGCAAACCACTGTGCCACGGGCGCGGAAAGGCCGCCAAACTGGTGCCAGCCCGCGCCCCGGCGGCTCTCGATCATAAAATGCTCGAAGCAATGGTAGGACGCCGCGCATTCATCCTGCCACAGCCGCAGGGCCGTATCCGCGATACGGAATGCGAAGCCGGTTTTGCCCGCATCCAGCGCCGCTTTGAAGAACATCCACTGGTATGGCATCCACACCGCGCCGTTCCAGTATCCGTCCCTGCGGTAATAGGGGGCGGACCGGTCCACTGTGGAAAGGCCGCAGGCGCTCCACAAATGCTCTTCGCTCGCCAGCTTTTCCCACAGGCCTTCGGCCTGCTCCACAGTGCACGCGCCGGCAAACAGAGGTGATGCACCGCCCAGCCCCATGTTATGGTTCACGCCGGAAGCGTCCCGCAAAAAGCCGGCAGCCCTTCCCTGTTCATCGTGCAGCACATACCCGAAGTATCCGGCGCCCTCGTCCCACGCGTGCTCCTGAAGCGCCCGGGTGAAACGCTCCGCATCCTTTTCCAGCCGGTCTGCGTCCTCCCCGTGGGCGAGCAGGTGCGCAGTATAGGCCAGGATGCGGGCGCACCGTACCGCGTGCGCTGTTGTGACCACAGGCGTGCAGCGCTTTTCCAGCCGCTGCTCATGGACGGCCTTTTGGGGCGGATAATCGTCCCAGCCGCCGGAATTGTAGAAGTAGTCCCACGGGCGCAGCAGGCCGCTTTGCAGGTCCGCCGTGGTGGAGCCTCCCGCCTGCCCGGTAAAAAATGCATAGTATTGCATCAGGCGCGGGTAACAATATTCGGCCAGGGCCCGGCTCTGCGTTCTGTTCAGCAGCTCGGCAAACAGGTAAAACTGCGCAGGCACCAGTGAGCCGTGGTGGATGAACGCGGCCTCGTCGTCGCCCGGCGGCGTGAGGTAGGCGTTCAGACAGTCGAACCCGCGCCGGGCGGAAAACTGTGCAAGCCCCATGCCGATGAAGCCCGAATCCCAGGTGTACAGGCTGTCCCACCAGCGTCCGGGGGTATTGTGGCGGATGTACTGTCCCCGGGTGTAAACGGGATATACCACATTGGTGCACAGCACCGCCCGCATCAGCTGCCCGCCGAGGGCAAAGGGCTCGCCCGCGGGCAGCATGGGCGCCGGCTCCAGCGCCGGTGACGCGGCCTGCCACACAGCCTCAAAGCTCTCGCGCCGCGCCCGCAGCTCCCGGCACAGCGCAGCCGCTTCCTCCGGCGTGCCCGCGCTGCAGACAGCGCCGTAGACCCGTTTCGACTGTCCCGCCGCCAGCGGGATGGGGCGCAGAAACACGTTGGTGAAATGTCCTTTTCCATCTCCGTGCAGCGTGGAGGAAACATGGTCGTGTACCGTTTCGCGCAGAAAAACATCCAGCTCGCTGTTTTCGATCTGCCGAACCTGCACGCTTTCATAGTCCCACAATACGCCATAGCACTCGCGGATGTGGGGATATTTCAGGGTGAGGAAGCCCTCTTTTTCGTACAATTCCATTTCCGGACATGCGCCGCTCCCCCGCGGCGTGACGCAGAACGCTCCGCTGTCCGCCGCTTCGCACAGCGCAAAACAATCCAATTTGGCGCCGCCCGTGCCCGCGGCTGTCAAAACCAGCGTGTGCGGGCCCGCCGCCATCGGCCCCGACAGGCGGACGCGGGCGACCTCCGGCTGCGGCGCGGGCGGCAGCTCCAGCGTTTCTCCCGAGGAGAGCGTGTAGCCGGAAGCCTCGCCGCCCCCATTGACGTAACGCACACACAGGCAGGGCTGCCGCAGCGGCCGCTCCAGCGTGAACGTATAAGTGACAGAATCCCCCGCGCCGCCGGGCAGCGGCTGGCCGAACGGCCCGTACCCGGCTGCACAGCCGAATCCAAGCCCCACGCCGTATCCGCCCGCAAAGCCCTCCACCGGCTCCTCGGCGCGGCGCATGCCGTCCCATCCCAGCCCGTCCGTGGGACGCGGCACGGCAAAGCGCAGGTCGTCATAGTCTTTGGCCAGCACAAAAGCCGCGTGCTCCGGCAGGCGCACTTCCGCGCCCGTCAGCGCAAACCTGCGGTAAGAGGGCACGGGGTCATGCGCGCTGGCCATATAATGCAGCACAAGATTCTGCGGCGTGTCTGTCCCGTTGCAGCATTCCACACGGATCAGACGGGCGTTTTCGCCCAGCGGCGCGAACGAAACGTCCGCGTATACGCGATCTTTCCATTCCAGCTCGTGCCGCAGCGTATAGCAGGAAAGGTCCGGCGCGGCCTTCCACACGTGATATCCGCTTTCAAACCGTACGTTGGGCACATCCACACGGCGGCGGTACAGCCCGGGAAATACGGCAAGGTCAAACCGGACGCCGTCGTTTGCGGCCGGGATATGGGAAATACCGCTGTACTGCTTTGTATACGGCCCCCACGCGGGCAGAGAAAGATCGTGGGTCTGATATTCTGTTTTCATTCTGTTCCCTCCCAAATGGCAAAAAAGCGGCGCGCCCATCTGCCGGAGCTCCGGCGGGCGCGCCGCTCAGGCGCCTGCGCGCCCGGCTTTTCGAAAAAACGCCTGCGCGCTTATCCCTTGACAGCGCCGATCATGACGCCCTTTACAAAGTATTTCTGCAGGAACGGATACAGGCACATGATGGGCAGCGTAGCCACCACCATGGTGGCATATTTCAGGCCGTCGCCGATGATCTCCACATCACCCGAGGAACCCGCCATATTGCTGATGTCGCTCTGGATGAGTACTTCACGCAGCACCATCTGCAGGGGATACAGGCCGCGGTCGCTGATGTACAACAGCGCCGGAAACCAGGAGTTCCACTGCGCCACACCGTAGAACAGCACCATGACCGCAAGAATGGGGCCGGAAAGCGGCAGCACGATGCGGAAAAAGATGACAAGGTCGTTGCAGCCGTCCAGCGAGGCGGATTCCACCAGCTCGAAGGGAATGGTGGATTCAAAAAACGTGCGCATGATGATGAGATTGTACGTGCTGACAGCCGTTGGCAGAATCAGCGCCCACATCGTATTGAGCAGGTGCAGCCGCTGTACGATGAGAAACGTGGGGATCATGCCGCCGGTGAAAAACATCGTGAACACGAACACACCCATGAACAGATTGCGGCCGTAAAAATCCTTGCGGGAAAGCGGATACGCCGCAAAGGCGGTGAGCACCACGCTGATACAGGTGCCCAGCACGGTATATACAATGGTATTTCCATAGCCCTGCCAGATGCTGGCGTCCTTGAATACCTTTTCGTACATGGAAAACGTAAAGCCCTTGGGCCAGAACGATACCTCGCCGCGCAGCAGGGCCATGGGGTCGCTGAAAGAACCGCTGACGATATGCAGCAGGGGGAAAACGATAATAGCGCAGAACAGGATCAGGATCGCATAGATCACTCCGGTAAAAATGCGCTCCCCCGTACTCTCTTTGATTTTTGTCCTTTGTTTTGTCCGTTCCATTACCAGAGGCTCACCTCGCTTACCCGTTTGCTGATCTTATTGAACACGATGATGACGATGAAGTTGATGACGGAGTTGAACAGGCCCACCGCCGCCGAGAAGCTGTATTCGCCGCCCTCGAACGCGCGCCGGTATACATAGGTGGAAATGACGTCCGCCGTCTCATACGTGGCGGGGTTGTACATCAGCATGATCTTCTCGTAGCCCACGGTGAAGATGCTGCCCATACGCAGGATGAGCATCGTCATGATCGTTGGCAGGATGCAGGGCAGGGTGATGTGCAGCAGCTTTTTCCATTTGGACGCGCCGTCCACCGTCGCCGCCTCATACAGCGAGGGGTCGATGCTGGTGAGCGCGGCCAGATAGACGATAGAGCCGTAGCCCGCTGTCTGCCAGATATCCGAAAGCACATACACCGTCTTAAAGTATTTCGGCTCGGCCATGAAATGGACGGGATCCCCGCCGAACATTTGGATGATCTGGTTGAACAGGCCGTTGCTGGGCGACAGCATTGCATTGATGAGGCTCACCACAACGACGGCGGAAATGAAATGCGGCATATAGACGATGGTCTGTACGCCTTTTTTGAAATACTTGCTGCGCACCTCGTTCATCAGCAGTGCAAGGATGACCGGAATGGGGAAGCCCACCACGATGGAATACACGCTGATGCCCAGCGTGTTCTTCATCAAGCGTACAAAATATTCCGATTTGAAGAACTGGATAAAGTATTTGAAGCCTACCCATTTCCCTCCGGTGATGCCGAGGGCGGGCATGAAATCACGAAACGCGATCTGAGCGCCGTACAGCGGCGCATACATGAAAACGATATACCAGACAAACGTGGGCAGCAGCAGCAGATACAAATACCTGCTGCGCCAGATCTTCTTGCCCGCATGGCTCAGTCTGCCGTTTTTATCGGTGCGGGAGGGTCTCGCCTGTCTGGAGGCCACGGCGGTTTTCATAAATGTGTCCTCCTTCCAAAATAGGGCCGGGGCTCGCAGGCCCGCCGCCCGTCATACGGTGTTCGCCGGAGAACGCCGCGCACCCGGACATCAGGCGCGCGGCGGGCTTCCCGGTTCTGTTTCAGCTGTTCCAGGCGTCCAGGGCTTCCTGGTAGATGCCAATGACGTTCTCAATGCCCATTTCCTTCACTTTTGCCACATAGGTATCCCAATTTTCGATGGGTTCGCGGCCGGTGATGAATTTCATGACCATCTCGTCCACATAGGTCTCGATATCCGCCATGGCGGCACGGCGCTCGGCGTCTTTCTCAGATGAGAACGAAAGCGTGCCGGGAATCACATATTTGTTGGATTCCTCCAGGAACGGGATGATGCAGTTCTCCTTGGCCTCCAGCACGGCAGCATCGTCCAGCTGGCTGGTCTCGCTGAAGCACAGCACAGAGGGCATGGTTCCCTGCGCGATGGTGAACGTCCCCACCGCCTGTTTCGGGGAAAGACCGTCCGGGTTGTTCAGGATATAATCGGTAAAGATGGGTTCGCCGTCCTGCATGGTGTAATGCGTGCCCTCAATGCCCATGTTCAGCAGCATCTGGCCCTCGGCGCTGTACATATAGTCCAGCCATTCCACAACGCGGTCTACATTTTTGCAGGTGGAGGTGATGGTGGCGCCCACAACGGCGCGGGGGACAAGGTCGATGTTGGTGTGAATCTGTACGCCGGCCTCGCCTTTCGGCGGCTCGGTGGCGGCGACGTGGAAGCCGGGCACGGATTCCGCCATCGTGGCGTTCTGGGCGGCCAGCATGCCGCCGAGCGGGCCCGCGAAGGAGCCGACGATGTTCTGCGCCAGCTTCGCGCTGAAGGCCGAGTAATCTGTGGTGATGATCTCCTGGTCAATGTAGCCCTTGTTCCACATGTCGTTCATCCAAACCAGGGCTTCCTTGTATTTGTCCTCGATGGGGCCGTAGTGCACCTTGCCGCCGTCGGTGGGGTCGGTGTAGAAATCGTCCAGTACGCCCCAGGCCGTGCAGAAATTGCGCAGACGCTCAATTTCATAGGCGCTGAAGGGGATCTCATCATTTTTTCCGTTGCCGTTCAGGTCGGTGGTCTTGACGAGCGACCAGTAGTTTTCCCAGTCCTCGATGGTTACGGGGCGTTCCAGTCCAAGCTGGTCCAGCCAGTCGGTGCGGACGATATACGGGATGTTGCCCGAGGGCGTCTCATCCAGCATGGGAAGATAGTAAATGTTGCCGTCAGAGTAGGTGAGGGCTTTCTCCACGCCGTCGCGCTTGTCCATTTCCGCTTTCAGGTTCGGCATGCTGTTTTCAATGTAATCATTCAGCGGCAGGATCACGCCCGTTTCGCCGTATTTCAGCACATCCGTCACCGGGATCTCCATGATGACGTCGGGCAGTTCCGTTTCCATCATCACAAGGTTCAGGCGTTCGGTGTAATTTTCCTGCGGGGGATTGTCAAATTCAAAGTCGATGTTGAACATCTCACCCATCACCTTGAATACGTCCATCTGGTCCATGGCCACCTCATGGGAGGCCTTGCTGCGGAATACGCGGACTGTGATGCGTTCGCGCTCCGCGGAAGACGAGCCGGCGGAGGCGCCGCCGGCGGACGAAGCCGCAGGTGTTCCGGACGAAGAGCCGGCGCAGCCTGCAAGCATCCCGGCAGCCAGCGCCAGGGTGAGGGCTGCACTGATAATGCGTTTCATCTTTTTCATGTTGCTTTCCTCCATATGTAATGAAAACACGGTATAGGGTACTCTTTTCAGGCCGGACGGCTTACCCGTACGCTGTACGCCTCCTGCCTGCAGCCGCATGCCCGCCGGATGGCGGAGCAGCCAACTGCTTACGAGGATACCACGGCAGAAACTCCAAAATCAATAGCTTTTTGTGTGTTTTGCCCAATTTTTATCCCAAAAATCAAGCATGATTCACATACATTTTATACAAAGATTTGATTTTTCTTCCTTCCGTCAGGGTCCGGAAAACAATTTCAGGCTTTTCTCCCTTGACTGCCCGGCGGCGGCGGCGCTATGCTGGATTTGTATACGGGCGGCGTTCGGTTCCGCTCTGCCCTCTTTATTTTTCATCACATCAATCAGGAAAGGATCTGTCCTTAATGGCAAAACAAATCACAGCGATCATCGTTGGCGCGGGGCATCGTGCGCTTCTGTACAGCTTGTACGCCCTGCAGAACCCGGAGAAATTCAAAATCGTCGGCGTGGCCGACCCGGACCCCATCCGCCGCAGAAAAACGGCGGAGATGC
>OLNK01002071.1_pt1 | contig 12634 bp, 10 predicted proteins | sample 1672791 | NCBI WGS metagenome assembly OLNK01 (sample SAMEA3136724, study PRJEB25190) | human gut metagenome | biome: human gut; feature: human-associated habitat; material: faeces | place: Austria | collected 2013 | reverse complement strand
CGGAGCAAATCCATCGAGATGAAGCGTAAGCGGAATCGAGATGACCGGCTTTAGTAAAGGCTTTAGTCAATAAGATTTGCAATTAGAAAAGATAGTTTGTGTGTAGTTTTGAAGGTACATGATAAGTAAGATAGATATAGAATATAAAAGCTGTTATAGTTTGATGATTTTATAATCGTAACTATAACAGCTTTTTTTATCTCAGTCGAGAAGACTCCCACCTCTTTCAGGTGGGAGTCTTCTCGACTTGAATTTTAAGAATTCTCTGGCATGGATTCTATGTGTGATACAAGAATTTATGCCAGAGGCTTAGTAGATGTTTTAGGTTAGAGAAATATTTCCGTTAATTGTAGATATACGTACATTATAAAAAGGTTTTTCACCTAAAATACCAGTAATATTTTGTACATTTCCGGGTTTCTCTTTAATAGAAAGTCCCTCGATGTTCGAGTGAATAGAGCCTCGTTTGCTGATTCCATCAATCTTCATTCCGCAGTTTTCAGGAAGTGTAAGCTGAATATTTCCATTTAATGTCTCACATTCTACAATATTATTTAAAGAAGAGAATGTAGCCTGAATCGGACTGGATGAAGTAGCTAATTTGGCACCACCTTCGATACAGTCAGCGATAATTGTACCAGAAACAGAGTGTATATCCGTAAATCCCTCTGCTCGTGTAATGTGAATTAAACTGATTGAAGAAACAAGCCGGATTCGTGGAGCAGTGATCGTACTTAAAGAAATAGAACCTTCTGTTGTCTCGGCAGCAAATCGTTCTACATTCCAGTCGGCATCTGTAATGATATTGCCATATTGGGATGAAAGGAGTAATTCGCCATTGAAAGAATCCGGGAGGAAAATTTCGATACAGGTAGCGGGATTTACAGTTTCTCTTCGACCGTAACGTATGGTTGTTTTAAAACGATTCGCAGTAACTTTTGCATAATATTCACTTCCGGAAAGACCGTTAATGTATTCCTTAATTGTAAGAGTATCATCATCTGCTTTGTGTAGAAGAAGAGTCTCTGCCTGATATCCAATCTGTAATGTCTTTACAGAAGAAACGTCTAAAGAAAGAATATTATCTGGTTCTTTAGACAAAATTTCTATAAAATCTAAATTTTTCTCTTTACTGTTTTGCATAAATCCCAATGCCTCCTGTGCCATGTAAATTATTGTAATGATTTGATTCAGCCTCAAATTCCGCGGGTCCCAAAGTCAAACACTTTATCGTGCAAGCCCGAATGAAGTTTGGAACTTTTGACCCTGATATCATTTTATTATAAAATAGAAAAGTAAATATAGCAATATTGAATCAAAAATACTTAGTCTGGTATGGATATTTCCATTTTTATTAAAAATTTATATGGATTATTTCAAGTGTAAAATATGCAAGGGATTTGCATTTAAAAACAGGACAGGTAATATTAAGTAGTGTGGTGGACAAAAAAATACATAGATAAAAGAACTTAATTGTCAAAATAAGCATCAAAAAAGGTAAAATTACACTTTGACATAGAAAAATTGTCATGATATTATTGAAAAGTATTGTAGATATATGTAGAAAATTGTACAGGCCATATAGGCTTTTCTAGAAAATTACAAGATTTTTTTTGGAATTGTACTTATATGTCCTTTTCTTTGGGATATTCTAAGATTGTACTATCATAACAGTCTGCTGCCTTCGGTTTGATATGCAGCAGGGTCTTATATTAATGATTTTCTATTTTAAAATCCATACTTTTTCATGTTGATTTTATACGATGTACTCTCGGAGTCTTTCTTGCACTTACTTTTGTGGCTGATTTTCCGCCAGTCGCACCTGAATTTCATCAACGTACGCACCGCGTACGCCTCAAAAATTTGGACACAACTGACAAAAAATCTTCTCACAAAATCAAGCACAAAAAGATTCCAAGAGTACATACGAGGGCAAAGGAGGAAAGAGATTGAATGTAAAGCAATTGGGCAGACGACTGCTTCAGATTGTCATTGTACTGATAGGAATTAGTTTTTGTACGTTCATTCTTACATATCTTGCACCAGGAGATCCGGTGCGGACAAGATATGCTGTGAGTGGTATGATTCCATCGGAAAAAGAATTAAACGAGGAAAGAGAAAAACTAGGATTAAATGATCCGATTTTAGTACAATATGGGCGATGGTTTAGTAAAGTTCTTCATGGAGATTTCGGAACTTCTTATTCGAATGGAAAGCCAGTAGCAGAGCTTTTATCAGAAAGATTACTTCCAACATTAAAACTGGCATTTGCGGCATTGCTTCTTATGCTGCTATTTGCGATTCCGCTAGGGATGTTATCGGCAGTTTATAAGAATTCCTGGATTGATTATCTGGTCAGAGGAATTACTTTTCTTGGGGTATCGATTCCTAACTTTTGGGTTGGACTAATACTTTTATATGTAGTTGCACTGAAGTTTAGTTTACTTCCTGTTATTTCAACAGGAGAAGGATTTGAAAAGATTATTTTACCGGCAGCGACATTAGCTTTTGCAATGATGGGAAAATATACAAGGCAGGTAAGAACAGCAGTTTTAGAAGAACTGAACCAAGATTATGTTACTGGAGCAAGAGCAAGAGGAATGACAGAAAAAGAAGTACTTTGGAAGCAGGTATTTCCAAATGCATTATTACCATTGATTACCCTGCTTGGATTATCTCTTGGTAATTTATTAGGAGGTACGGCAGTAGTAGAAGTTATTTTCACATATCCAGGTTTTGGAAATCTGGCAGTACAGGCAATTAGTTCCTATGATTATTCACTGATTCAGGGATATGTACTCTGGGTAGCATTAATTTATATGGTAATTAATTTACTTGTAGATATCTCTTATACTTTTGTGGATCCAAGAATACGAAGAAGTGAGAAAGGGTGAACGTAATGCATAAAGTATTAGATTTTATAAAAAAGAATAAACAGTTTTCCTTTTTCTTATTGCTAGTTATATTGCTTGCTCTTATTACTATTTTTGCACCGGTAATTGCACCACAGGATCCTTATGTATCTGATTTAAAGAACGCATTACAGCCACCGAGCAGCGATCATTGGTTTGGAACAGACAAATTAGGGCGGGATATATTTTCCAGAGTGATTTATGCTTCAAGAAGTTCACTCCCGGCAACATTAATACTCGTTGTACTGATTTTTGCAATAGGAACTTTACTTGGAACATTAGCAGGATATTTTGGAGGATGGATCGATGCGGTTATTATGAGAATATCCGATATGATGATTTCTTTCCCAGGTATGGTTCTTGCTATTGCAGTTGCAGGTATTATGGGAGCTAGTGTAAAGAATGCGGTGATTGCGGTTGCTGTAGTAAGCTGGCCTAAATATGCAAGACTTGCCAGAAGCCTTGTCATGAAGATACGTCATGAAGATTACATATATGCAGCAATAGTAACTGGCTCAAAAACAAGCTATATTTTAAGAAAATATATGCTTCCAAATATTATTCCAACATTGATAATTACAGCCGCCACAGATATTGGTGGTATGATGCTGGAACTTGCCGGTTTATCCTTCTTAGGATTTGGAGCCAAGGCTCCGGCGGCAGAATGGGGACTTATGCTCAATGAGGGAAGAACCTATATGCAAAATGCACCATGGATGATGATTTATCCGGGACTGGCAATCGTTATCGTTGTTGTAGTATTTAATCTTTTAGGTGACAGTTTAAGAGATGTACTTGATGTAAGAGAAGAATAAAGGATTATATTAGTAACTGTATGGGTTCGTTCCTATGTATGTTAACTGCAAATGATATGATGCATTTTGCAGTCTGTGTAGAAATCAACAGTTATGTATAATAAATAACAAAAAAGGATAAAGAAAGGATAAGTTTATGAAGAAGATGAAAAGATTTTTAGGAATCATGATAGCTATGATCATGGCAGTTACCATGCTTGCCGGTTGTGGTGGAAACGGTAAAGGAAACAGTGACAGCACAGAGGGAAATACATTAAAGTTTGGATGTTTTTCTTACTCAGAATCTTTAGACCCGGCAAATATGATCAATGCAGCCTGGTGTAACAGCCGTTATGGTGTTGGAGAATGTCTCTTTAAGTATAAAGATGACTTAAGTGTAGAGAATACGATTTGTGATGAATATTCTACAGAGGATAATAAGACATGGGTATTCCACATCCGCGATGGTGTAAAGTTTTCTAACGGAAAGGATGTAACTCCTTCTGCAATTAAAGCTTGCTGGGATGTTCTTTATGCTAACAAGACGGGTTCTTCTAATCCATCTAAGTTTATGGATTACGAATCAATTACAGCAGATGATGAAGCACGTACTTTAACAATTGTTTTAAAACAGGCAAAGGCTGACCTTAGAAAAGATCTTGCATATCCAGTATTCGTTGTTCTTGATGTAAGTGGAGATTATGATCTTGCAGAGAATCCAATCGGTACAGGTCCTTATGCATTAACAAGTTTTGATTCTAAGACAAAAGCAACTCTTGTAAAGAATAAATATTACTGGAATGGTGAAGTGTCTTATGATAACGTTGAAATTGATTTCTTAAGTGAAGATAATAAAGCAATGGCTCTCCAGAACGGTGATGTAAATCTTGTAGAAAATATTACTTCTGCATCTGATCTTGAAACTTTGAAAAAAGATGATAACTTTAATGTATCTATCGGACAGGGTGTTCGTTGTGGATTTGCGTATGTCAATGAAAAAGGTATTTTAAAAGACGATGCATTAAGACAGGCATTACAGATGGCATTAGATCATAAGACCATGTGCGAAGTTACAGTTGGCGGTTTATATACAGAGGGAATTTCCGTACTTCCTTCCAGCCTGGCTTATGGATATGATAATTTAAAGAATCCATATGAGTTTAATACAGATAAAGCCAAGAAACTTTTAGATGATGCAGGTTATAAAGATACAGATGGCGATGGAATCCGCGAGATGAATGGAAAGAATATCTCACTTAGATATATCACATATGAGAACAGAAGACTTTCCGACTTTGCACAGGCAATCCAGACACAGCTTAAAGATCTCGGAATTGATGTAAAGATTGATTCTATGAACGCAGATAAAGAGTGGAACTTGATGGTTGCAGGAGAGTATGATCTTTGTGATTCTAACTGGATTACTGTAGGTAATGGAGACCCTACAGAATATCTTGCAAACTGGTATGGTAAATCAGATGCAAACTTCTGTAATTACAAAAATGATAAATTTGACAAGTTATATGAACAGTTAGAAACAGAATTTGATGAAGCAAAACGTGCAAAGATTATTGAGCAATTACAGCAGATTTTGATTGATGACGCAGCTGTTGTTGTTCATGGTTATTACAACAGTTCAATGATCAGTGATAAGACAGTTACAGGAGCAGACATTCACACAGCAGATTATTATTGGCTTACAACAGAAATTGCTCCAGCGAAATAGGAGGTTTTTATGCTTAATGTTCAGGATATAACCGTAACATACAGCCAAAATCCAAGACCGACAATCGAAGGGTTTCATCTTCAGATGAAACCTGGAGAAATCTGCAGCATTGTGGGAGAAAGCGGTAGCGGAAAAACCACAGTAATCCGTTCTATTTTAGGAGTTTTGCCCGGCGGTGGAAAGGTAACCAAGGGAGACATTCTTTTTGAAGGAGAATCATTACTTCACTATTCTAAAAAGCAGTGGAGAGATTTAAGAGGGACTCAGATTTCCATGATTTTTCAGAATGCTGGGGCAATGATAAATCCTGTCCGCAAAATTGGGAGCCAGTATGTGGAGTATATCCGCGCGCATAGAGACATTTCCAAAAAAGATGCAGCAGATATGGCCATTCAGATGTTAGAAAAGATGCGTCTGCCGAATGGAAAGCGTATTATGGATAGTTATTCATTTGAACTTTCCGGAGGTATGTGTCAAAGAGTCGGTATTGCAATGGCTATGACATTTGAACCAAAACTCCTTCTTGCAGACGAACCGACAAGTGCACTGGATGTAACAACGCAGGCACAGATCGTACGTGAGATGATGGAACTTAGAGACACTTTTGGTACGAGCATTATTATCGTAACACATAATATTGGTGTTGCTGCGTATATGGCAGATAAAATGATCGTAATGAAGCAGGGAAAAGTTGTAGATTCCGGTGACAGAGAAGAGATTTTACATAATCCAAAGTCAGACTATACAAAGAATCTATTGCTGGCTGTGCCATCTTTAAAGGGGGAGAGGTATGTCTAAAGAAGAAAGACCTATTTTAGAAGCAAAACATGTGACAAAGAAGTTCCCTCTGGCAAACGGAAAAGAATTGATTGCCAATGATGATATCAGTTTGAAGTTCTATAAGGGACAGACATTAGGAATTGTAGGAGAAAGCGGTTGCGGAAAGTCCACATTTATGCGGATGATGGTACAGCTTGAGAAACCGACATCAGGAAAGATTTTTTTCAAAGAAAAAGATATCACAAAGATGAAGGGAGAAGAATTACGAGCAAACCGCAGAAACGTGCAGATGGTCTTCCAAAATCCTGCGACATCCTTTAATCCTAAAATGAAAGTGCGGGATATAATTTGTGAACCACTTATGAATTTCGGTCTGATTAAGAAAAAAGAGAAAGATGCCATCGCAAGAAAGTATCTGGAAATGGTAGAATTACCAGGAGACTTTGTTGATCGCTACCCACATAATATGAGTGGCGGACAGCAGCAGCGAGTAGGCATTGCCCGGGCAATCGCTTTAGAACCGGAAATCATTTTCTGCGATGAATCCACCTCAGCCTTAGATGTTTCTGTACAAAAGACAATCCTTGAGCTTCTTGTAAAGCTGCAAAAAGAAAAACAGATCGCATTAGGATTTATCTGTCACGATCTGGCAATGATATCAAGTATAGCACACCAGGTCGCAGTAATGTATATGGGTAACATCGTAGAAATCCTTCCGGGAGAAAAGGTTACGGAAGAAGCAATGCATCCATATACAAAAGCATTGTTACAATCCGTATTTGATATTCATATGGATTTTTCAAAACCAATCGAGCCTCTTGAAGGAGAAGTGAATGGAGCGACAGGAGAACAAAAAGGCTGTCCGTTCCAGAATCGTTGTGCTTACTGCATGAAAAAATGTCAAGAAGAAAAACCAGAATTAAAAACAGTAGGCGAAAAACACGAACTCGCATGTCATCTAAAAAATACTAATTTGTAGATTTCGTATAGACGAAAAAAGAAACAATACCATATCCCATCTGCTCTGTAGTCGCTGTATTTAAGATGCTTATTCGCATCTTAAACACGCTCCGAAGCCGCATCTGGGATATGGTATTGTTTCTTTTTTCTGTTCTTTGGCGCCAAATGGAAATTAGTATTTTCATTTTGGGAAAAATAAGGGGATTGTCCAGAGGACTATGGTTTTTATTTAGAATGAAAATCTCCAAAAGGAATACGCTTTCTGCTAAAATCCATAGCTCAAAGTCATAAAATATAATATTTATAAACAGTTTTTCTCTTTTTCCATAATTTTTTAATAGACAACAATTTGAATGTCAATCCTTTTGAATTTAATTCCATGGAAAATCATAACTTTCTGGAGAATCCCCTTTTCTTTAGAAAACTCAATGTAATTCAGCAGAAAGATGCTCGCTTCTGGGGAAATTCCTTTTTTTATACAAAATCCTGATTTCATCTGGAGCCAAAGGACAGAAAACCAGAAACTTTATATAGAATAAAATATGATGTCGGAGCAAGTAAAAATGCCAGTCAGGCATTTTCTACGCCGCGACTATCTTCACATTTTATTCTATATAAAGTTTCTGGTTTTCGTTTCTTTAGTCCCTCAAATCAGGATTTTAATTTTCTTTCATTAAGGCGATAATGCGTTCTGTTGCGTGTCCATCGCAGCTTCCCATGAATTTTTCTTTGAAATCAATGACTTTTTGTTTATCAAACTGTGTATCAATATTCTTGATGCTGTTTAAAAGTTCATCTTCTGTCTGAACAACTGGACCTGGTGTGAATTCAGAATAGTCATAATAAAAGCCACGCCAGTCACAGTAGTTATCATAATCATATGCATAGAAAATCATTGGTTTTTCAAATAAAGAGTATTCAAATACCAGTGAAGAATAATCAGAGATACAAATGTCTGCACAACAAAGTAAGTCTTCGATAGAAAGGTACTTGGTAAGGTCTCTTGCAAAATGCTGTAATTCTTCCGGAATGATCGGTGGATTTTTGACAAATGGATGATGTTTACAAACGATAACATATTCGTTGCCTAATTCACGACAAAAACGTTCAAAATCAATACGGTCCGGGGAGGAAGCAGTAGCAACATGACCTCGGAAGGTTGGGGCATAAAGAATAACTTTTTTACCTTTAGCTTCTGGCATGATTTCGTATAGTTTTTGCTTACGGCTTTCTACGAATTCTTTATCATAGAACTGGTCAGTACGGCTGACACCGGTTGCTTTTACAATCCCTTTAGGAAGGTGCATCGCCTCTTCATATGCCCAGATGACTTCAGGGCTGCTGACAGTTACATGAGTAAGGTTGCCATAGTTTGGATATTTATCTAATGTAGCTGCGGAAGAGCCGAATTTCAATTCTGCTGTACTGCGGCCAAACTTTTTAAATGCACCGCAGGCATGCCAGAGATTGATCGCTACCGTTTCTTTTCTTAATGGAATAGAAGAAAGAATTAAAGAAGCATCATCAACAAATACATACTTTGCTGTTGCAAGTTCTTTGAGCATTTCATTAACGCGCTGTGTAAATTCGCGTCCGCGGATAAAATTAAACTGTACATAAGAACATTTTAAATCATATTCGCCGGATTCTTCTAAAGCTTTATAAATAAGTTCAAATGAATTGGAAAGTTTTGTAAAACGCATTTCCAAAAACAGGACTTTATTCTCCTGTACAGGTTCAGTACAGTAGGAAGAATATACTTTTGGAAAATATACTTTGTAGCGATAGTGTTTGCGGATTCGTCGTAACTTTGAAATGAATTTCTTTTTGAATTTTTTTAATACTGACATAATTTATACATACCCCTTTGTATTATTTATTTATGAGCTTTAAATCAGAGAAATCAGATTGGCAATCAGTGCGGAGATGATTCCGATAGAAGAAATCAGTAGATTCCATCGAAAGAGAATATCAATGCTATATTGCAGATTCCAGTGAAATAAAACAGAAAGACCTGAAAGAATAAGAAATATAACCTCAAGAAGAATCAGGCCTTTGCAGGCAAGATGCATATCCTGTCTGCTTAATTCCATATTTAAAGAAATTCCCATAATGATATACAGGAATACAAACAGAAAGATTATATCAGAAGCTCGTAATTGTTGCAAGGCTTTCAGGGAAATTGCCCATCCTTTTTGGAAGGAAAAAGGGAGCGTTCTGATATTTTCTGGGAGAAACCGGCTGATAATATAAATAACGGCCGGTCCAAACAACAGTGGACCGATCCCGATAAAAAACTGCCCTAAATCTCCCTGCAGTTTTTGCAAAAAGGAATGATTTTCATGGTGCATTTTTACAAATCCTAAAGTTCCACCTGAATGAATCGCCTTTTTTGTGGTGCGGTACAGGCAAACCTGGTCAATATGATATCCAAAGAAAAGTCCAAAAAGTAAATGTCCAAGCTCGTGAACAGGAATACCGATCAGATTAAAAAAGTCCATAATAAAATAGCCACATTTTTTATTGGAAAAGTTTTGAATGGCTGAGTGTCTGCTTTTCCCGATAATAAATCCCAACAGGATTAAAACGAAAAGCAGCTTTAAATTAAGCTGTACGAAACAGGTAATCATATAGAATCTCCATAAAAGTCTTCGTTTATATATACTTACTAAATATAACATTTAATATTGAATTTTTTGTGAAAAACGTATAGTATAAATATAATATAGTATTTTTTTCAAAATTGCTATAATTACTGAGGAAAAAGAGGGAGAGAAGAAATGAATCTTATAATCGGAGTCGTAGTAATTGGAATTATTATTGCTGGGATTGCCTTTTTTATGGCTAGTAAGTCTGATTCAAAGAATACTACGAAAGAAGAGTTACAAAGTACTGCGAAAAGAGAGTCACAAAGCAGGACACAGGAAGAATTGCAAAATACTGCGAAAAGAGAGTCACAAAGCAGGATACAGGGAGAATCGCAAGGTACTACGCAAAAAGAGTCACAGAATATTTCGATAAAAGAAGAGGCATCTGCAGATATGCAGGCAGTGAAACAAAAAGAGCAGTTATATCATTATATGACTCAGGAGCTGCAGAATTTGGTTTGTGTTTATAATAAAGAGGAATGGAGTCAGCTCAAAAAGCTTGGGGAGATATCTCAGGAATTATATAAAGAAAAGAATGATATTATTGAAGGGCTTTCTACCATTACAGGAAGAATGGTAAAAGAATACTTTACCTGTGTAGATTTTCGGGAAGAGGAAGGTAAAATTGTAGGATATGTAAATGATATCGAGAAGTTAAAGCAAGTGTTTTTACAGTTTATGATGCCGTTTTATCCATATTATTACAAAGAGCTAAGTGAAGGGGGACTTCGTTATACTGCGCTTCTCCATCCGAATACGCTACGTCTGTTCCAGCAGCTTACCGGTAAAAAGTTCAGACCAGGATATCGAAATCGCTATTCCACAGGTGTTCGTGCTTTTGAGTGGGATAAAGATCGGTATAAAGTATACGGAAAAGATGGAAGACTTTTATGTGATGCCGTTTTTGATTCGGATGGAATAAAAGAAGGTTACGGACAAAAGAAATATTTGGATAAACAACATCCAGACTGGGATATTGTGAAAGAAGGAACCTGGAAAGAAGGCGTATTCCAGAGTGGAATATTACGTTATGAATATAAAAAATCTGTACAGTAATACCTTTGTTGTGCAGTTTGCTTAGCAGATTGTTTTATGATCCATAGTGGAATTCTATTATGTACAAAGAAAAGTGCATAAATTTTTGTATTTTCTTTCGAAATAGCTTGAAAAGCGGAAACAAAACCGATACAATAAAAAATGTGTGTGCAAGTTCGTGCGATAGTTCATTGCGCGATCTGCAGTCGAAAGATTTTAGTTATTTGGATTTAGTTAGGTATATGACTGAATAACAGGAGGTAAATAAAACATGTTTAAAAAATTATCAGAACAGTTAAAAGCAAACCCACGTACTATTGTTTTTACAGAAGGAACAGATGCCCGTATTCTTGAGGCAGCAGATAAACTTACAGCAGAGGGAGTTCTTGGTGTTATTCTTCTTGGAAAGGCTGACGAAGTAAAGGCAGCAGCAAAAGAAACCGGATTTAATATTGATAAATGTCAGATCATTGATCCGGAACAGTATGCTGATATTGATGCGATGGTTGATGAGATGGTAAGATTAAGAAAAGGCAAGATGACACCGGAACAGGTTCGCGATGCTCTTTCTAAATCAAACTATTTTGGAACAATGTTAGTAAAGATGGGTAAGGCTGATTGTCTGTTAGGAGGAGCAACTTATTCTACAGCAGATACAGTACGTCCTGCATTACAGTTAATTAAAACAAAACCAGGTAACAAGATTGTAAGCTCCTGCTTTATCATGGTAAAAGGTGATAAGAAGTTAGCAATGGGAGATTGTGCAATTAACATTGCTCCAAATGAAGATGAATTAGCAGAGATCGCTATTGAGACTGCAAAGACAGCAAAAATCTTTGGTATTGATCCAAAGGTTGCTATGTTATCTTATTCTACATATGGCTCTGGAAAGGGCGAGATGGTAACATTAATGGCGAATGCTACAAAGAAAGTAAAAGAGATGGCGCCAGACTTAGATATTGACGGTGAGCTTCAGTTTGATGCAGCGGTAGCACCGGAAGTTGCAAAAGTAAAATGTGCAGGTTCTACAGTAGCAGGACAGGCAAATACTTTTATCTTCCCAGAAATCAGTGCAGGTAATATCGGATATAAGATTGCTGCACGTCTTGGTGAATATGAAGCAATCGGACCAGTTCTTCAGGGACTTAATGCACCGATCAATGATTTAAGTCGTGGATGTAATGCACAGGAAGTTTATAAAATGGCACTTGTTACAGCAGCATTAAGCTAAACTTAATATTATTTTCGATAATAACTTCGAATAAAATAAATAGAAACGGGAAATGGATATTATAGTAGTAACTTTACAGAAACAACTATCGCATCTGTTTCCTGTTTTTGTCTAATTATACAAAGAACTATTGCTTTTTTATTAGAAAATTGTTATAATTATAACAAGAAAACCGGGGTTACAAAGCGGTTTTTGTAGCAATTTTTTTCTATTATAAGAAAGGATGGTATTTTTTTATGGCAAACATTATTATCAGTCCAGCGAAGTACGTGCAGGGAAAGGGAGAGCTTGCTAATATTGCTCAGTACGCTACAAAGCTTGGAAAGAAGCCTTTTATTTTAATTAGTGAAAGCGGAAAGAAACGTGTTGGTGGAATTATCGAAGATAGTTTCAAAGAGACAGGATGCGAACTTGTTTTTGAAGCATTTCATGGAGAATGTTCTAAGAACGAGATTAACCGCCTGGTTGCGATCGTAAAAGAAAAAGGCTGTGATATGGTCATTGGTGTCGGCGGCGGAAAGATTTTTGATACAGCAAAAGCCGTTGCT
>OLNK01002070.1_pt1 | contig 12642 bp, 9 predicted proteins | sample 1672791 | NCBI WGS metagenome assembly OLNK01 (sample SAMEA3136724, study PRJEB25190) | human gut metagenome | biome: human gut; feature: human-associated habitat; material: faeces | place: Austria | collected 2013 | reverse complement strand
TAAGACGACCAGAGGAAACAAAGTACTCCCTCACATTCAGTTGCACTAACCACTTCGTTCAAGCCTCTTAAGGCAGGAATCGTGTTCAGCAAAGGCTTCCACGATTCCTGAGTCTTGAACTCCGTAGTGCAAATTCATGTGAGGGAGTACTTTGTTTCCTCTGGTCTGTATATTGGTAACTTTGTTTTACATATGCGAAAGTTTTTTGGGTGGTGAGGACTAGGATTTAGGGAATTGCAGTCGGAAGGGAAGATTAGTGTAATATCTTTCTTTACAGTTTTTTCTCTCCGAATTCAGCACCGTCATTTTTACCAGTACAGTTAAACGGTCGATTTTACAAAAGAAAGTCCTGCAATTCACTTTTGTGCAATGGAGATGAGACTCAGAAATCATGGAAGCCTTTGCTGAACATGATTTCCGCTCTAAGAGGCTCATCGGAATGGTTTGCACAATGGAATTGGAGGACTTTCTTTTGTAAAATCGACCACACAACCTTTATTTAAAAAAACAGCGGACTCCCTTTCGGGAAAGTCCACTGTTTCTCACATATATTAAGCTTCTTCGACTTCTACTTTTTCGCCAAGAATTTTATCAATACTTACCAGTTTTACGCTGAGTACGAATACCTGTGCTGCAACTTCCAGTTCTTCTGGTGTCGGGAAGGACGGTGCAATTCGGATATTGCTGTCTTTTGGATCCTTTCCGTATGGGAAGGTTGCTCCCGCTTTTGTCATGATCAGTCCGGCTTCTTTTGCTTTTGCTACGATTGCTTTGGCACATCCATCCAACGCATCAAAGGAAATGAAGTATCCTCCTCGCGGTGCTATCCAGGAACCAATCTCAAGTCCGCCAAGCTCACTTTCCAGTACACTTAATACGGTGTCAAATTTCGGTCTTAAGATATCTGCATGTTTCTTCATATGCTGAACCATTCCATGGATATCACCGAAGAAACGCGCATGTCTGAGCTGGTTTAATTTATCATGACCGATGGTCTGTACGGACATCATCTTGCGGATTTCCGCAAGGTTTTCATCGGATGCTGCAATTGCTGCAATACCAGAACCCGGGAAGCTGATCTTGGAAGTAGAACCGAATTTGTAAACCATGTTCGGATGTCCTTCTTTTTTACATTCCATCAAAATCTCAATCAGATAATCCTGTTTATCCTCATACAAATGATGGATTCCATATGCATTATCCCAGAAAATACGGAAATCTTCTGCCGCTGGATTTAATTTCGCAAAACGGTGTACAGTTTCATCAGAATAAGTGATTCCCTGTGGGTTAGAATATTTCGGTACACACCAGATACCTTTTACAGCTGGATCATTCTCCACATACTGCTCTACCAGATCCATATCCGGTCCATCCGATGTCATTGGAATATTGATCATCTCAATTCCAAAATGTTCGGTGATTGCAAAATGTCTGTCATATCCAGGTACCGGGCACAGGAATTTTATCTTGTCAAGCTTTGCCCAAGGGGTGCTTCCCATGATACCATGTGTCATCGCTCTTGCAACAGTATCATACATTACGTTCAGGCTGGAGTTACCAAAGATAATAATATTGTCCTTCGGTACTTCCATCATATCAGAAAGAAGCTGTTTTGCTTCTTTGATTCCATCGATCACTCCATAGTTACGGCAATCTACTCCTTCTTCGCAGACAAGATCTGATGTGCTCTTAAGTACATCCATCATCCCCATAGAAAGATCAAGCTGTGCTTTGGACGGTTTACCTCTGGACATATCCAGTTTCAGACCTTTTCCTTTAACATCTTCAAATTCTTTTTCCAGTCTGCTCTTTAATTCAAGCAGTTCTTCTCTACTCATATCTCTATATGCAGTCATCTTGAAAACCTCCCATAATCATCAACTAATCATTGTGTGTTTCCTGCCGTACTTTATACTTCCGAAATCTGCCATCTGCAGTTTCTTTCAGCTGTTTTGACAACATCAAAACTCACTACAAGTAGTAAGTATATAGGAAAAATGATTTTTCGTCAACTAATTCTTGCATATAAATATGATATATCGTGATTTTTGTTGATTTAAATGTGTTTTTTTGAATTTTTGTTTTTCATTTCATGCATTTTTCCATTTCAATGCTTTTCAAAAAGAGTAGATCAGATTTATCTGCAGCATATTTTCTTTTCTCCTGCAGTATGTTTTGCTCTTCTGACAATCGAGTAGGCTGACTCCTACTCGATTCGTATACTTTGTACACTATCTCGCTTAACAGCCAGGTGATGTACATTCGCCAAGTACAGATTCTTGTGCAAGCACAAATCTGTACTTGGCTCATCGTATACACAAAACACCCGGAACCATTTTCATGATTCCGGGCAAATATATTTACTATTTTACTAATAATGATTTTCCAGTCATATCTGCTGGCTGCTGCATTCCCATCAGCTCGATCAGCGTCGGAGCGATGTCTGCAAGGCATCCGCCTTCACGAAGCTTATATGCAGGATCTGCATTTACAAGAATGAACGGAACCGGGTTCGTTGTATGAGCGGTAAATGGTTCTCCTGTCTCTTCATCGATCAGCTGTTCTGCATTTCCGTGGTCAGCGCAGATAAACATCTGTCCACCAACTTCTTGCACTGCATCAACTGCTTTTCCTACACATTCATCAACAGCTTCAATTGCTTTGATCACTGCTGCTTCTACACCGGTATGGCCAACCATATCCGGGTTTGCAAAGTTAATTACGATTACGTCGTACTTGTCCGCTTTGATTGCATCTACAAGCTTGTCACATACTTCATATGCACTCATCTCCGGCTTCAGATCGTAAGTTGCAACCTTAGGCGATTTGACAAGGATTCTGTCCTCTCCCTTGTTCGGTTCTTCTACTCCACCATTAAAGAAGAAGGTAACATGTGCATATTTCTCTGTCTCGGCGATTCTTGCCTGTGTCATGTTGTTTGCTGCAAGAAATTCGCCAAATGTATTCGTGATGCCTTCTTTTACAAATGCAACCATTTTATTTGGAATTGTCTCATCATACTCTGTAAAACATACATAAGTTGTCTTGATACGTTCTCCTCTGTCAAATCCTTCAAAATCATCCGCACAGAATGTTCTGGTGATTTCTCTTGCTCGATCCGGGCGGAAATTAAAGAAGATCACAGAATCTCCGTCTTTTACAGTTGCAACCGGTGTACCGTTTTTTGTCACTACAAATGGTACTACGAATTCGTCAGTTACTTCTTTGTCGTAAGAAGCCTGGATTCCTTCTGTTGCTGATGCTGCTGTGTCACCTTCGCCGCGTGTAAGTGCTGCGTATGCTTTTTCTACACGGTCCCAACGGTTGTCACGGTCCATTGCATAGTAACGTCCGGAAACACTTGCAACTTCACCTACACCGATTTCTTTCATCTTTGCTTCTAACTGTTCAACATATTCTTTTCCAGATGCCGGAGGTGTATCACGTCCGTCAAGGAAGCAGTGAACATATACTTTGTCCAGCCCCTGTCTCTTTGCAAGTTCCAAAATTCCATAAATATGTGTAATATGACTGTGTACACCACCATCAGATACCAGTCCCATCAGATGAAGAGCTGTACCGTTCTTCTTCGCATTTTCACAGGCTGCAAGAAGTGCCTTATTTTCAAAGAAATCGCCATCAGCGATTGCTTTTGTGATCTTGGTGAGCTCCTGGTAAATAATACGTCCTGCACCCATATTCATATGACCTACTTCCGAGTTACCCATCTGACCGTCCGGAAGTCCTACAGCAAGTCCGCTTGCATTTCCTTTTACAAACGGATATTCAGCCATTAATTTATCCATAACCGGTGTGTTTGCCTCTGCAATACCGTTGCCTTTCTTTTCATCTCTCAGACCGTAACCGTCTAAGATCATCAAAACTGTTGGTTTTTTACTCATCGTCTTACACTCCTTCATTTTGTCTTAAAGCGTTTGATTTCTCTTTCAGTTAAATATTGTACATGATTTTATATATGCTTGCAAGCACTTGTTAAAACTTTGACAGCTGAAAAACGCAGGCATTTCTGCCTGCGCCTTGGTATAATTGACTATTTCCAGTTTACAATCTTACCAAAATCCGGTTTTAAAGAAGCACCACCTACAAGCCCACCATCGATATCCGGCTGAGCGAATAATTCCGGTGCTGTAGCTGCATTTACAGATCCGCCGTACTGAATACGGATTGCTTCTGCTGTAGCTTCATCATAAACTTCAGCGATACATTCACGGATAGCTTTGCAAACCTCCTGAGCCTGCTCTGTTGTAGCTGTCTTACCGGTTCCGATTGCCCAGATTGGCTCATAAGCGATAACTGCTGTCTTAGCCTGATCTGCTGTTACATTCTGGAATCCAACTTTAACCTGCTGACGGATGAAATCCATTGTCACACCCTGTTCACGCTGTTCAAGAGTTTCTCCACAGCACATGATCGGTGTAAGTCCGTGTTCAAATGCTTTCAGCATCTTTTTGTTCACAGTCTCGTTTGTCTCTGCGAAGTATTCTCTTCTTTCAGAGTGTCCGAGAACAACATATTTAACACCAGCATCTGTAAGCATGTTCGGAGAGATTTCTCCTGTGTATGCACCTTTTTCTTCAAAGTACATATTCTCTGCTCCAACCTGGATGTTGCTTCCTTTTGCAGCTTCTACAACCGGAATGATATCGATTGCCGGTACGCAGAATACCACGTCAGCCTCTTCTGTCACAACCAGAGATTTGAGTGTATTCACAAGCTCTACTGCCTCTGAAGGTGTCATATTCATTTTCCAGTTACCTGCAATAATTTTCTTTCTTGCCATTGCAATAATCTCCCTTATTTTATCTTAATTACAGACGCTGCTTATTTATCGTTAGCAGCTGCTACACCTGGCAGTTCCTTACCTTCAAGGAATTCAAGGGAAGCTCCGCCACCTGTAGAGATGTGAGTCATCTTGTCGCCGTATCCGAGCTGGTTAACTGCTGCTGCCGAATCACCACCACCGATGATTGTTACTGCATCTGTCTCAGCAAGTGCTTTTGCGACTTCTTCTGTTCCTTTTGCAAAGTTCGGCATCTCGAATGCACCCATAGGTCCGTTCCATACAACTGTCTTTGCATCTTTTACAGCGTCAGTATAGATCTTGATTGTCTCTGGTCCGATGTCAAGTCCTTCCCATCCTTCCGGAATTTCGCCGGCTTTAACAACTTTGATATTTGCATCATTTGAAAAATCATCTGCAATTACGTTGTCTACCGGAAGAAGGAGTTTTACACCTTTGTCTTTAGCTTTCTGAATCATGTTCAGTGCATATTCACAGTAATCTTCTTCAAGAAGAGATTTTCCAACGGTTCCGCCCTGTGCTTTGCTGAATGTATAAGACATACCTCCACCAATGATCAGAGTGTCTACTTTATCGATCAGGTTTTCGATTACAGAAATCTTGCTTGAAACTTTAGCTCCACCAAGGATTGCAACGAACGGTCTTTCCGGATTGTTTACTGCATTTCCAAGGAAATCGATTTCTTTCTGCATAAGATATCCTACAACTGCTGTATCAACATATTTGGTAACACCAACGTTAGAGCAGTGTGCACGATGAGCTGTTCCGAATGCATCGTTTACGAATACATCACAAAGAGAAGCGAGTTCCTTAGAGAATTCATCTCCGTTCTTTGTTTCTTCTGCTCTGTAACGTGTATTTTCAAGAAGGATTACCTCTCCATCTTTCATAGCTTCAACTGCTGCTTTTGCATTTGGTCCTACTACTTCAGGATCTGCTGCGAATTTTACTTCCTGTCCGAGAAGTTCTGAAAGTCTTACTGCGACCGGTGCAAGAGAAAGCTCCGGTTTCGGTTCTCCCTTCGGTTTACCAAGATGTGAGCAGAGGATTACTTTTCCTCCGTCAGCGATCAGTTTCTTGATTGTAGGAAGTGCTGCAACAAGACGGTTCTCGTCTGTGATCTTTCCATCGATCAGCGGTACGTTAAAATCGCATCTTACAAGGACTTTTTTCCCTTTTACATTGATATCATCTACAGATTTTTTGTTAAGCATAATCCTGCCTCCTGTTTACATTTCGTTTAAATGGAATGTGCCGGGCACATTTCCGTGCTGAGCGCAGTTGCTTGCGACAATCTGCGTTTTCACACGAATACACATCTTGGGCACATAGTGCCTTTTATTTAGCAGGAAGCTCCATCAGAATTTCCTGTTAAATAAAAGAGCCCGGTCCATGTAGACCGGACCCTTGCTTGAGTCTAACTCTGGAATATTCCAGTAAGAATCAATTCAGCCTGTCCAAACAAACGTTACGGATTAAAGTAATGTTCCGAAGTGTTTGATTGTTCTTACCATCTGGCTTGTGTAAGAGTTTTCATTGTCATACCAAGAAACAACCTGTACTTCTGTTGTTCCGTTGTCAAGCGGAAGTACCATTGTCTGAGTAGAATCGAAAAGAGAACCAAATCTCATTCCTACGATATCGCTAGAAACGATCTGATCTTCGTTGTATCCAAATGATTCGTTAGAAGCTGCTTTCATAGCTGCGTTAATCTGTTCAACTGTTACGTTTCCTTCAACTACAGCTGTAAGGATTGTTGTAGATCCTGTAGGGGTTGGTACACGCTGTGCAGATCCGATAAGTTTTCCGTTAAGTTCCGGAATAACAAGTCCGATTGCTTTAGCTGCTCCTGTGCTGTTAGGAACGATGTTAACTGCTGCTGCACGAGATCTTCTCAGATCACCTTTTCTCTGTGGTCCGTCAAGAGTCATCTGATCACCTGTGTAAGCATGGATTGTTACCATGATACCAGACTGGATTGGTGCATATTTGTTTAATGCATCAGCCATAGGTGCTAAGCAGTTTGTTGTACAAGAAGCTGCAGAAATAATTGTATCTGTTGGTTTTAATGTTTTATGGTTTGTGTTGTAAACGATTGTTGGAAGATCGTTACCAGCTGGAGCGGAGATAACAACTTTTCTTGCTCCTGCATTGATATGAGCCTGAGCTTTCTCTTTGCTTGTGTAGAATCCAGAACACTCTAATACAACGTCAACTTTTAATTCACCCCATGGGCAGTTGTTTGCATCTGGGAATGCGTAGATTTTGATTTCTTTTCCGCAAACGATGATAGAATCATCTGTGTAAGATACTTCATCAGCGTGCTCATATTTTCCCTGAGAAGAATCATATTTTAACAAGTGTGCTAACATCTTAGGGCTTGTTAAATCATTGATTGCTACTACTTCATATCCTTCTGCTCCGAACATCTGTCTGAAAGCAAGACGACCAATACGGCCAAATCCATTAATTGCTACTCTTACTGCCATTTTAAATTCCTCCTAGAATTGTATAAAATATACTTTTGGAAAACTATTGTTCCCAAGCTTCCTTTATTTTAACCAATTTCTGTATAAAGTTCAAGTGTTTTTCATGAGTTTGTTAAATTTTTCACTATATTTGTTTTTCGACTATGTTTTTCATTCACTTTGTACAAAATCACGTACAATCTATTCCATTTTCTTGTAAAATAAGTTATATTAGATATCAGGTAAATGCATGATAACAACGTTTTATTATAACCTGTCAGATGTATTTTTATAAAATTTTTATTATTAATTTTGCTAATAAATTTTTTTACCGAAAGGAATATAAATTATGGAAACCAGATTTTCACATCACGGGCTCTGGGACACACACATGCACAGCCAGTTTTCCGGGGACAGTGAAGCCCCGCAGGAAGAAATGATCTCTTCTGCTATCAAAAAAGGACTTGCCGGGATCTGCTTTACAGATCATCTTGATATTGATTATCCTGAGGAACCGGATATTTTTCTTCTCGACCTGCCAAATTATATTTCGTCCGTGCTCGCCTATCAGGAAAAGTATGCAGCAAAGCTTCCAATCCGCCTCGGCATTGAACTTGGATTACAGCCGCATCTTGCCGCACTGCACACGGATATTTTATCGCAGTATCCATTTGATTTTGTTATCGGTTCCTCCCATGTTGTGCATGGACTTGACCCGTATTATGCAGCTTTTTATGAAAAACGGACAGAGAAAGCCGCCTACCGCGAATATTTTGAATCAATCCTTGAAAATATAGAAAGTTACCATGATTTCGACGTATATGGACACCTCGACTATGTTGTCCGCTACGGTCCGACCTCCAATGAAAATTATGACTGGAGAGAATATCAGGATATGATCGATGAAATTTTACGAAAACTTATCTCCCTCGGAAAAGGGATCGAGCTGAACACCGGCGGCTTCAAGTACGGTCTTGGCCACCCAAATCCAACTGAGGAGATCATCCGGCGTTACCGGGAACTTGGCGGCGATATCATCACGATCGGTGCCGACGCCCACAAACCGGAACATGTTGCATTTGATTTCGCAAAAGTTCCTTCTATATTAAAAGACGCCGGCTTTGATTACTTTACGGTGTTCCGGGAGAGAAAGCCGGAGTTTGTGAGGATTGAATAGAAAAAGTGGCGGTGTAAAATCCGCCATTTATTCTAATTCCAGATTCCACTATCTGCAATCTTTTTTATGCTTTGAATAACTGTATCGTAGGTTTCTGGCACAAATAGCAAGCCTAATGTTATTTCCTCATAATCTTTTTTATAAGTCTCTTTTTCTATAATTTCATATAAAATATCCGTCACACATACATTTTCTTTTGCTGATGGACAAACTGCTAATGTTGAACGCTGTTTTCTTACTTCATCATGATGCAAATTCATAAATCATTCCCCATTCGATCAATTTCTTTGCCGTTGCACCAGTTAATGCCGGAATCACTTCCGACAACTGATCTTTCGTAAAACATTTCTTTCTCACATAAGAAATCAATATATCTATTGTCTCATGAATTGACAGCTCCGTGTACTTTTCTGCCTGCCCAATACTGTCAAGTAACTGTAGAAGATCAGCATTCGAATCTGAAACCATAATCGGAGCCTTTTTTATTCTAACTCTTTCGCTTCCCACTGTTATAGTACGGCCATTCGTCGCCTCACGATTTGTAACCACTTCAATCACCGCTGGCATCTGCGTTGTTAATCCTAACTGATTGGCAAACGATTCCCCTGTGACATACCCATAAATCTCTGATTTACTTTGTATATATTTGCGCATAATAACCAGCGACGGATCAAGATAACTCTTCCCAAGTAATCCGTCACGCTTTGGAATATAATAGATTCCATTATCATACCGTTCCAAAAAACCATTAGCAACAAGTCGTTTCACGGCCTGCCGAACTGCATTTTCAGACAATCCCTGAATTGTCAAGTCATTCAAAAAAATAGGTTCATTATATCCATAATTTTCCATCAGATAAGTTTTTAACATTTTCTCACCTCTTTTTAAGAGAGTACCATATTTATATATATTATGTAAATATCTGTGTCATTTTATTATAAAATTACGATTATCCATATGTTCTGAATCATATTTGTTATTAATTTCCATATCCCCCTATGTCCTAATTAGTGGCCAGTAATAATAATCCTCATAAATATCAAACGCAGTAATGATATCCATTATTTTTGTAATAACATCCTCTAAAGTTGATCCATGCTGTTGAATCTTTTGTATGAATTCTTCTTGTTCCATATGCCGTTATTAATTCTTCCAGACTTTTATGATATTCTTCTTGCTCACCAAAAACTTCATTCAGTTTACAGATCGTATTTTCCAATTCTGAAAAAAATTTATTTTCTTTTTTAACGTTGCAGTGTCTTATTTCTTGACCACTTTTCTTCCAAGAGTTTTTCTTCATATGCCCTTTCAATCGTATCTACCCGATGCAATTTAGTCTCAATGAATTCCGGGTAAATATCAAATGTAACAGGCATTTATTCCACATAAATGCCATTCTCTCCAACATGTATGATTCCATCATACTGCGAAAGGCTTTCTTCTCTTGTATCATGTGTAATGACTAAAACGGTTTTTCCTTCAAACTCTTTTCCTGTAAACAGATAATGTTCTACTGCCGATTTCATTTTTGCATCCATTGCAGAAAACGGCTCATCGAGAAGTATCACCTCTGCATTTTTTGCTGCCATACGCAAAAATGCGACTGCCTGTTTTTCCCCTCCACTAAAACGCTGACATTCTTTTTCTTTTCTGTTGAATATCCCTTCAAAAAATTCCGGCCAGATACTCTTTCCTACGCTGTCGATCCCATCCATTGGATAAGAATGAAAAACGGTTATATTATCTACGATCCCCGCTCTGTAAATATGTTCGTTCTGATCCGTATAGGATATTAATTCAGAAATGTCATAGTTTTTGATATCTTCTCCATCTAATCTGATAACGCCGGAACTGTTTTTTTCATACCCCATAATAAGTTTGAACAAGGTTGATTTTCCTGCTCCGCTGTGTCCGACAACAGCATACTTCATGCCTTTTTTTATTGTTAAATTTATATTTTCCAATGCAAAACTTTTCCTTTTGAATGTCACATTTTCGAATGTTATATCTGAATTTAATTTTTTCTTTCGTGGCAGGACTGTGACATGCGTATCCTGCGTATAAGCTAATACTTTTTTCTTCACGTCCTTCATGGACTGTATTGCCGTGAAATTATAGAGGACAGTGTCGATCGGTTCGATGAAAGAAGATACATAACTAAGTGTGGCAACTCCGACTCCCACTGTGATCTCATGCTTATAAAAAAGAACTGCCACCACTGCAAATGTAAATATTTTCACGAATTTAGTCGTTAATTCACTCACGCCTAATACCATGCTCTTCTTTTTCCCATACTGATACCGCTTTTCTGCTGTTTCATTTAAAACGTGTTCATGCTTATCAAGTATTTTTCCTACCGTCATCTGATTAATAACACGAAAACCTTCCAATAAATCCGTAATCTCTGTAACGTACTCCGCCATCTGTTCCTGATATGTACTTCTTGCGTCAGTCAGCGATTTTCCTATCATTCTCGGTATCAGGATTGCAAATATCGAAGCCAGAATTATCACCAGCGCAATTCTCCAGTCAACTCCGAAAAACAGCACGACGCCATACACAATTATCATGTTTACGCAGCGTATGATACTGATAACCGGTTCCAGATAATCCTGCTCTAACGCTGTAATATCATTTCCCTGTAAGGAAACATATTCGCCATCACGATCTTTTTGAGAGGGCTTTGCAGCCCATAATCAAACAGCCATTGTTGAAGCAATGGTGAAAAAGCCAGACAGATAACGCCTGCCAAATCCCATAAAATCTGGGCGATAATATATTTTTTTGTTTTATATATATACGTGTTCAATGTTCCTTATAAACCCCGGCTCTGATCCCTGCTTTTTCACATGCCATCGATGATGCTTGTACTCACTTCCTTTAATAAGACCATAATAATCTATATTGTGTCTATTCAATATTAATCCCAACTCATGATCGCACCATTTCTACATCTTCTGCAACCGTATCAGTTTCCTCTTGTCCAAGTGTTCTGGAAAAAAACATGCACACAGTCACAATCAGTGCCAGCACACCGGAAGTAATAAATATTGCTGATGTATCCACATATGCAACAACGATACTCACCAGAAACGATGCCACAGGCATGGATGCTGCACCTGCCGCGGTTGTAATGCCGGATATTCTGGCAAGGTAGTCTGTGCGGATTCTTTTTACTGCAAACACACTCAAATGCGAATTTACCAATGCCACCGTATATCCCAGAATAAAGCTAAATACTGCGGTAAACGCATAAACCAAAATCCGGCTTGTATAAAGCGGTCTGCATACCGGGAGTATAATATAAAACAAAGCAATCCCCAAACCACTCGCAATCCAAAGTCCCTTTCCCGGAATAATACGCTGTACCATTGGATAAGTGACGGAGCCAAGCAGCATACCTACGGTTATGGAGATTCCAAGAATCGATAATATCTCCGCTCCACCGCCCAATATATCACCGGCAAGGGGTGCCTGCAAACTATTCAATGGAACTAAAATTGCATTCAGGAAAACCGCCAAAAGTAAAAAAATGCGGATCATTGCATCTTTTTTCACATAAGAAAATCCATCTGCCAGATTTTTCACATACGCCTTGCGGTCAAATTTCTGCTTGACAAGCCCCTGCTCTTTTGTATTTACAAATACAATGATCAGTGCGGACAGCAAAAAAGTTGTCATATCCACGTAAATTGCACCGGAAGTTCCAATTACAGCTATAATTGCCGCTGCAACAGCCGTTCCGATTAATTCTACCATACTTGACAAGGTTGTCGATAACGATATTCCATATTCATAGTATTCTTTTTCCAGCACCTTTGGCGTCAATGCAGCACTTGCCGGTCCCCGGAATGCCTCTACCGTAGAAATCGTCAAAGTTGTAACCAACAGCATCCATGCCTGTAAAAATCCGAACAGATACCCGGTTGCCACAAATGCAACACAGACCGCACGTATCAAATCCGTGACAATCATGATCGTTTTCTTTTTCTGTCCCTCTACCCATGCTCCGGCTAACGGCGTAATAATAATAGATGGCAGTTTATTCACGCCGTAAATGATTGCTGACCATGCGGCATTTCCTGTGATCTCATAGACAATCCATGTAGACGCGATCGCGTCAATGGAATCCCCGAAACGATTGATCAATGCCGCTATCATAATTTTCATGTACT
>OLNK01002059.1_pt1 | contig 12697 bp, 6 predicted proteins | sample 1672791 | NCBI WGS metagenome assembly OLNK01 (sample SAMEA3136724, study PRJEB25190) | human gut metagenome | biome: human gut; feature: human-associated habitat; material: faeces | place: Austria | collected 2013 | reverse complement strand
CGAACAAGACTAAGACAATTCTGTCTTAGTCTTTTCTTATATGATTTTTTCTAATGAAACAAGAGAAAAGTTTGTTTTTTTCGTAATCAACTAGCTAGTAATAAAAATATTAGAAGGGTTGTTCGGTTTTTTGTTTGAAATCCCTAAGATATATAGTATAATCGTAAGTAAGATTAGGAGGAAAGCGAAGGAATGCAGTAAAAGGTTCGGAAAAGAAAATGAAAGAACTTTTCCTGATAAATTTACATGATTTTCCTGGAATCAACTTGAAAATTAAGTGATTTTATAGTAAAATAAAAACATGTAGAAAACGCTTTCAAAAATATAAAGAGGTGAGTTTATGGATAGAAGCACAGACTTATGGACGTTTGGAAGAGGGGATAATTTCCGTCTTCAAGAGTACTTAGGAGCTCACAAGGAAACAAGGGGAGAACAAGAAGGGTATGCCTTCCGTGTTTGGGCTCCCAATGCTCAGGCGGTCGATCTGATTGGTGACTTTACTGATTGGGAAGCACGGAAAATTCCAATGGTTCGTAATGAAGGAGGCGTCTGGGAAGTTTTCTGTTCAGATGCAAAAGAGGGAGATATATACAAATATTTGGTGACACGAAATAATGGTCATCAGGTTCAAAAAATTGATCCTCTAGCGTTATGGATGGAAAAACGACCCAATACAGGATCTATTATTAAGACCATCCCAGAGAAAAACTGGAAAGATGGTCTTTGGAGGGCACGCCGTAAAAAGCTTGGTTTTAAGGAACGACCTGTTAATATCTATGAGGTCCACGCAGGATCTTGGAAACGAAATGATGATTATAGTTCCTATACTTTCAAACAACTAAAAGAAGAACTCATCCCTTATTTGGTTGAGATGAACTACACCCACGTAGAATTTATGCCAGTGATGGCCCATCCATTGGGATTGAGCTGGGGGTATCAGCTCATGGGCTATTTTGCCCTCGAGCAGACTTATGGTAGCCCAGAAGAGTTTCAAGACTTCGTGGAAGAATGTCATCTCAATAATATCGGTGTTATCGTGGATTGGGTACCTGGTCATTTCATTATCAATGATGATGCCTTGGCTTATTATGATGGAACACCAACTTTTGAGTATCAGGATGAACATCGGGCCCATAACTATGGTTGGGGAGCTTTGAACTTCGATTTAGGAAAAAATCAAGTACAGTCATTCTTGATTTCTAGTTTGAAGTTTTGGATTGACACCTATCATTTAGATGGAATTCGGGTTGATGCCGTGAGCAATATGCTCTATCTCGATTATGATAGTGGTCCATGGACACCAAATATTGATGGGGGAAACCTCAACTATGAAGGGGTTCATTTCCTCAGACGTTTGAATGCGATTATCAAGAACGAACACCCAGATGTTATGATGATTGCAGAAGAAAGTTCTGCTGGTCAAAAGATCACGGGTCCTGAAGAAGAAGGTGGACTTGGCTTTGACTATAAATGGAATATGGGGTGGATGAATGATATCCTTCGATTCTACGAAGAAGATCCCATCTACCGGAAATTTGACTTTAACCTGGTAACCTTTAGTTTCATGTATGCATTTTCTGAAAACTTCTTACTACCATTTTCACATGATGAAGTGGTGCATGGTAAGAAGAGTTTGATGCATAAGATGTGGGGAGATCGTTACAATCAATTTGCTGGACTCCGTAACCTCTTGACCTATCAGATTTGCCATCCAGGTAAGAAATTACTCTTTATGGGTTCGGAATTTGGTCAATTTTTGGAATGGAAGTCAGAAGAGCAACTGGAATGGGGCAATCTAGAGGATGAAATGAATGCTAAGATGCGTCGTTTCACTTCTCAGCTCAATCATTTCTACAAGGAACACAAGGAATTGTGGGAGATTGATGATAGCTTTGATGGCTTAGAGATTATTGATGCAGATAACCGGGATCAGAGCGTCTTGTCTATGGTCCGGAAAAATCGTAAGGGCGATCTTTTGGTGTGCGTTTTCAATATGGCACCAGTAGAACGCAAGGACTTTACGATTGGTGTGCCTGTATCAGCGGTCTATGAAGAAATTTGGAATACAGAATTAGAAGAATGGGGAGGTGTCTGGAAAGAGCACAATCCGACAGTTCAGTCTCAAGAGGGACTGTGGAAAGATTATGAACAAACCTTGACCTTTACTTTGCCGGCTTTAGGAGCTAGTATTTGGAAGGTAAAACGCAAGGTGCGTAAGACAAAATCTAAAACATCAGATAAGAAATGACGATCGGTTGACTCTATGGGAGTCCAGGCTTTAAAAAGAGGAAGTAGTCAATGAAGAATGAAATGCTCGCTTTAATTCTTGCCGGAGGGCAAGGAACACGTCTTGGAAAATTAACCAAAAACATCGCGAAACCTGCGGTTCAATTTGGTGGGCGCTATCGGATTATCGATTTTGCGCTATCAAACTGTGCCAACTCAGGAATTCACAATGTTGGTGTGATTACACAGTACCAGCCACTTGCCCTTAACAGCCATATTGGGAATGGTTCCAGCTGGGGCTTGGATGGAATCAATACGGGTGTGTCTATTCTCCAACCTTATTCAGCTAGTGAAGGAAATCGTTGGTTTGAAGGAACTAGCCATGCCATCCTCCAAAACATCGACTATATCGACAGCATCAATCCGGAATATGTCTTGATATTATCTGGGGACCACATCTATAAGATGGATTACGATGATATGCTTCAAGCGCACAAGGATAATAATGCAAGCTTAACTGTTGCCGTCCTAGATGTACCTTTGAAGGAAGCAAGCCGTTTTGGAATCATGAATACAGATGCCAATAATCGGATTGTCGAATTTGAAGAAAAACCAGCTGAACCAAAATCAACTAAGGCTTCAATGGGGATTTACATCTTTGACTGGGCTCGTCTACGCAATATGTTGGTTGCTGCTGAAAAGAGTGATATCGATATGTCAGACTTCGGTAAAAATGTCATTCCAACGTATCTAGAATCAGGCGAAAGTGTTTATGCTTATGAATTCAATGGTTATTGGAAAGACGTTGGTACGATTGAGTCTCTTTGGGAAGCCAATATGGAATATATCGATCCAAATAATGCCTTGGATAGTCGCGATCGTCACTGGAAAATCTATTCACGCAACCTCATTTCTCCACCGAACTTCTTTGGGGAACATGGCCACGTCGAAGATTCTCTTGTCGTCGACGGTTGTTCGGTAGACGGTACAGTCAAACACTCCATCTTATCAACAGAAGCTCAAGTTCGTGAAGGAGCAGTTGTCGAAGATGCTGTCGTGATGAGCAATGCCATTATCGGTAAAGGAGCTGTCGTGAAACGCGCGATTATCGGGGAAGGTGCAGTCATTGCAGAAGGTGTCGTGATTGATGGAACAGAGGAAGTACAAGTTGTCGGTTACAATGAAAAAGTGGGGGTAGCAACAGATGAAGATTGATAAATATTCAGCCATTTTAGGAAATACAGTTGGGTATCATGATATGTCCACTTTGACTAGCCATCGTCCGGTAGCATCCCTACCGTTTGATGGGAAATACCGCTTAATCGACTTCCCATTGTCTAGTCTTGCAAATGCTGGTATTCGTAGTGTTTTTGGGATTTTCCAACAAGAAAATATTAGTTCGGTCTTTGACCATATTCGTTCAGGTCGTGAGTGGGGCTTGTCTACTTTATTGAGCCACTATTACCTCGGAATCTATAATACTCCAGTTGAAAATACAACGGTAGGGCCAGAATACTACCAACAATTATTGACCTATTTGAAACGGTCTGGTTCCAACCAAACAGTTGCTTTAAACTGTGATGTTTTGATGAATATTGACCTCAATCAAGTTTTCCACTTGCATAATAGCGTTGACCGTCCGATTACAGTTGTTTACAAAAAGTTGCATCTTCAAAATATCTCTGAAGTCAATGCTGTCTTGAAAATTGATGAAACAGACCATGTTACAGAGCAAAAACTTTTTGATGGCAAGGATCCTGATGAAGTATACAACATGTCAACAGATGTCTTTATTGTGGACACTCCTTGGTTGATTGAAAAAATAGAAGAAGAAGCTAAGAAAGAATACCCACAAAAATTGCGCTATATCTTGCGTGATTTGGCGGTGGAATACAATGCTTTTGCTTTTGAATATACAGGCTACCTAGCAAATATTCACTCAGTTGAATCCTATTATCAAGCAAACTTGGATATGTTGGAAAACCAAAAATTCATGAAGCTCTTTTCACCAAATCAAAAGGTGTATACAAAAGTGAAGAATGAAGAGCCGACTTATTATTCCAAGACTTCAAATATCAAATTGTCCCAATTTGCTTCTGGTAGTATTGTAGAAGGAACCGTTGAACGCTCTGTTGTTTCACGCCGGGTACACCTTCATCAAGGTTCAGAAGTCCGTAGTAGTCTTCTTTTCCCTGGTGTTGTAATTCATGAAAATGCAATCGTCGAACATGCCATCCTGGATAAGGGGGCCGAAGTGGCTGCTGGTGTGACGATTCGTGGGACAGAAGAAGCACCTGTCGTGGTTAAAAAAGGAACGATTGTTACAGAGGATATTGTCTAATGAAACTATTATTTGTTGCAGCTGAAGGAGCACCGTTTTCTAAAACAGGTGGTTTGGGAGACGTTATTGGCGCTCTTCCTAAATCCTTAGCGAAAAGTGGTCATGATGTGCGCGTGATCCTCCCTTACTATGATATGGTAGAGGCTAAGTTTGGAGATCAAATTGAAGATGTCTTGCATTTTGAGACCAAAGTTGGCTGGAGAAGTCAATATGTTGGTGTGAAACGCATTGTGCGCGATGGCGTCACCTTTTACTTTATTGATAATCAACACTATTTCTTTAGAGGACATGTGTATGGTGACTTCGATGATGGCGAACGCTTTGCCTTCTTCCAGCTCGCGGCCTTAGAAACGATGGAACGAGTTGACTTCATTCCAGATGTTCTTCATGCCCATGATTACCATACGGCGATGATTCCTTTCTTGCTGAAGGAAAAATACCGTTGGATTCAAGCTTATCATGGGATTAAGACAGTATTGACCATCCATAATTTGGAATTCCAAGGTCAGTTTGACCCAGGAATGTTATGGGATCTATTCGGAGTGGGATTTGAACGCTATGCAGATGGAACGCTTCGGTGGAATGATTGCCTGAACTGGATGAAAGCTGGTATTCTATATGCTGACCGTGTAACAACCGTTTCTCCTAGCTATGCGCAAGAGATTATGACTGCTGAATATGGTTGTGGCTTGGATCAGATCCTTCGGATGGAGTCTGGCAAGGTGACCGGTATTGTTAACGGGATTGATGCGGATCTGTATAATCCTGAAACGGATCCACTCTTGACTCATCACTTCAGTCTCTCAGATCTTTCAGGTAAAGCAGCTAGTAAACGAGCTCTTCAAGAACGTGTCGGTCTACCGGTCCGCGATGATGTACCTTTGTTTGGGATCGTCTCTCGTTTGACACGCCAAAAAGGCTTTGACGTTGTGGTAGAAGAGTTGCATCAACTTTTGCAAAAGGATATTCAGATTGTCTTGCTCGGTACAGGAGATCCTGGATTTGAAAATGCCTTTGCTTGGTTTGGTCAAGCCTACCCAGACAAACTTTCAGCGAATATCACATTTGATGTCCAATTGGCTCAAGAAATCTATGCAGCGTCAGATGTCTTCTTGATGCCAAGCCGCTTTGAACCGTGTGGCCTTTCTCAAATGATGGCCATGCGTTATGGAACCCTTCCTTTAGTACATGAAGTCGGCGGACTTCGTGATACGGTTCAACCGTATAATGTTGTTGATGGAAGTGGAACAGGCTTTAGCTTCAATAATTTGTCTGGCTATTGGTTTAACTGGGCTGTTGATGAAGCCTTGGCTGTCTACTACAATGACAAACAGGCTTGGTATGGTCTCCAAGAGCAAGCTATGACGCGTGATTTTTCATGGGATACGGCTAGTCAACGATACAATGATTTGTACCAATCCTTATAAATAGATCTATAATACAAACGCCTTTCGAGGCGTTTTTTTGTGTTGCTTTCTTCCTATAAAGAAAACGGTTTATATTTTTGAGTTTTAGAGCTTGCTAAAATAGAAGAAAAAAGATAAGATAGGTGAAGGTAAAAAATCTCGGGAAGTTCCTTGTTTTCGGAAACTATTTTCCTTCTCCATATAAAATAAGGCTCTGACCTGAGGTTTGAATATTACTATATAGGAATTTTAGGATGAAAAAAGCAAAACAATTTTTTGAAAAGAAGACCAAATATTCGATTCGGAAATTATCTGTTGGTGTTGGTCCGGTGGCCATTGGAGCCTTTTTATTAGGAGGAAGCTTGTTAGGAGCTCGTCCTGTCCAAGCAGATCAGGTGACCTTATCTGCTAATGTGCACTTAGGATATGTGACAGAAGAAGAGCTAACTGCTGAAGAAAAGGCACAGGTGATTCATGCAGTCCCTGAAGCATATCAAAATGAAGATACTTTCTATCTCGTCTATAAGAAGAAGGAAACAACTCAGCCAGTTCTTCCTCAAACAGGAAGTCAGGAAGTCGCCCTTTTGGGGCTAAGTCTAGCCACTGCTTCCTTTGCGGTGATCTTACTCTCTAAAAAGCACCGGAAGAAGGTCATGGGTGTCCTTTTGATTGGGGCCATGGGACAAAGTCTTCTACTTCCAGTTGAAGTTGCAGCCCTACAAAATCGAGTCTTGCGCGCCTATAATCAGGATCTTGCGATCACATCGAGCAAAGATCTTGAAAATGGCGTGATTCATATTGACGGCTATGATTATGTTGGCTATCTGCGCTACCCGTCAGTCCAAAAGACGAGCTTACAAGAGCCAAAGGCAATGCAGGAAACGAAACCTTCTGTAGAAGGAACGATCAAAACAAGTACAGGGATTCTACCAGTGGAACCACAAGCGCGTGTGACCCCAGAAGTCGCTCCAGCCTTTCCTCAAGTTGAAAAACCAAGCCTGGAAGTCTCTACTGAGCCTGTGCCATTTGAAACTGTCAAACAAGCTGATCCTACATTACCTAAAGGGCAAACCAAGGTGCTGACTGCTGGTCAAAATGGGGAGCGGACCCTATTGACAGAAGTGAGTGTGGTAGATGGGCAAGAAGTTCGCAGAGTCGTTGAAAGCAAGGTTACTAAAGAACCAGTTTCACAAATTCTTGCTGTTGGGACAAAAGAAGATGCCCAACCAACCCCTCAACCCAGCCCTTCTCCAGTTGTAACGGCTAAGGGGACACAAGAAGAAGGCTATGTTGGCGAAGCTCCTGTTCAACCAGAGAACCCAGCCTATACAGGTGTGGTGGAAGCCAAAGGGACACAAGAAGAAGGCCATGTCGGCGAAGCTCCTGTTCAACCAGAGAACCCAACCTATCAAGTAACGGAAGGGACAGTAACAGAGACAGAAACGGTAATCCTTCCATATGAAACAGAGTATGTAACGGATGCCAATCGTTACACCGATGAAGAAAGCCTCCTTCAAAAAGGAGAGGCTGGTAGCCAGGAGATTCGTCGTGTTTATAAGACGGTCAATGGTGAGAAGATTGGAGAGCCTCTCAGTACGACCACTGAAACGGTCAAAGCTCCTGTGACAGAAAAAATTAGTCGTGGGACTAAGGCGATTGAAGGCCAAACAGAGGATGTTTCGTTTGAGGAAATTCCATTTAAGACGGTAACCGAACAAGATGCCACCTTGCTAAAAGGAACTGAAAGGGTTTCTCAAGTCGGTAAAAATGGGAAGAAAAAAATCACCAAGGTCTATAAGACCATTAAAGGTGTCAAAACAACGGATGCTCCTACAATTTCTGAAGAAGTAGTAGAACAAGCCCAAGATCAGATCATTCAACAAGGGACCAAAGAACTTGACAAGCCTACCTTAACTTTGACCCAGGTCGATCAGGAAGAATTGAAGCGCAGTGCTAAAGCTACTTATCATTTGGATAAACCAGACGGTGTGACCATCAAGTCCATCCAGGCTGTATTGAAGAAGGGTGATCAAGTGGTGAAAACCCTGACCCTTTCAGAGACGAACTTGGCAGCTGCCTTAGCAGACTTAGACTATTACAAGGATTATACGCTCGCAACGACCATGGTCTATGATCGTGGAAATGGGGATGAAGAAGAAGTTCTCAAGGAAGAACCGTTGAGGATTGATCTTAAAAAAGTTGAAATCAAAAACATCAAGGAAACCAGTCTGATTAGTGTGGATGACCACGGACTTGAGACGGATAGCAGTCTCTTGACTGAAACACCGTCTGATGTGAAGCCATACTACTTAAAGGTTACCACCCATGATAATAAGGTCACAAAACTAGCCGTTGATAAAATTGAAGAAGTGACGGTAGATGGCACGACCCTCTACAAAGTAACAGCCAAAGCTCCTGATCTCATCCAACGGACTGCGGAGAACCAATTTAGTGAGGAATATGTCCACTATATTGCGAAACCCAAAGCACATGAAGGTGATGTCTACTACAATTTCAACGAACTTGTAAAAGCCATACAAGCCAATCCGACTGGTACCTTTAAACTGGGTAGCAATATGAATGCGGCTAATGTCCAGCCAGCAGGGAAATCCTATGTGACCAATGCCTTCAAGGGAATTTTGGAAAGTACGGATGGAAATACATTTGCCATCCATAACATTACAAGACCATTATTTGGGAACATCGAAGGTGGCTCGGTTAAGAATCTCTTGCTTGAAAATGTCAATATTGACCTACCTGGGACAGATCGAGTAGCCCCAATCGCAGGTGTCATCAAAAACAATGCAACTGTTGAGAACGTTAAAGTAACAGGAAGTGTTGTTGGGAACAATGACGTAGCAGGGATCGTCAATAAAATTGATGGCAGTGGAAAAGTAAGTAATGTCGCCTTTATCGGGAAACTGCACGCTGCTGGGAACAAAGGTGGCTATCTAGCGGGTGTTGTTGGTGAGAACTGGAAGGGTGTCGTAGAAAAAGCTTACGTTGATGCTGAAATGACTGGTAACAAAGCCAAAGCTGCAGGTCTCGTTTATTCCTCTCAAAATGGTGGAAATAACCACACAGTCGGTAAAGAAGGGGTTCTCAGAAATTCAGTTGCTAAAGGTTCGATTGAACTCAAAGAAGCTGTTCAGTCTGGTGGATTACTCGGGACCAACTGGGCCTTGGGGACTATTGAAGACAACATCACCATGATGAAAGTCAAAACTGGTGAGATGGTCTTCGGACACTCGGATATCGATGCAGATGATTACTTCACCTATTCAAGAACTAAGCGCAATTACAGTGTGGAAGGCGTGAGTGAAGGGAAGAAATCCTTTAACAACTCCCGTAAAATCCCTAGCATCTCGCTAGCAGAAGCTGAGCAGAAGATTGAAGCAATGGGAATCACTGCTCATACATTCACCAGTAGCAAACCGATTGAAGTTACGCTCAATCACCTTGTTAGCAAAGACGATCAATACAAGGCCATCACTGCTTATGATGCTACTCGTGAGCTAGCTTATCGCAATATTGCTAAATTGCAACCTTTCTACAACAAAGAATGGATTGTCGACCAAGGGAATAAACTGGCTGCAACGAGTCCTCTCTTGACCAAGGAAGTCTTGTCTGTAACAGCTATGAAGGGCAATGATTTTGTCACGGAACTAGCTGATGCTGATCACATTCTGATCCATTATGCGGATAAGACAAAAGATATCTTTAGCATTTCACCGAAAGAGTCTAAAGTTAAACAAGTCAAAGAGTACAGTGTGGCGGAGCTCGGTGAAGTGGTCTACACTCCAAATATGGTGGACAAAGACCGGAGCGATCTCATTCATGCGATCGTTGAAAAATTAAGCCCTGTAGAATTACAATCAGATCCAATCTACACACATCTTGGTCGAACAGGTCCTAACAAAGTCAATGCCATTAAGAACCTTTACCTCGAAGAAAGTTTCCAAGCAGTCAAGGATAATCTGACTCACTTTGTCAAACAACTGGTTGAAAACCAAGACCATCAATTAAACACAGATGAGGCTGCTAAACGTGCCCTTATCAAGAAAGTTGATGACAACAAGGCGGCCGTTCTCTTAGGGCTTTCTTACCTCAATCGCTATTATGGAGTGAAGTTCGATGATGTCAATCTTAAGCAGCTCATGTTGTTCAAGCCAGACTTCTATGGGAAGAATGTCGATGTTTTAGATCGCTTGATCGAAATTGGTTCAAAAGAAGACTACATCAAAGGAACTCGTACCCATGATGCCTTCCGAGAAGTCGTTGCGAAGTCTACTCTTTCTAGCAACCTAAATGACTTCCTGAAGTACAATATGGACCTCTTTACAACTGATACAGACTTGAATGATTGGTTCATCAAAGCAACCAAAGACAATGTCTATATTGTGGAGCCTGAGACGACCAATCCAGCTTTCGCATCTGCTAAGCATAGAGCCTATGAGGGCTTAAACAATGATGTTCACGGTAAAATGATTTTGCCACTCTTGAACTTAAAAGATGCCCATATGTTCTTGATTTCAACTTACAACACCATGGCCTATAGTTCCTTCGAGAAATATGGTAAGAACACGGAAGCAGAACGAACTGCCTTCAAAGCGGAAATCGATAAGGTAGCGAAAGGACAACAGAATTACCTCGATTTCTGGTCACGTCTAGCAACGGATAAGGTTCGCAATCAACTCTTGAAGAGCAATAATATGGTGCCGACCCCTGTCCTTGATAACCAAAACTACAAGGGCATTAGTACAGACCGTTATGGCCATACCAACAGTGGCAAAGATGTCGCTCCAATCCGTGAATTGTATGGTCCAACCGATCGTTACCATGCGACAGATTGGCGCATGGGAGCTGTGGCGCGAATTTACGGAAACCCATATAAAGACGACTCTGTCTTCTTCATGGTGACCGATATGATCAGTGACTTTGGAGTCTCTGCCTTCACGCACGAAACAACGCACGTCAATGACCGCATGGTTTACTTAGGTGGTTGGAGACATCGCGAAGGAACCGATATCGAAGCCTTTGCCCAAGGCATGTTACAAACGCCATCCGTATCCAATCCAAATGGGGAATACAAGGCCTTAGGTATCAACATGGCCTATGAACGTCCAAATGATGGAAACCAATGGTACAATACCAATCCAAATGATCTCACTTCACGCGAGGAGATTGATCGGTACATGAAAGGCTATAACGACACCCTCATGCTTCTGGATTACCTGGAAGGAGAGGCTGTCCTCAATAAAGGCAGTCAAGCATTAAACAATGCTTGGTTCAAGAAGGTTGATAAGCAATACCGAGGGGCTAATACCAAAAATCAATTTGATAAGGTGCGTCCTTTGAGTGATGAGGAAAAAGCCATCACCTTACATACAGTAGATGACCTTATCACCAATAACTTCATGACCAATCGTGGTCCTGGAAACGGGGTCTATAATCCATCAGACTTTGGTTCAGCCTATGTGACTGTACCGATGATGACAGGGATCTATGGTGGAAACACCAGTGAAGGGGCTCCTGGAGCCATGTCCTTCAAACACAATACCTTCAGAATCTGGGGTTACTATGGCTATGAAAAAGGCTTCTTAGGGTATGCTTCAAACAAATATAAACAAGAATCCAAACAAGCAGGTCATGCGACTCTAGGGGATGATTACATCATTCAAAAGATTTCTGATGGAACATTCCGTACCCTTGAAGACTGGAAGAAAGCTTACTTCAATGAAGTGGTAACCAGTGCTAAAAATGGAATTCAGGCTATTGACATCGATGGGAAGACATACAATAGCTATGAAGACTTGAAACGTGCATTTGCTGAAGCAGTGGATAAAGATAAGGCTACTCTAAGTAACGGTTCTGTCAAATTTGACAATACGGTTGCACTGAAAGAAAAAGTCTTTAAGAAATTGCTGCAACAAACAGACAGTTTCAAAACGTCTATCTTTAAATAATCGAATTCTCTCATCTGCTGAGCAGGTGAGAGTTTTTTAGAAGAAAAATAAATAGAGGTGGACAAAGTGTCTAAAAATTAAAAGGAATCAATCGTAGGTCGGAAAAATTATCATATTAAAAAAATAACGTAATTTAACAAAAACGCTTTCTTTTCTAGGAAATATTTGACTATTATATCTTTTAGGAGTAAACTAAGGAGGTAAAATTTATAAAAGGAGAATTCATCATGAATTTAACATTTTTAGGTCTTTGTTTAGCCTGCTTTGGTGTATCACTGGCAGAAGGTTTGATGATGAGCAGCCTATTGAAATCTGCGTCTCGTCAACCAGAAATTATTGGTCAATTGCGTAGCCTCTTGATTCTTGGTGTTGCCTTTGTCGAAGGTACTTTCTTCGTAACCTTGGTTATGGCCTTCATTATCAAATAAGCACTTCTATTTTAGAAAAGGAGGTGTCAAAACTTGGAAGAAAGTATCACTCCAACGATAACTCTTGGACCTGTAACTTTTAATTTGACCCTACTTGCTATGACCTTGATTGCTGTTTTGGTGGTTTTTGGCTTTATTTATTGGGCAACTCGAAATATGACTTTGAGACCCACAGGAAAACAAAATGTATTAGAGTATTTATTTGATTTTGTTGTTGGATTTACAAAATCAAACCTTGGTCCAATGATAAAGGATTATTCTCTCTTTTATTTCTGTTTATTCCTATTTATGGCCATTGCAAATAATATTGGCTTAATGGCTATAATTCAG
>OLNK01002052.1_pt1 | contig 12726 bp, 10 predicted proteins | sample 1672791 | NCBI WGS metagenome assembly OLNK01 (sample SAMEA3136724, study PRJEB25190) | human gut metagenome | biome: human gut; feature: human-associated habitat; material: faeces | place: Austria | collected 2013 | reverse complement strand
GCCGATTATATCAATGCAAAATGAATTTTTTGCTAAAAGAAATTGCAAAATGATATAACAGATATATCAAATATGCATTTCAGGCGGGGATGATATGGATTTATTTGATTACATGAGAGAACAGAATAAGGAGACAAGCGGTCCCTTAGCTTCTAGGATGCGTCCGACAACACTTGATGAGGTGGTCGGGCAGCAGCACATAGTTGGGAAGGACAAGCTTTTGTATCGTGCGATTAAAGCCGATAAGCTCAGCTCCATCATCTTTTACGGGCCGCCGGGCACCGGAAAGACTACTTTGGCAAAGGTCATAGCCCACACTACCAGTGCTGAGTTTATGCAGATTAATGCAACCTCTGCAGGCAAGAAGGACATGGAAGAGGTCGTGGAGCAGGCGAAGAATAATCAGGGAATGTATCAGAAGAAGACGATACTTTTTATCGACGAGATACATCGCTTCAACAAGGGGCAGCAGGATTATCTGCTTCCGTTTGTGGAGGATGGCACCATTATTCTGATAGGAGCTACCACTGAGAATCCTTACTTTGAGGTAAACGGTGCTTTGCTTTCACGCTCAGTTATTTTTGAGCTTAAAAAGCTGTCAACGGATGATATAAAGGTACTTCTTAAGAGAGCACTGACTGACACAGAAAAGGGCATGGGTGCATACAATGCACAGATAGATGATGATGCACTTGATTTCCTTGCAGATGTGTCAAACGGAGATGCGAGAGCGGCGCTCACAGCGATTGAGCTTGGTGTACTGACCACGGACAGATCAGACGATGGCATCATTCATATCACTATCGATGTGGCGAGCGAATGTATACAAAAAAGAGTTATCTCCTATGATAAGAAGGGGGATAACCATTACGATACCATCTCTGCTTTTATAAAGAGCATGCGCGGCTCAGACCCGGATGCGGCGGTCTATTATCTGGCGAGGATGCTTTATGCCGGAGAAGATGTGAAATTTATCGCAAGAAGGATCATGATCCTTGCTTCCGAAGATATCGGAAACGCAGATCCCCAGGCCCTCTGCGTGGCAACGGCAGCAGCACAGGCAGTGGAACGTGTGGGAATGCCGGAATCCCAGATCATTCTTTCCCAGGCTGCCGCATATATGGCATGTGCACCTAAGAGTAATGCAGCGGTGAATGCTATTTTTGCAGCAATGGACAGTGTGAAGCGTACCAGGACGACTGTTCCGGCTCATCTTCAGGATGCCCATTATGGAGGGCATGAGAAGCTGGGACATGGAATCGGCTATAAGTATGCCCACGATTATCCAAATCATTATGTAAAGCAGCAGTATCTGCCAGATGAGATCCAGGGAGAGAAATTCTATGAGCTGTCAGATATGGGATATGAGAAGAAACTGAAGGAACACATGAAGTTTATAAAAGAGCATGCAGATTGAAGGAATGATTTTTCAAACACGCGTTGGAATAAATATTGAGTAGTTATCAGCAAGTGCTATTTTGCCAAGCATGCAGCTGTGAAGGTACTGAATAATTACAAAATCTGAAATAAAAAGTGGAGGAGCTTTATAAAAGCCCCTCCATTATTTTTGCATAAATTTCTTCATATTTCTTGGGCCACTGCCTGCACATGGCCTTTGCAGCGGAAAGAGATGGCGCTGCAAGAGAAAGATCGATCACAGAAGCACCCTTCTGCAAAAGCTGAAGGTGAACCACATATTCTCCCTGATTATTAATGTAATAATCGGCTTGAGCTTTCACCTGATTCTTTGTGGAGGCACCTCTGGCTGCAAGGTACTGGAGCACTTCAGTACGGATGTCCTGGGAAATATCATTCTCGAAATAGGTGAGCGTGTTTTTTCCATCTTCAGTAAGATAATAGTAGGAAGTATTGGAAATGGTACGCTTCTCAATCAGCTCTGTTTCCTCAAGCTCGGAAAGGGCCTGTTGCAAATGGAAATAATTTGTGTACTCGTGGTCCAGAATAAATTCTGAAATTTCTGAATTAGTGATGGGGGACGAAGAATTCCGAAGCATATATAGGATGATCAGTTTGTAAACAGTAAATGGTGTAGCCATTTTCCAGCCTCCCTTCTGGTGAAATATTGCATAAGTTCTAAATTCGAGTGTGTTTGAAAAAGCTTTCTGCAAGATGTGTATTACACTTTGCGGGAGATTGCGGGAATAATATTTCAAACAGACTCTGGAGCGTGTTTGAAAAATCATTCCCGCAATCTGCACGCCCCACTTTGCGGGAGATTTCACCCGAATTCGGTTGCCGTAGCCCGCTACGGCGCCCTCATCCGGGCGAAATCTCCCACAAATTGTGACGCACATCTTGCAGAAAGCCTTTTTCAAACACGCTCTAATGCTTTGCCCTGAAAACTCTGACGCTCTTTCAAACGGTGGTGGAGCAGATTCAGCACTTCTCTTTTTCTGCTGGCCCATAGAGGGGCGATCAGCAGATCTTTCGGCCCATCGCCGGTAACCCGGTGGATCACAATGGATGGATCCAGATGTTCCAGGCAGTCTGCTACAAGGTCAATATATTCGGTGCGTTCCAGCACTTTAAATTTCCCGGCAAGATAATCATATGCAAGGTCAGTGCCTTTCAGAACGTGGAGCAGCTGAAGCTTGATTCCCTGAATATCCCGGGCATTTAAATAATCCATAGTAGCCAGCATATCTTCCCTGGATTCGCCGGGAAGCCCGAGAATGGTATGAACTACTACTTCCAGACCAGCTGTGCGGAGTCTCTTAAGGGAGTCTTCAAAGCAGGATAGCGGGTAACCTCGCCTGATATAAGCTGCGGTAGATTCATGAATGGTTTGAAGTCCCAGTTCTACCCAGACTGGTTTAACCATGTTTAGCCGGGAAAGAAGTTCTACTACATCGTCCTCCAGGCAATCCGGCCTTGTACCAATAGAAAGTGCCACAATCCCCGGATGGGAAATAGCTTCCTGAAAAATTTTTTCCAGATAAGGCACAGGAGCATAAGTATTGGTGTAAGCCTGAAAATAGGCGATGTATTTGTGAATAGGTCTTTTGGCGGAAAGCATGGCAATTTGGCTGTCTATCTGTTCATGGATAGAGAGGGCTGCACTGGCGGCAAAATCACCGCTGCCACCTTCGCTGCAGAAGATGCAGCCGCCGTGTCCTATTGTACCATCGCGGTTGGGACAGCTCATGCCGCCGTTTAAGGTGACTTTATAAACCTTTTCCCCGAAGCGCTCCTTTAGCATATAGTCAAGGGAGTGATAGGGCTTTCCATTCCAGCTGGTGATCATAAATTCTTATTGTCGGAATCAAGACTGTGGTCTACTACACTGTCAGGATTCGGCTCAGAGGTTTCTTCCGGAATATATTTGTCAAAAATTTTCACAAAGAAATGGGAATTGATGTATGCAATTCCGGAAAATCCAATGAGCACCAGCAGCAGGATGACCATGGACTGTACCTGGGCACTTGGAATAAAAAATACAAGAACCGGGGCAGCAGTGACAAGGATCATAAGTGCTGTATATGGAAGATGGCGGATGGACATCAAAAATGCGTTGGTAAAAGTATTCTTGATGGTATTGTAAAATTTCGCAAGAACCGGGTAGATGTACAGGAAGATCATCAGGTAAACGACCAGGATCATCATAAATAATACCATAAGAACCTTACCGATGGTGCCAGGTGTGCTGCGGCAGATGCTAATGTCAAAGTACAGCAAAAGGGCAGCCGCAAGCATGATCAGATTGATCACAATACCCTGTTTCAGATTCTGTTTAAAGGATTTAAAAAATCCGCGGACGATATAAGACTCTTCATTACGAACCATTTTCAAAGTGACGTAGAACATGGCGGCAATGGAAGGTCCAATGGTCACCACCGGAATGCAGCAGACAATGCAAAGCAGATTCAGAATGATAAGATCTGCCACCCTGCTCATGAAGGTGAAAAATTTGTTATCCATGTTGAAAAAACGATCCATTCAAAAATTCCTCTTTTCTATTTTGTATATAGCATTAATGAGCTTATCACATAGTATAACGAATCTGTGAAAAAAAAGCAATTTGAAAATAAAAAAGAACATAAAAACTATATAATCTTCACAAAAATATTTATAGAAAGTCCTTGCTTATCACACGTCAGAGTGTTAAAATAGTAATCATTGAAAAGAGAATAATAAACATTAAATATAGAAAAAGGAGTAGCGAAATGAGTAAAAATATCAGAACTGAGGCAGTTGACCATCTTTTTGAGGCCATACTTTGTCTGAAGGATAAGGAAGAGTGCTACACTTTCTTTGAGGATGTGTGTACCATTAACGAACTTCTTTCTTTATCTCAGAGATTTGAAGTGGCCAAGATGTTGATGGATAAGAGAACTTACCTTGACATTTCTGAGAAGACCGGTGCTTCCACAGCCACGATCAGCCGTGTAAACCGTTCTCTGAATTATGGCAATGACGGTTATGATATGGTATTTAAGAGAATGGAAGAGAAAAAAGAGCAGAACCGTTCTCTGGATCAGAAGGACGAATAAGCGTCAGAGGATCTGAATCCGAAATAGAATAAAATATACGAAAGAAAACCCGCGAAATTGTGCTATGAGATAATTTCGCGGGTTTTGTACTGTTATTTGTCTTTATTCTTCTTATGTTTGTCCCTGGGCTCAGATGGGGAAATGTCATCGATCATTTTCTCAATGATCATCTTCTTAATGTAGACATCAAAGCTCATGAGACAGATAAAACTGAATCGCTTCAGAAATTCCTGATCTTCCTCATCTGCATCCTGGAAAGTGGCGCTGGAGAAACGGTAATCCTTCAGAAGATTCTTGATCAACTGGTCAATCTTGCGGTTCTCCATTCCAAAAACTTCATTATATACATAGGTCATGTCCTTGCCTGGCTCACCTTTAAAGTATTTCGCTGTGATGGGACCGAGAAGCTTCTGGATGTCTGTGATGGACAGAATATTCTTAAAATAATAAATGAAGATCAGCATGAGCAGATGATCTTTGGAATAGCGCTTCTTCTCAGGGGAAGGGAGCAGGTTATTCTTGGCGTAGTTATTGATCATGGTCTTTGTCAGGATCTTGTCATCATCGTGACGCTTTGTGGACGCAAGCTGATCCTCCATAAACGTGGTGACCTGATCCATGTACAGGTCGATGTTTGGAAGATCTTCTGGTTTTATATAATCCATTCCGGAAATGTGCTCCAGAATGCTCTTTAATATGGATTTATCATCAGCTGTCATTTTTATCACCTCTGCTCCTTATTATATAGTTTTTAAAACTACTTGTAAACTGTTTTTTTCAGATCTTGTGAAAAACAGAAAAAAACCAGAACTTTGTTTACAAAAAACACCTCACGGAATGTTACTGGTAAACAGTAAAAACCCGAATCTATGTTTGGATTTTCTGCACGTTCGGGGTTGTGGGAGATAAGGATTTCATGTATAATGAGATTTAACTATTTGAAAAATCATTCCCGCAATCTGCATGCCCCATTTGACGGTATATTTCGTCCGAATTCAGTTGTCGCAGTCCGCTGTGACGCCCTCATCAGGGCGGAAGCTCCTACAAATTGTGGCGCACATCCTGCAGAAAGCTTTTTTCAAACATGCGTTAGCGAAAAAAGGAGAACATAAATGAGCATATATGATACATTAAATCCCCCTCAGCGCGAGGCGGTAGCACAGACAGAGGGACCAGTCCTGATCCTGGCGGGAGCTGGTTCCGGCAAGACAAGAGTGCTGACACACAGGATTGCCTATCTGATGGATGAAAAGGGAGTAAATCCGTGGAATATTCTGGCTATTACTTTTACCAATAAGGCTGCTCAGGAGATGAGAGAGCGTGTGGATAAGCTGGTGGGCTTTGGTTCTGAGAGTATCTGGGTGTCTACTTTCCACTCAGCCTGCGTAAGAATCCTTCGGAGACATATTGATAATCTGGGATATGACACGAATTTTACAATCTATGATACAGATGACCAGAAGTCTCTTATGAAAGATGTGTGCAGGAAGATGAACATTGACACCAAGATTTATAAAGAGCGTTCCCTTCTTGCCCAGATTTCCCATGCCAAGGACGAGCTGCTTACACCAGATGATATGGAGATGAAAGCTGCCGGAGATTACAATATGAAGAAAGTGGCTTCTGTTTACCGTGAATACCAGGCTGCTCTTCGCAAGAATAATGCACTGGACTTTGATGATCTGATCGTAAAGACGGTGGAGCTTTTTGAAAAATGCGGTGCAGTGCTAGAGTACTATCAGGAGCGGTTTAAATACATTATGGTGGATGAGTATCAGGATACCAATACTGCACAGTTTAAGTTTATCAGTCTTCTGGCCCAGCGGTATCAGAATCTTTGTGTGGTAGGTGATGATGACCAGTCCATTTATAAATTCCGTGGGGCTAATATTGGAAATATTCTTGGATTTGAGCATGTTTTTCCAGATGCCAGGGTAATCCGTCTGGAGCAGAACTACCGCTCTACAAGGAATATCCTGAATGCAGCGAACCAGGTGATCGCGAATAATACAGAACGTAAGGCAAAAACCCTGTGGACAGAGAACGAAGAAGGCAGCAAGGTGCATTTTCGCCAGTTTTTGAATGCTTATGAGGAAGCAGAGTATGTGGCAGGGGAAATCGGCAAGTTAAAAAGAAACGGTCTTGGGAACTACCGTGATTGCGCTATTCTTTATCGTACCAATGCCCAGTCCCGTATTTTCGAGGAGAAATTTATTGCAGCCAATATTCCATATAAACTGGTAGGAGGCGTTAATTTCTATGCACGTAAGGAAATCAAGGATCTTCTCTGTTATCTGAAAACGATTAATAATGCCAGAGATGATCTTGCTGTGCAGAGAATCATAAATGTGCCAAAGCGTGGAATCGGTGCAACGACACTTGGACGTGTTCAGGATTATGCGGACAATATGGGAATCAGTCTGTATGAGGCATTGCGCGTGGCTGAAGAGGTTCCTTCTATTGGAAGAAGCTTGTCAAAGATCGATGGCTTTGTAACTTTTATACAGATGCTGAAAAGCAAGGCAGATGTGATGACTGTGGAGGAAATCCTGCAGGAGGTAATTGATTCCACAGGTTATGTGGCAGAGCTGGAAGCTGAGGATACAGAAGAATCGAGAGCAAGAATTGAGAATATTGATGAGTTGATTTCCAAGACTGTAGCTTATCAGGAGGCTATGGAGGAGCAGAATCAGTCGGCTACGCTTTCAGGCTTTCTGGAAGAGGTGGCTCTGGTAGCAGATATTGATACTGTAGATCCGGATCAGGATTATGTGCTCCTTATGACTTTACATAGTGCCAAGGGTCTGGAGTTTCCGAAGGTGTTTATGGTAGGAATGGAAGACGGCATTTTCCCTAGTCATATGACCATCAGCTATGGCGATGACGGGGAGATGGAAGAAGAGAGAAGACTTTGTTACGTGGGAATTACCCGTGCAATGAAAGACCTTACTTTGACTTGCGCCCAGCAGAGGATGATCCGTGGAGAGACTCAGTATAACAGGGTTTCCAGGTTTGTGAGAGAGATTCCAAGAGAACTGGTAGATCTGGGACACACTATTCAGGAGAAGAAGCCGAAAGTGGAGGAACTAATCCCAACACCGGCGAAATACTCCAAGATGAAAGAGATTCTCCAGGGCAGAAATTATAAGCCAAGAGAATTTAAAGTAACAAAAGCTAATTCGCTGGATTATGAGGTGGGAGATACGGTACGCCATATTAAATTTGGCGTTGGAATTGTGAAGGAAATCGTGGAAGGCGGCCGTGATTATGAGGTTACAGTAGAGTTTGATAAGGTTGGTGTGAAGAAGATGTTCGCAAGCTTTGCCAAGCTGAAGAAAATTTGATTGGAAATTGGGTTTGGAAAAATTTAAAATTAATATATTAACTATGGTAAAATAATTGCAAAAGTGGTATAATAAATAAACCTAATGAGTACTTTGAAAGAGAGGATGGTATCACATGAACATTAAAATGGATAAGCTCGAGGAATTATTATCATTACTTAAGAAAAAAGAAGATGAGAAGCAGAAGAATACAGTCCTCTGGGTACTGGCTATCATTGGCGCTGTAGCTGCTGTTGCAGGAATTGCATTTGCAGTATATCGCTTCTTCGCACCGGATTATCTTGAAGACTTCGAGGAAGATTTTGATGATGATTATGACGATTATTTCGAGGATGAGGAGAAATAAGTAAGGCGTTTAGCGGATATCCACGGTCGTCCACAATTTTTGGAATACAAATCTGGTTTGGATGTGGATAATTTCGGGGATTTTTTATAAGTGAGTGCATATTAAATGAAAAGGTATACGGGCATATAGCAGTTATGCTCCCCCGTATACCTTATTTTTGATTTAAGGTAACTGTTCAGTATCTTCATAGTAATACGCTTCGCGCTGCACAGAAATCATGCATTCGCATGATTTCGCGCCGCAATTTTCGGGTTTTCTGTGAACTTTGTTCACAAAAAACACCTCGCGGAACGTTACCAGTGAACAGTAATCTATTGGCGACAGTATTATATATAAAAGACAGCTGCGGAATAGTTACGATCTATATACAATTATTTTATGGAGGATTTATGAAAAAAGGAGAGATTTACGAAGGAATTATCGAGAAAGTTGATTTCCCTAACAAGGGATATGTGAACATAGATGGAGAAAAAGTAATTGTAAAAAATGGAATTCCAGGTCAGAAAGTTCGCTTTATGATCAATAAGAAGCGTTCGGGCAGGGCAGAAGGCAGGCTTTTGGAGATTCTGGAGAATTCTACCCTTGAGGTAAGAGAGCCTGTATGTAAGATTTTTCCAGCATGCGGTGGCTGCATGTACCAGACAATGTCCTACGAAGAACAGTTAAAAATGAAGGAAACTCAGGTGAAAGGACTTCTCCAGGAGGCAGTAGGTATTGGTACAGACCTTCACTGGGAAGGAATCCACGGAAGTCCTATTGAATTTGGTTACCGTAATAAGATGGAATTTTCCTTTGGAGATGAATATAAAGATGGTCCTCTTTCTCTTGGTTTGCACAAGAAAGGCAGCACTTACGACGTACTGACAGCGTCTGACTGCAAGCTGGTGCATCCGGATATGACGGCGATCCTTTCCAGTGTGCTGGACTTTTTTACAGAGCTTGGGGCTGTGCATTATAAGAAAATGCAGCATACTGGTTATCTGCGCCACTTGCTTCTGCGCCGTGGTGTGACCTCTGGTGAAATTCTGGTACATGTGATCACCACAAACCAGGCAGAGTACGACTATGCGCCGCTGGTATCAAGGCTTCTGGCTCTTCCGCTGGAGGGAAAAATCGTGGGAATTATGCACATTATTAATGATTCTCTGTCTGATGTGGTGCAGAGCGATGAAACCAGATTACTTTATGGACAGGATTACTTCTATGAAACGTTGCTGGGTCTGCGGTTTAAGATTAGTACATTTTCCTTCTTCCAGCCAAACTCACTGGCAGCCGAAGTATTGTACTCCATTGTGCGTGATTACATTGGTGACACCAAGGATAAAGAAGTATTTGACCTCTACAGCGGTACTGGAACTATTGCCCAGCTTCTTGCTTCTGTTGCGAAAGAGGTTATCGGCGTGGAAATTGTTGAGGAAGCTGTGGAAGCTGCAAAAGTAAATGCCGCCTTAAATGGTCTCACCAATTGCCGTTTCATCGCAGGTGACGTCCTGAAAGTCCTAGACAATCTTACTGAAAAACCAGATATGATCATTCTGGATCCCCCTCGCGATGGAATCCACCCCAAAGCGCTGCCGAAGATCCTGGCATATGGAGTAGAAAACATCGTCTATATCTCCTGCAAACCAACAAGTCTTGCAAGAGATTTACCAGCATTTCTGGCAGCTGGTTATGAGGTTCAGCGCAGCTGCAGCGTGGATCAGTTTTGCGAGACGGTGCATGTCGAGACGGTAGTCTTGATGTCAAGGAAAGATAAATAAGTGCCAGAAAGCGGCGTATTTCCGGGCTTTTTCGGAAGTTAGGAATAGAAGCCTAACTCTTGAAAAAGCTCGGTTGTTTTATATGGAAACATATCTACCGCGAAATCTGTGTCAGGTTGTAACATCGGATTAGATGTCACAATTTGAGACAGTGGATTAGATGTCAGGCATTTGGGGATGATTTTGGGAAAATGAAAACGGATGACAACCAATCCGGCAATTCGACCATTTGGGGTGTTTGTAGGCAGTGGATTAGATGGCAAGGAGGAATGAATGAGTGGCAGATATTAAATACCTGTTGAAATTTGGAAAGAGAGAACATTTGGAAAGTCTAGTAAGTGGAAATATATATTGTTCAAATGCAATTACTTTCTGGGGGATTGAAGATAAACTGAAAATCAAAGGACAAGGAGATATTCTTGAAGCTGGTACTAGAATGTTTGCTCAAAAAATGATAATGCAGCATCCAGATACCAAAGAGGTAATTGCAAAATGTGGAAAAGCAAATGGCTTGGTGAGAATAGAACCAGCAGAGAAAATGCCAGTTTTTTGTATGTTTGCTGTTTATGAAGACGATTGCAAAGTCGATATTACTGGAGCTTCAATCATCAATCTTTCAGATGATAAAAAACAGACTATTAGGGAACACTTCCCTAATGCTGATGCTGTTGCAGTAATTCCGAATCCTGAGGAATTTATTGAAGATGTTAAAAGAAGTATCGGTACTGAGATTAAGGCTGAAAAAGTCAATTATTTTCATATAGATAAAGGTTACGAAACCACCGATGGTGAAATAGCTATGGACATGGAGTATATGAAATATTTGATGCAAGATGCATCTCCAGAAAAAGTAGACGGAGGAATAAGATATACTTTTTATGCGGATTATGCATTTAGAGTTTTATTCTGCAAAGATGTATTTTTTGAGCAAGAACAGGAGTATAGAATAGTTCTTCCAAATGAGACTATAGAGGCTGGAAAGAGTTATCCCGTGCGGCTTTCAAAAGATTACGAAATAATTGATTTACATACTTTCTTTGATAATTAGAGGAGGGCGTAAACATGCCAACAACGATAGAAGTAAATAAACAAAGCGTGGAAGCGCTCCTGGGTAGCGGAAAATCAAAACCGTTTGTCATTCCTGAGTACCAGCGACCATATGCTTGGACGGATGAACAGGTAGAAACACTTTTTGAGGATTTATGGGATTTTACTGCTACAAGTGGCGGTACAGAAAGAGAGAGTTCCTACTTCCTCGGAAGTGTGGTTTCCTACGAAAATGAAGATGGTGAGCAGGAAATAATTGATGGACAGCAGCGTATTACGTCTTTGTTTCTGCTGCTACGTGCAATTTATACGAAGCTTGTTGCTACGCCTGCATCAGAGAGAACGGCAGAGGCCAATAACTTTATTGGAAAGATTGAGCCTACTATCTGGAGAACCAATAAACTTACTGGAACGGTGGATTTCAAAAATATCCTTTTGACCTCACGTGTTGTGAATAACGAAGGAAATGAAATTCTGCGATCAATCTTGGAAACCGGAAAAGCGGATGAGGATGCGAAAGATAACTATTCAAAGAATTATCGCCATTTTCAAGAGTTGTTTGATAAGCATTCCACAGAGAATCCATTGATGGTATATCAGTTTATCTATGCGCTCTTGAACCAGGCTATTCTGCTTCCTATCACAGCAGACACCCAGGATACTGCGTTGACTATTTTCTCAACGTTAAATGATAGAGGTCTTCCTCTGTCGGACGCAGATATTTTTAAGGCAAAGATTTACAACCAGCTTGCGCCGGATGATAAGAAGGCATTTATTGACCGCTGGAAAGATTTAGATGAGCAGTCTACAGATGCTAATGAAAGCATCCAGCAGCTGTTCTACTACAATATGTTTTATTATCGAGCACTGGATAAGGATACGAAGACGACTACTCCTGGTGTCAGGAAGTATTATGCGGTTAATAAGTTTGAACGCTTGTATAAGCCTGAATTGTTGGATACTCTTTTTGTTATCCTGAATCTGTGGAAGGTTGTAAACAAAGGAGAGGAACTTGAAGATGAAGCCTGGTCCAAGAATATTAAAATTAGGCAGACACTGGATATTCTGACTTCATATCCGAACGAGTACTGGAAATACCCGGTTGTTATTTACTATGTTTGCTACAGGAATGAAGAAAATTTTGAAACACGATTTGCTCGGTTCTTGAATAAGCTGCTCATGGAGCTGATGACAAAATACTTGATGATACCGACAATCAATGCTGTAAAGCCGGATATTCTGAAGCTGAATTCTGCAATTGTAGCATCGGATATACCTACGTTTGAATTTAAGACTGTCGATATGACACAGCTGGAGCCATATATCCAGAATCCGAATCGTAATGTAGTGCGTATGCTTCTGAAGACGCTTGCGTATGAACATCAGGATGATTTGCTTCCGGCTAAGTGGGAGATAGAGCATATCTTTCCACAGAAGTGGCAGACGAATTATTTTCCGGATGAGCCAGACGCAACCATCAAAGAGAAAATTGAGCATATAGGCAATAAGCTCCCATTCGAAAAGAAGCTGAACATTGTCGCTGGTAATGGATATTTTGGCAAGAAGAAAAAAGAGTACATAGCTTCCAAAATTGTAATTACTAAGGCAATGGGAACCTCTGATGTAATGGATTGGAACCTGGAATCCATCACGAAACGTGATATTCGTGTATCTGATGAGGTTGTCAAAATCATGAACAGATGGAATAACGAATATTT
>OLNK01002031.1_pt1 | contig 12830 bp, 10 predicted proteins | sample 1672791 | NCBI WGS metagenome assembly OLNK01 (sample SAMEA3136724, study PRJEB25190) | human gut metagenome | biome: human gut; feature: human-associated habitat; material: faeces | place: Austria | collected 2013 | reverse complement strand
GCGGATTTTACAAATAATGTATAAAATCATACGTGTTCGAATTAATCGCTTTATGAAAAAGAAGGAGAAAATGTACATGAAAGCAAAAAAGATCAGCGCATTATTATTAGCAGCAGCAATGACCGCTTGTGCGGTTCCGGCACAGGGTGCAGCAGCAGATGAACCAAAAGTTCCGAAATATATTTTCTTGTTTATTGGTGATGGAATGAGTTATCCTCAGGTTCAGACAACAAACTATTATCTGAATGCAATTGAAGATGATGGAGATGATATTCTTACAAGTGAAAGCAAACTGAATATGATGAAATTTCCGGTAGCAGGCTCTGCGCAGACCTATGACAGCACTTCATTCTGTCCGGATTCCGCTTCTACAGCTACTTCCATTTCCACAGGCCATAAGACTTACAGTGGAACAATCAATATGGATGAGAAGATGGAAACTTCTTATGAGACAATTGCTGAAAAATTAAAAAAACAGCTTGGCTATAAGGTTGGAATTCTTTCTTCCGTAAACTTAAATCATGCAACACCGGCTGCATTTTATGCTCATCAGGCTTCCCGAAATAACTATTATGAAATTGGTCAGGAACTGATTGCAAGTAATTTTGATTATTTTGCAGGTGGTGGTCTTAAGAAAACAACTGGTTCAGAGGGAGACCAGACAGATTTATATGAGCTTGCTCAGGAAGCTGGATATAAAGTGATTAAGACAAAAGCAGAGGCAGAAAATCTTACTGCAGAAGATGGAAAAGCAATTGTAATTGATGAGACACTTGCTGATGACGATGCGATGAGCTATGATATGGATCTGGAAGATGGCGAATGGGGTCTTTCTGACTATGTGAAAAAAGGTATTGAAGTTCTGGATAATGATACTGGATTTTTCATGATGGTTGAGGGAGGAAAAATTGACTGGGCCTGTCATGCAAATGATGCAGCTGCAACTATTACAGATACTGTTGCAATGGATGAGGCAGTGGGAAAAGCTGTTGATTTTTATAACGAGCATCCAGACGAAACTTTGATTTTGGTAACAGGTGATCACGAGACAGGTGGTCTTACCATAGGATTTGCAGGCACCGACTATGATACATTTCTTGCAAATATCAGTAATCAGAAAATCTCTTACGCAAAATTTGATTCTGATTATGTAGCGGCATATAAAGAAAACAAAACTGATTTTGATACAGTAATGGCTGATATCACAGAACTCTTTGGTTTGCAGGCACCTACTGGTACAACAGAGTCCTCAAATCAGGCTGACAGCAAGGATGTGCACCCAGAAGGCGAAGAAGATAAGGGAAGTCTTGTAATGACAGATTATGAGTATCAGAAGCTTCAGAATGCTTATGAGGAAACAATGAGCAGAACAGGAGAAGAGGAAGAGTTTGGTCAGGAAGAATATCTGATGTATGGAAGCTATGAACCACTTACTGTAACAATTACTCATATTCTGAACAACAAGTCTGGCATTAATTTTGCATCTTATGCACATACAGGACTTCCGGTGGAAGTATTTGCCATGGGAGTAGGTCAGGAGCAGTTTGAAGGCTATTATGACAATACCGATATTTTCAATAAAGTGGCTGCAATTACAGGAGTAAAATAAATGGTAAGAGACAGACTTAAAAAAAGTTCTGTTTCTATAATAGCAATATTGTTAATCCTCATCCTCATAGTTCTTCCAACGGGCTATGAGGATGCTGCTATTTATAAGGGAACAGACAGAGTAAGAGCAAAGGTGATTTCCACAGATGAAAGCTCTGTGATTAATAATGGCTTGATTCAGTCAGGCGAGCAGTATTGTAAGGTGAAAATACTTGATGGAAAGTTTAAAAATGAGACTGCAGATGCAGTAAATATGCTGAGTGGCTCTTTGGAAGCGGACAAAATATTTCAGCAAGGAGATGTTGCCCATGTAGTAATCAGTTATAGCAAAGATAAGATTCTTTCAATTATGATGAGTGACCATTATCGTCTGGATAAAGAAGCTATTCTGGCTGGATTATTTGTTTTGCTTTTAATCGGGTTTGCAGGAAAAACAGGTTTAAGAGCAGTATATTCGTTTCTCATTACAATTTTGGCAATCTGGAAAATTTTGACACCAGCTTATTTAAAAGGTGCGAATCCAATATGGTGGGGAATTGCGTTGACTGCCTTTCTTACTCTTCTTATTATATTTTTGGTGTACGGATTTGACAGAAAAACACTGGCTGCATCTTCAGGTGCTTTGCTGGGGGTGTTTGTGACTTGTGTTATGGGGTGTATTTTTACAGACGCTTTTAAAATTCACGGAGCAGTTATGGCATATTCGGAAAGTCTTTTGTACGCTGGTTATCAGAATCTGAATCTTTCTCAGATTTATATGAGCGGTATTTTTATCGGAGCATCAGGTGCTATGATGGATCTGTCCGTTGATATTACTTCGGCAGTAAATGAAGTAATTTGTAAAAAGCCGAATATTGGATGGAAAGAAGCAGCCAGATCAGGAATGAATGTTGGCAGAGCAGCAATGGGAACTATGACTACCACATTGCTTCTTGCTTATTCTGGCGGTTATATTGCTCTTTTGATGACGTTTATGGCACAGGGAACACCAATTGATAATATTATGAATTACAAATATGTTGCGGCTGAATTACTGGATACTGTAGTTGGAAGCTTCGGGCTTGTGACAGTTGCCCCTTTTACAGCCCTGACAAGTGCCTGGCTTCTTACAAAGAAAAAATAATACTACACTTTTACTATTATTTTCTGAAAATTAAATGTGCGTCAAATGACAGAAAACCCCATTGTTTTCTGAAAATTAGAATGCTATACTCCTTTCGGACAAGGAAATAAGGGCCCGCAAGTTTCCTTCCTACATCTGAAAGGAGTATTTTATTATTATGAAAAGAAAATATATCGCTTGCCGGCGCGTCCTTTTTGAAAAAATCGAATGAATGTTTGCTTTTTTCGGTGGAATATGGTATGATGACAAAGAATTTCGAATATAACTCTTTACAATAGATAAAACAGGAGGTCCTCCCCATGATCTCATTCATCCGAGGAACAGTAGCAGACCTTACCGAGAATTCTGCAATCATAGAATCAAATTGCATCGGATTTGAAATAAATATGACCGGAAACGCTCTGGCACAGCTGCACATTGGACAGGAAGTGAAGCTTCATACTTATTTTCAGGTAAGAGAAGATGCAATGGTTCTCTATGGATTTTTCAATAAAGATGATTTACAGGTGTTTAAACTTCTTCTTGGTGTAAACGGAGTTGGACCGAAAGCTGCTCTGGGAGTTCTGGCAGGAATCACTGCAGATGAGCTTCGCTTTGCTGTTCTTTCCGATGATGTGAAAACTTTGTCAAAAGCCCCTGGAATCGGTAAAAAAACAGCCCAGAAGCTGATCCTGGAATTAAAAGACAAGCTGAATATTGAAGATATGCTGGAGCATGCCGCTCATGGAGGCGACTCTGAGGATCTGGCATCCGGTACGGACACTGCCTCCAATACCATGCAGGCAGAAGCAGTCCAGGCACTTACAGCTCTTGGTTATGGCAGTGCTGAAAGTCTTCGTGCAGTTAAAAAGTCTTCTCCGGAATGTTCTTCTGTGGAGGATATCCTGAAAGAAGCATTAAAATTTTTACTTTAATGACAGAGGTTAAACTATGGGAAAGCGAATCATTACAACAGAAAATCTGGAAGAAGATATCAAAATAGAAGGACAGCTCCGCCCTCAACATCTGACTGAATATATCGGTCAGGAAAAGGCCAAAAAGACTTTGGGAATCTATATTGAAGCTGCCAAAGCCCGGGGAGAGGCTCTGGATCATGTGCTTTTTTATGGTCCTCCCGGACTCGGAAAGACAACTCTTGCCGGAATTATCGCCAATGAAATGGGGGTGAATCTGAAAGTTACCTCCGGCCCTGCGATTGAAAAGCCAGGAGAGATGGCTGCTATTCTGAACGGGCTTCAGGAAAATGATGTACTTTTTGTAGATGAAATTCACCGGTTGAACCGGCAGGTAGAAGAGGTTCTGTATCCCGCCATGGAAGATTATGCCATTGATATCATGATCGGAAAAGGACCCGGAGCCCGTTCTGTACGGTTGAATCTGCCTAAATTCACACTGGTCGGAGCTACCACGCGTGCCGGTATGCTGACTGCACCGTTAAGAGACCGCTTCGGCGTTGTCAACCGACTGGAATTTTATACAGACCGGGAACTGATGACGATCATCCTGCGTTCTGCCCGAGTACTCGGCGTAGAGATTGAAGAGTCCGGTGCAATGGAACTTGCACGACGTTCGCGTGGAACTCCGCGTCTCGCCAATCGTCTGCTGAAGCGGGTGAGAGACTTTGCACAGGTAAAATATGACGGGGTCATTACCGAAAAAGTTGCTAATTATGCATTAGATCTTCTTGATGTGGATAAGTATGGACTAGATCACATTGACCGCAGCATTCTGCTTACCATGATCGAGAAATTTCAGGGAGGGCCTGTCGGACTTGATACACTTGCAGCATCTATTTCTGAAGATGCCGGTACACTGGAAGATGTCTATGAACCCTATCTGCTCAAGAATGGATTCATTCAGCGTACTCCCCGTGGAAGAGTTGTAACAGCCCTCGCATACAGTCATCTTGGGATCCCCCAGCCTCAATAAACCAGAATCGGAATCATTCTGATCCCGGATAACCTGAATCCGATGAAAAAACAGTTGGTTTTTGCTGGTAAATAGTTTATAATAGCAATTAAGAAATGCGAGGAGGATGCTATGAGTTCAGCAAAACATTTTACAGAAGTATTAATCGGAGGGAAGGTCTATACTCTCAGCGGTTTTGAGGGAGAGGAATATTTACAGAAAGTATCTTCCTATCTGAATCATAAAATTACGGAATGCACGAACAGTGAGGGCTACAGAAAGCAGAGTGCCGATACCCGTAATGTACTTCTCGCCCTTAATATTGCAGATGACTACTTTAAAGCCAAAAAGCAGGGAGATTCCCTGGAAAGCGATATCGAACTTAAGGACAAAGAGATGTACGATCTAAAGCATGAGCTGATTTCAGCACAGATCAAACTTGAAAATGCTGAAAAAGAACTTGCAAAGATGAAGGAAGAGAACAACGATCTTCAGATGCAGATTGTGAAGCTTGAAACCGAAATGAAAAACCGTAGAAGGTAACCAGAAAAAGCTGTCATTCTGACAGCCTTTTTCTTTCACAGCCTTTTTAACCAGTTTAACTTAAGAACAGGAATCAGATATGAAAAAAGAACAGAAAATAGAAATTCTTGCCCCTGCAGGATCATATGAATGTTTTCATGCCGCGATCCAGGCCGGAGCTGATGCTGTTTATGCAGCCGGAGCAAGATTCGGAGCCCGTGCATATGCTGACAACTTTTCACAGGATGAGCTGCTCCGTGCGATCAGGGAGGCTCATCTCCATGACAGGCGATTTTATCTTACTGTGAATACACTTTTAAAAGATGAAGAGCTTGCAGACCTTTACGATTATCTTGCACCTCTGTATGCGTGTGGACTGGATGCAGTAATCGTCCAGGATATCGGAGTCTTCTCCTTTATCAGACAGCATTTCCCGGAAATGGATCTTCACGCAAGCACCCAGATGACCCTGACTAATTCTCTTGGAGCAAAGTTTCTTGAGCAGGAAGGTGCTGCAAGAATTGTTCCTTCCAGAGAACTTTCCCTGAATGAGATCCGTAAGATTCATCAGGATACGAATCTTGAAATCGAATGTTTTGTGCATGGTGCACTTTGCTATTGCTACTCAGGCCAGTGCCTTCTCAGCAGCATGATTGGTGGAAGGAGTGGCAACAGAGGGCAGTGTGCCCAGCCTTGCAGACTTCCTTATACAGCAGATGGAAAGCAGAAATACTATCTGAGTCTGAAAGACATCTGTACCCTTGAGCTGATTCCGGATCTGATTGAAGCAGGAATTGATTCGTTTAAAATCGAAGGAAGAATGAAAAAGCCGGAATATGTAGCCGGTGTGACTTCCATGTACCGGAAATATGTTGACCTTTATCTCAGAAATGGAAGAGACCATTTTTCTGTAAGCGACCAGGACCGGGAAATGCTGATGGATCTGTATAACCGCGGAAATTCCCATACCGGCTACTATCTCCGTCAGAACGGACGGGATATGCTTGCACTGGATCGTCCCAACCATGCCGGTGTTGCTGCTGTCAGAGTAACAGCTCAGAGCGGACGGGAAATCTCCGGTGTTGCCATGACTCAGCTCCATGCACAGGATGTTCTGGAAATTGCAGGAGGAAAAAATAATTATACATTTGGTAAGGATGTAAAAAAGGGAGAGACTGTTCATTTTCTTGTTCCGAAGAAAATGAATTTTCCAAAAGGAACTGTCTTTCACCGTATCCGCAACCAACAGTTAATCGAACGGCTTGACCACGATTATATAAACGGAAAACTCCGGGAAAAAATTTATGGATTTTTGTCTCTTACCATCGGGCAGAAAGGATTCTTTACTGTCTGTAAGGGGAACCGTTCTTTCACGGCCTATACAGAAGTTCCTGTTCAGGCTGCCGCAAACCGTCCCTTGGAGGAAGAACGGCTCAGAACACAGCTTATGAAGACCGGGGAAACGCCTTTTGAATTTGAGACATTGGAGCTTCAGATTGATCCTGGTTCGTTTCTTCCGATGAAAGAATTGAACCGTCTGCGGCGTTATGCATTGGATGGATTAGAAGAAGCGATAGCAGATTCTTTCTGCAGGGATCTGTTATCTCAAAGTACCCTACATGAATCAGGACAGAATCTGCCTGATTCTGCTGACATGGTTTTGGCAGATTCTCATGGGGCTGCTTCTCCATTGAAGAGTTCCGGTTCTGTCTCTCACAGCCAGATTCCCGGACTTTCCATTCTCGTTGAGACAGAAGAACAATGGAATGCAATAACCGGTTTCATTCTTTCCGGTCAGGATCATGGAAAGATTCAACGGCTTTATCCTGATTTCCGGTTATGTACAACTTCTTCATTTGATAGAGACCTTAAGGCTCTGCAAAACCGGCAGATCGAGATTTGTCCTGCATTTCCCTATATTTTCAGGGAAAAAGCGGTTGCACTATTCAAAAAACTGTATCCAAAGTTGTCTCTTCTCCCTGTCAACGGGATTCTGATCAGGAATTATGAATCCTATCAGTTCCTGAAAGAGCATGGATTTGACAAAAAAATAATTTTGAATCATAATCTCTATATATTCAACCAGTCTTCCAGAGCTTTCTGGGTGCAGCATGGAGTTTCTGAAATGACCGCTCCCCTTGAGTTAAATGCACGGGAACTTGGCAATCTTGGACTCACGAATATGGAATTGCCGGTCTATGGTTATCTTCCTGTCATGATCTCCGCACAATGTATCCAAAATACTGTTCGTGGATGCACGCACACTGCCGGTCTTATGACGTTGTCAGACCGCAAAGGACTTTCTCTGCAGGTGAAGAACTTCTGTGATCTTTGTTATAATGTAATATACGATCCTTCGCCACTTTGTCTGTTGGAATTTTATGCAGAGATACAGGAATTAGCACCCCTGCGGAGCAGATTACAGTTTACGTCCGAGACAGGAGAGCAAGTATGCCGGATCTTACGTCTCTTCTGCACAGAAAATAATTATACGGAAAGAACCTCCGTTGAAATTCCTTTTGACTACATGACCGGACACTTTCATCGGGGAATTATATAAAGCAGGTGTAAAATGACTAATATTATAATACAAATTTCTAAATACATCATTATCCTACTAATGGCCGCATATACCTTTTCATGTTTCTCAATTTTTACGAGAAATTATGAGGATGAAGAGAAAAGAGTACTGATCCGTCAGGATGTTCTCTTATTTTTACTGCAGATGGTTTCTTTTTTTGCCATGTATACTGCGAAAAAGGATCTGCGTATTCTTTTTATTTATGCAGCACTGGCTGTTGTCATACTGGGAGTGATCCTCTTATATAATCTGATCTACCCCAGTGTATCGAGGCTGGTCGTCAACAATATGTGTATGCTGATCACTGCCGGAATGATCATGATCACCCGTTTATCCGTAGACAGTAAATCTCCGTACGGCATTGCTGTAAAGCAGCTTGCTTTTGTTATTGTAGGAGTTTCTTTCGGACTGATCGTACCGGTATTGATCCGCAAGATGGAATTTCTTGAAAACTGGACTTACATTTATGCCGGTGTCGGAGGAGCTGCCCTTCTGGTCGTTGCACTCTTCGCAGCTACCTCAGGCGGAGCAAAATTAAGTTTTAATCTTGGTCCTGTAAGCATCCAGCCTTCAGAATTTGTCAAGATCCTGTTCGTATTTTATGTTGCATCCAGCCTGAAAAAATCGATTGAATTTAAGAATGTTGTAGTGACGACTGCCGTTGCCGCAGCCCACGTACTGATCCTGGTCATCTCCACCGATCTTGGAGCAGCACTGATCTACTTTGTAGTCTATCTGATCATGCTTTATGTTGCCACAAGGCAGCCGCTCTATGCAGTCGCAGGTGTGGGAGCCGGTTGTGGTGCCGCCGTCATAGGGTATCACATTTTCTCCCATATCAAGGTACGTGTTGCCGCATGGCAGGATCCTTTTGCCACTTACAGCAATGGCGGATACCAGATCGCACAGTCGCTTTTTGCAATCGGTTCGGGAGGATGGTTTGGTACAGGACTTTTCAAAGGGCAGCCGGATACGATTCCGGTAGCGGAGACGGATCTGATCTTTTCTGCGATCACGGAGGAAATAGGGATGATCTTTTCTCTCTGTCTGATTCTGATCTGCGTGAGTTGTTATGTGATGTTTTTAAATATTGCGATGGAACTGCGGAATCAGTTTTATAAACTGGTTGCACTTGGACTCGGTACCTGCTATATCTTCCAGGTATTTCTGCAGATCGGCGGTGTCACAAAATTCATTCCACTGACAGGCGTTACCCTGCCATTTGTAAGCTATGGCGGAAGTTCTCTTCTGAGTACCATGATCATGTTCGGTATCATTCAGGGGCTATATATCGTCAGGGAAGATGAAGAGGCCGAACGGGAAGAAAAACGCCGAAAAAAACTACAGCATGAGAAGAACGCAAAAAGAAGAGAAAGGGAATTAAAAGATGGTTCGGGAAGAAAGACCAAGAAAAAATCAACAACATCAGATAAACCGAGATTCGAGGAAGTCCCAAGGCAGAGAACGCCAAAAAAAGCAAGGTCGCACAACCAACAAAGAGTTCGCTAGAGTCACTTACTTTTTTGTTATCCTTTTTATTGCTCTTATGGGATATCTCGTATATTTCTCCATCGTCAGGGCAAAACTGGTTGTGAACAGTCCCTATAACCAGCGTCAGGATGCTTATGCACAGAGTGTAATCCGTGGAAAGCTGGTCGACAAAAATGGAAATACTCTGGCTGAAACCGTTGTTGATGAGGATGGAAATGAATCCAGGAATTATCCATACGGGGAGTTATTTGCCCATGTCATCGGATACAGTAATGACAAGCTTGGAAAGACAGGTCTTGAATCTGTCGAAAATTTTGAACTGCTCACCTCCAATGCTTTCTTTATCGAAAAACTGAAAAATGAATTCAGTGAGACGAAGAATATGGGCGATACAGTCGTTACGACACTGGATGCTGATCTTCAGCAGGCTGCTTATCAGGCATTAGGCGAAAATAAAGGAGCCGTTGTTGTCATGGAGGCAGCTACCGGAAAGATCCTCGCAATGGTATCAAAGCCTGCTTACGATCCAAATAATATCGTTGCTGCCTGGTCTGATTTAAATTCGGACGATACGAACAGTCCGCTTCTGAATCGTGCAACGCAGGGATCTTATGCTCCCGGATCTACTTTTAAAGTAGTTACGGCACTGTCTTATATCCGTCAGAATGCCTCATACCGCGATTATACTTATGACTGTAACGGAGAGATCACAGAGGGAGATATTACCATTCATTGCTTTGGAGGTCACGCACATGGACAGGAAGATCTGAGAAGTTCCTTTGCAAACTCCTGTAATGCATCTTTTGCAAATATAGGATTACAGTTAGATATCTCACAATATAAAAAGACTGCGGAAGATATGCTTTTCAACAAATCACTGCCGGGAGACCTGAATACCTCCAAAAGTTCTTTTGCACTTGATTCCTCTTCCGGTTCAGGAGAAATCATGATGACTGCAATGGGACAGGGAAAGACGACCGTCAGTCCTTACCACATGGCTCTGATCGCAGAGGCAGTCGCCAATGGGGGAACCGTTATGCAGCCTTATCTTGTGGAATATGTAACCAACTATACAGGAACTCAGATCCGCAAAAATGTTCCGAAAAGCTACAAAAAAGTAATGACTTCCGATGAAGCCGCACAGTTGAAAGAATATATGTCTGCTGTAGTAGAAGAGGGAACTGGTTCTGTACTCCGTGGCAGAAGTTATACCGTTGCCGGAAAGACCGGAACTGCTGAATACAGTATGTCCGATGGAGAGAAAACCCATTCCTGGTTTATGGGATTTACCAATGTAGATAACCCCGAACTCGTCATCAGTGTGATTACCGAAGGTTCTGACGGAAGTTCCAGTGGTAAGGCAGTATCGATTGCAGGAGAGATTTTAGATTCTTATTATAATTAGAATTAGCAGGAGGGCGGCAGGTATGCAGATTACTTTTTACTGTCATTTATATATGAACGAAAATCTGAAAAAGAAAGAAGCAAAAATTAAAAAGAAGCTGTCAGCCAATAACCTCCAGCCCTCCATTTACGTTATTGCTTTTTCTCAGAGTCCTCAGAATCAACTGGATTTTTTTTCTTCCCTGCTCTTAAAGCAGCACATTTACGAGAACACCCCTTTATTTGTGGTCGGACTGGCTGACGGATATGACAGTGCTTTGGAGCTGATTCGGCAGATTACGGAGGAAGTTTTCGCCGCTACCCAGAGTGTTGATATCCGGCATTATATCCTGCAGAAGCACAATGAATCCATAAAAGAAAACCGGAGGTGTCAATGATACATATTTTCCTTTTGATCTTAAAAATACTTGGCATGATCCTGTTAGGCATTTTAGCTCTTCTTTTGCTTGTGATATTGCTTGTGCTGTTCAATCCTTTTTCTTACCGGGCAGAGGGAACATCTGATGGATCTGTCGATTCCGCACAGGCAAAAGCAGTTTTTCACTGGCTCTTTCATCTGATCTCAGGAACAGTTTCATATAAAGAGAGCAGATTTCACTGGCATATCCGTCTTGCGTGGAAACACTTCGGGAATGATATTCCAGTCCCCTCTTCTTCTCACCAGGAAGAAGAAAGCAGTGAGAATACCGTTCCTTCCTCTTTGCATCACAAAGAGGATAGTGCTGACGATGTCATTCCCGACACATTTCACCAGGAAAAGAAGAATCGTGATACGATCGTTCCCGACGCTCCTCACCAAACGGAGAAGAAACGTATCAGCAGTTCTCCTTATCAACAACAGACTCAAGCTGATTCAGAGTCAAAAAGCCGGATAGAGCGGTGGTGGGAAAAAGTCAGGACAATAGCAGAAAAGATAAAATGTACATTTGCCCGGTTCTGTGATAAGATAAGAGCATTAAGAAAGAAAAAAGAAAAGCTGACAGCATTCCTGACCTGTGAACCACATAAAAAGTGTTTTTCAAAAGTTATTTGCGAGGGGAAGAAATTTCTTTTCAGAATCCGTCCAAAGAAATTTTTACTGAAAATACACTTTGGATTTGAAGATCCTTCCGTCACCGGATATGTTCTTGCAGGACTGAGTATGGTATATCCCCTGATTGGAGAACATACAGACATTACTCCTGACTTTGAGAACCAAGTATTACAGGGAAAGTTATCTGCCCGTGGAAAGCTCAGGATCATTCATCTCGCAGTTCTGATACTGAAGCTCCTGGCAGATAAGAATGTCCGGATCACTTATCAGCATTTTAAAAAGATCAAATTATAAATTTAAGGAGGACGCAATTATGGCAGGCTCAAATAGTTTTAAAGAAACCGTAGAATCTCTTTTTCATGGAATGGACAGTGTGATCACTTCAAAGACTGTCGTAGGAGAGGCAATCCACATCAATGGAACGATCATTCTCCCTTTGATGGATGTTTCTTTTGGAATTGGTGCCGGTTCGTTCAATGCAGACAAAAAAGAAAAAGGAATGGGTGGAATTGGTGGAAAAATGACTCCAAGTGCTGTTATTGTCATTCAGGACGGTAAGACAAAGCTTGTAAATATTAAGAATCAGGACACTGTCACGAAACTTCTTGATATGGTTCCGGATGTGATTGATCGGTTTACTTCCAAAGATGAAAAGCTCTCTGAAGACGATGTCGCTGATATTCTTGATTCGGCAGATGAATCATCCCATAGATGAATCATCTCATATGTCTGGAAACTGAAAGCTCCTGTCATTTTGGCAGGAGTTTTTTCATATATTAAATCAACCGACTTTTGAAAGCAGTAATTCTATTTTGAAAAGACTGGTTGGTTTCGCATTATTCTGGCTCTCGGTCGGCATGGTGATCATGATGTTCCTTTCTGATATTTTCTGGGGAACAGTACTGGTGATCATGTGCCTGATCCTTGCTTATTGTCTTTTTTGCAAATGAAAAAGAGCTGTATCTCAATCACTCAAGATACAACTCTTTATTCCGTGTCATTCTTAATCATCAATTCTAATGAAATGTCCTGCAATTAAGCACGCTCAACGCGTCCTGACTTCAGGCAGGATGTACATACATACATTTTCTGGGATCCGCCTTCTGTCTTAACTCTTACAGACTTCACATTTGATTTCCACATTTTTGGTGATTTTCTAT
>OLNK01002030.1_pt1 | contig 12834 bp, 10 predicted proteins | sample 1672791 | NCBI WGS metagenome assembly OLNK01 (sample SAMEA3136724, study PRJEB25190) | human gut metagenome | biome: human gut; feature: human-associated habitat; material: faeces | place: Austria | collected 2013 | reverse complement strand
GGAAATCCTCGACATTGTCTTGCCCCAACACGGCGTTGAGACTCAGGTTGAAGCCTGCCGTCGCGTATCCCAGTAATCTGCACATGGTATTTCAACTTACCGAAACCGTGTGGCGACGTGCGGCGACCGTTATAGGCATTCTTTATAGAGCGCATCAGCGGGCAGGTTCGATTCCGCCGATCAGTTCGATTATAATGTCAATGGAAGGATCTGCTTTAATATCCTCCCAGCTATTGGTAAGGACAGCCGGATCATCTACCTTGCCAGCTGCCTTTTCCAGGTTGCGGACAAGTATTTTGCGTATTTTAACCTTGCAGCCGATCTTGGCTGTCATTTCTTCTTCCTGGTTCTTCAGAACCTTGTAAACACCGGTTCCAACTGTTCCAAGCCCAAGCAGGGCTGCATTTATAACTTTTTCTCCCATGGGGAACTCCCTTCTTAAAAATAGTAGTGCTGCCGTTTGATCGTGGTTCCCGTTCATAGTCTGGCAGCAGATATAAACGTAAGCGCGAAAAAGACAGATGTCTTTCACACGTTAACATTTCGTTATGTGGTTCTTATAGTATGGCAGAAAATGGTTTTTGTCAAGCGCTTAAAATAATACAATCCTATGGACTGCGTTCACAAATAAACACCTCGGGGAACAGCACCTGCTGAATAGTTGCAAAATAATAAAAAAAGGGGCTTGAAAGTAGAAAAAATATCGCCTATAATCCCTCTCAAACGATATTTTTTCTTATGGAGGAAAACTGAATATGCAGACAGATATGACTGTGGGAAAGCCCATGAAAATGCTGTTGAATTTTACTATTCCTGTATTTCTGGGAAATGTTTTTCAACAGCTGTACAGTATGGCAGATGCAGTTATTGTTGGAAAGTTTGTTGGAACCAAGGGGCTGGCAGCGGTAGGCGCTACTGGAACCATTACGTTCCTTATTATTGGATTCCTGATGGGGGTTACAACAGGAGTTACAGTTCTTACCTCTCAGAAGTTCGGAGCAGGAAGAATGGATGAGATGCGTAAGACGGTTGGTAATGCAGCAATTCTTTCTGCTGTGATCGCAGTTGTTATGACTGCAGTAAGCATGTTGGGAATGCACAGGCTTCTTGTATTCATGCATACACCTGAAGATATTTTTGATGGTGCATATGGTTATATTATGATCATCTGTGCCGGAATTTTTACCCAGGTATTGTATAATCTGGTGTCCAGTATCTTAAGGGCACTGGGAAACAGCAAAACGCCTCTTTACTTTTTGATTCTGGCGGCAGGACTGAATATTGTACTTGACCTTGTATTTATTATCTTTTTTCACTGGGGAGCGCCGGGAGCTGCCTGGGCTACCGTTATTTCACAGGGAGTGTCAGGAGTTCTTTGCCTGATTTATATGTGGAAGGCCGTGCCGGAACTAAAGATGAAAAAAGAAGACTGGTATTTTAACCGTGATATTGCCGTAAAACAGATCAGTGTGGGAATTCCCATGGGACTGCAGTATTCCATTACAGCCATTGGAGGCATGATGGTACAGAGTTCTTTGAATATACTTGGCTCTTATGCAGTTGCGGCCTTTACAGCAGGCTCTAAGATTGATAATATCTTTACCCAGGCATTTGTAGCTATAGGAACTACAATGTCTACATATAGTGCACAGAATGTTGGTGCGCGTAAGCTGGACCGTGTGCGTCAGGGGTTCCGGTGTGCAGATGTGATCGGCTGTGCATATGCTGTTGTTGTAGGATTTGTCCTGTTTTTTGTGGGAAAAAGCTTTTCTTATCTGTTTATCTCTGATAATGCAGAGGCGGTGATCCCTATGGTGGATACATATCTTCGCTGTGTTGGAATGTTTATGATTCCCCTTTATGTGGTCAATTGTTACCGTAATGGCTTTCAGGGAATGGGATATGGGCTTCTTCCTATGCTCTCAGGCGTGGCAGAGCTTATTGGAAGAGGTGTGATGGCAGTTGTTGCAGCAGATGCCAGGAGTTATACAATGGCATGCATGGCCAGTCCATTTGCATGGATTGTAGCAACAGTCCTTCTTATTGTACTTTACTTCTATGTGATGAAGGATATGAAGAGAAAATTATGTCTGCAGTGAAAGCCAGGATTACAAATCCGTAAACGTGATTTAATAAAATGAATCTGTTATAGACTGTTAAGGCTGAAAAAAGGTCGATTGCAATCCGAGTTTCCAGTTTGAGAGGGTAACTTCCACATATTCTTTCGGAAGAATTAACTTTCACGGATAAGCTCTTGGGGTGGAAGTTTGAATTGCAATTAACATTAAAGGGATTCTTTTGAAGGAAATATACATTTTAAGATACAAAATGGAAAATATATGTTATAATGAAACAAGGTTTCGCCATTAGATGGAGAAGCCTTGTTCAAACAGTGTTTTTATCAGAGGAGAGTTTTATACATGAGTAAGGACAACAAGCATACTCAGGGAAGCCCGGGAGACTTTGAAGATAAAATAGATTCGGCTATGGCAGGTCTTGAAGCAGATCTGGACGAGGAATTCCACGGCGCAGACTTTTATGATGAAGATGACCAGGAGAGCGATTTTGATTCCTGGGAGGGGGAAGACGATTCCGATGCAGAAGAACTGGCTGAGCAGGATTCTGAAGAGGAGTATCCAGAGGAAGAAGAGTACGACCAGGATGAGGCAGAGCTGAGCACGGAAGAAGAGGACTTCTGGGACGAGGAAGAGACAGAATCTGAAGAAGAGAATTCAGAGGAAGAAGATTCAGAGGACGCTGAATCTGCAGATGAACCGGAAACATCTGAAAAAGAGCTTCAGGTGGAAATTATTCCGCCCCGTTCCAATAAAGGCAGAAAGCACCGAAGAAAAGATTCTGCCGGTGCGGTAGCACCTAACCAGCCTGAGAAGCAGACTTCTAAGAAATCTGCCAGACCGTCTCCGAAGCCGGCAGCCAGATCTGCCCGTCCGACGAAGATTTCCTATGTTCCTATTACTGATGAGGAACTGGATGAGAAGATCATCCCTGTTCCCAGAAAGAAGCATAAGGGACTTAAAGTTACGGGAATTGTGGCAGCTATTCTTGCGGTGACAGCAGGATGCGCTTATGGAGCAGTGAGTTACTATTATGCAGACAGATTCTTTGAAGGAACCTATATTAACGGAATCAACTGTTCCAATAAGACTGCCTACGAGACAGAGCAGCTGATTGCAAGCAATGTGGAGGATTATTCCATTGAGGTTACCGCGCGGAACCAGGAGCCGCAGACCATCAGCGGAAACCAGATCAATTACCGCTATGTGTCTGACGGAGAAGTTCTGGATCTTTTGAAGCAGCAGAAGCCATATGAATGGGTAAAAGGGTTCATGGAGACCAGAAGCTATACCACCCAGGAGAATGTGACTTTTGATAAGAGTTTGCTTCAGAGTGAAGTAAAGGAATTAAAGTGTGCACAGGCAGAAAACCAGGTTGAGCCGGAGAATGCATATGTGGCGCTTGAGGGAAGCGAGTTTACCATTGTTCCTGAGACTGAGGGCAGCAAGCTGAAGGTGAAGGAAGCCTATAAAGCGCTGGATACCGCCATTTCCGGAAGCCAGACCTCCATTGATCTGGGAAATACGCCGGATGTATATGCAGTGGCAGCAGTGACCAGCGATGATCCCACCCTTCAGGCCACCAGGGATGCTTATAATAATTATACCAAGGCCAGCATTACCTATACATTTGGAGAGCAGACAGTCACTCTTGACGGAAGCACCCTTAAGGAATGGCTGCAGTTTGATGACAAGGGACAGCTGGTGCAGGATGATGCTTCCTTTACCCAGCATATCAAGGATTTTGTGGCACAGCTGGCAAGTGAGCATGATACAGTTGGAACAACACGTTCCTTTAATACGACCAGTGGCCGTACCGTTTCTGTTTATGGCTCTGCATATGGCTGGAAGATCGATCAAGACGCAGAAGCAGCACAGCTGACAGAAGAGATCCGTACAGGCACTCAGACTACACGGGAACCGGTATATTCCATGAGAGCCAATTCTTATGGATACAATGACATTGGAAGTACCTATATCGAGGTAGATTTGAGTAGTCAGCACATGTACTATTACCAGAATGGCAACATCATCTTTGACTCTGACATTGTTTCCGGAGATATCCGTTATGATGACAGAGCCACACCTCCGGGAATTTTCACCCTGTATTATAAGAAGAGCCCGGATGTGCTTCGTGGAGAGAAGAAGCCGGACGGCACTTACGAGTACGAAACCCAGGTTACCTACTGGATGCCGTTTAACGGCGGAATTGGTTTCCATGACGCTACCTGGCAGGCATATTTCGGTGGTGACCGCTATACCTACGCCGGATCCCATGGATGTATCAATATGCCGCTGGATGCAGCAGCTACTCTGTACAGCATTATTGATACCAATGTGCCGATCGTGTGCTTCTACTAAAAGATCATTTATCTGACTGGAAAATTGCAGTGAGCAGTAACAATTAGTTTTGGGTCACTGAGTACTGAATGAAAAGACAGCTGCATGTCTTTGAGACCGCGGGCAGCAGCATAACACAAAAGAAGTGGAGAATAAGTTAATATGAATATGGATTCATTTGATATGATACTGACTATAGCAGCTCTTGTAATGGGAGTTATGCTTCTTACCGGTCATGGAGATATTCTTATGAAAGGCGGAAATGCTGCTGAGCGTAAGAAGCTTTACGATGACAAAAAGGTTCAGCTGGTTTCCGGCGTGACTCTGCTCATTTTCGGAATCCTCACCGGTCTGGATATGGTGGTCAAGAGCTATGTATACGATATCATTTATCTGGCAGCAGTAATTGTTATCTTCATTATCATGGTGGTAGTGATTCGCAAGAAATGTAAGAAATGAGATGAAAAAGAAGCACTTGTATATCTGGAAATTGATATACAGGTGCTTCTTTTGTAATCCGGATATTGAGCTGCACTGGAGCCTGTTTGAAAAATCATTCCCGCAATCTGCTTTTGAATAACTGTGTGTCACATTCTCGTTACTTCAGTGATGAGTCAGGCACACTATTTTTTGAAAAGTAAGGAATGCTAATAAAATTTGTATAAATAATTAGAATAATTTCAACAAATCCGCCGGCTTCTCAATTACATAATCCGGTGTATCTACCTGTCCGAATCCATAGGAAGCAAATACAAATGGTACCCCTGCCTCCTGACATGCCTGGTAATCCCCGAAGGTGTCTCCTACATAAACAGGTGCTTTCAGCTGATATTTCTTAGCAATAGAACGGATATTAGCTGCCTTGGCTTCCCCGCTGTCTCCTGGACACAGATGACCGGTGAAGTATTTTCCAAGCCCTGTTTTCTCAAAAACAAGCTCAATATATCCAGCCTGGCAGTTGCTTACTACAAAAAGAGGGTAGCGTTTGTTAAGCTCCTTCAAAGTTTCTTCCAGTCCGTCGTAAACAGGTGCCCCCATCGCACGCAGCAGATCGTGCTCAGCCTGGCAGCAGATATCGATGACCCGAAGCTGCTCCGCTTCAGTCTGTTCTGGAAGGATTGCCTTCGCAATATCCGGGAGAAGTCTGCCAAACAGCCCTTTCAGCTGATCAGCTGTCACACGGACATCAAGATTCTCTTTTTCTAAAGCCTTATTCCACGCCATAGCTACAACGTCGGTGGAATTCCATATAGTTCCGTCAATATCAAAAATAATACTGTCCATTTGAGGTTTTTAGTCCTTTCTGGTGTGCTTAAAATTCTTAAATTGCTTCTTTTCTCATTCTGTTTTGAAATCTGACGGTTTCTATTCTATATAGGAAAATCAAAAAAATCAATCTCCTAATATGGGATTTTTCAATTTTAACTGGCTTTTTGCCGATTTTATGTTATGATAGGAAAGGTGACTGTTGCTTTTGAACTATTGGTCAGTTTTATATTGCAGTGAAATAGTTACATTATTTCTTGAGACTGTCATTGAAGAAAGCCTTTTTCAGACACGTTTTGGGAGTCAGGCAGCAGCACGAGGTGAACTATGAAATACGAAAATATTACAGAAGGCCGTTTCCTGGATCGTCCGAACCGATTTATCGCACATGTGGAGATTGCGGGACAGACAGAGACGGTTCATGTAAAGAACACAGGCAGATGCAGGGAGCTTTTGATTCCTGGTGTTCAGGTTTTTCTGGAAAAGAGCAGTAATCCGGCAAGGAAAACAGCATACGATCTGGTCTGTGTAAATAAAGGCGGACGCCTGATCAATATGGATTCCCAGATTCCCAATAAAGCCGCCCTGGAATGGGTAAAGGCAGGACATCTTTTTCCGGAGGAAGTGCAGGTAACTCCTGAGAAAACTTATGGAAATTCCAGATTCGATCTGTATGCCTGTTCAGATAAGAGAAAGGCTTTTATTGAGGTCAAGGGTGTAACCCTGGAAGCAGACAATATTGCCCGTTTTCCAGATGCTCCTACTGCGAGGGGCGTGAAGCATCTGGAAGAGCTGATCCATTGCATGAGGGAAGGATATGAGGCTTATCTGCTTCTGGTGATCCAGATGAAGGGAATTACAAGATTTGAACCAAACTGGGATACGCACCGGGAATTTGGGGAAACCTTACAGAAAGCGAAAAAGGCAGGGGTGCATATTCTGGCCTATGACTGTCTGGTAGAGCCGGACGGGATGGAAATACAGAATCCAGTGCCTGTGTGTTTGGAGGAAACTAGATGACAGATGAGTTTATACAGCCTCTTCTTGCCTGGTATGATGAGAACAAAAGGATTTTGCCCTGGAGGGATAAGCACAACGCTTATTACACCTGGGTATCCGAGATCATGCTCCAGCAGACCCGCGTGGAAGCTGTAAAGCCCTATTTTGAAAGATTTATCAGGGAACTGCCGGATATCCCGGCCCTGGCAGTCTGTCCGGAGGAAAAGCTGTTAAAGCTGTGGGAAGGTCTTGGATACTATAGCCGTGTGCGGAACATGCAGCTGGCAGCCAGGGAAATGGTAGAAAAATATAATGGCAGACTTCCCGAAGACTTTTCCCTTCTTATCTCGTTAAAGGGGATAGGAAGTTACACTGCAGGAGCTATCGCTTCTATAGCGTATGGCATTCCGGTGCCAGCCGTAGATGGAAATGTTTTCCGTGTAGTCACCAGAATGACGGAAGATTCGGAAGACATTACCAGACCTGCATTTCGCAAAAAGACAGAAAGCGCATTGCAAGAAATTATCCCGAAAGACCGTCCAGGTGATTTTAACCAGGCAATGATGGAGCTTGGAGCAGTAGTGTGCGTCCCCAACGGACAGCCCAAATGCGACCTTTGTCCGGTGAGAGGCTTTTGCCAGGCGGGACTTCACGGCACTATGGAAAAGTTTCCGGTGAAAGCACCAAAGAAGCCAAGAGTGGTGGAAGAGCGAACCGTTCTGGTTATTCAGGATGGAAGCTGCACTGCGATCCGCAAGCGGCCGCCGAAAGGCCTCCTTGCCGGATTATACGAGCTTCCCAATACAGAAGGATACCTGAACCGTGAGGAAGCCCTGGAATACGTGAAAGAGCTTGGCGCAGAGCCCTTATATATAGAAGAACTGCCGGAGGCCAGGCATATTTTTTCCCACATTGAGTGGCGGATGAAAGCGTACCGGATCCGCGTGTCCTCCCTGGAGCAGACACATATCCCGGGAATTCTTTTTGCAGATAAAAAAGAATCAGAGAGAAACTACGCCATACCTTCTGCGTTTGGCGCTTATGAAAAATATATGTAACGGTTCTGCTGGCGTTTTTGAGAACATAACTCAAAGAAAAAAAGAAAAATACATCGCAAGGTGCGTAATTTTAAAATACAGAATCGTTACACTACATGAGGAGGAAAATAAATGAAATTACTGAGTATAGCAATTCCATGTTATAATTCTGAAGCTTATATGGAGAACTGCATCAAATCCCTTTTACCAGGCGGAGATGAAGTAGAGATCCTTGTAATTGACGATGGATCCAAGGACAGAACAGCCGAGATCGCAGATGAATACCAGGAGAAATATCCAGGCATTGTCCGCGCCATCCATCAGCCAAACCTTGGCCACGGCGGCGCTGTAAACACCGGCATCCACAATGCCCAGGGTCTCTATTTTAAGGTTGTAGACAGCGATGACTGGGTAAATGAAGAATCCTACAAAGAGATCCTGAAAACTCTGGAAGAGCTGGTAAAAGGCTCCAAAACAGTTGATCTTCTCATCAGTAATTTTGTATACGAGAAACAGGGTGCGACCCGCAAGAAGGTTATGCAGTACCGTCACTGCCTGCCAGTGAACCAGATTTTCACCTGGAATGAAGTAGGTCACATGCCAAAGGGAAAATATCTTCTCATGCACTCCATGATCTACCGCACCCAGCTTCTCCTTGAGTGCAACCTGACTCTGCCGGAGCATACCTTCTACGTAGATAATATTTTTGCCTTTGATCCGCTGCCGTATGTACAGAACATGTACTACCTGGATACCAATTTCTACCGTTACTTTATCGGCCGCGATGACCAGTCCGTAAACGAGACAGTTATGATCCGCAGAATCGACCAGCAGCTCCGCGTAAATAAACTGATGGTAAATTCCTACACCAGCTGCGGCAGCATGAATAAACGCACCAGAGCCTACATGATCAGTTATCTGGATATTATTACTACCATTTCCTCCATTATGCTGATCCGCTCCGGCACAAAGGAAGCTCTCGACAAGAAGAAAGAGCTTCTGGAATATATCCGCTCCACGAACCGTGCCCTCTACGGAAAACTTCGCCACAGCCTCATGGGTAACTTCATGAACCTTCCAGGCCGCGGCGGACGTAAGGTGTCTGTAGCTGCATACAAGCTTTGCCAGAAGTTCTACGGATTTAACTGATTAATGATCAGGGCGCTCTGGAGACTGTTTGAAAAATCATTCCTGCAATCTGTACGCCCCACTTTGCAGCATATTTTATCTATATTCGGTTGTCGCCGCTCGTATTTTTGTTAAAAAAAACGCGCCTTCCCATTTCTGGAAGTGCGCGTTTTGTTTAATAATGTTTCCTGCGATTATTCCGTCCAATTCTCTCTACTGCCATGCCACTTGCTTCTTCTCCTGCCTTCTGCGGATAGAAAAACAGATATCCAAACAGCGCCAGCGTAGCACCACAGCACACATCAATTACGGAATGCTGCTTCAGGAACATAGTAGACATGATAATAAGTAATGTAAGAACCAATGATCCATACCTTACCCCTTTGTGGTCTCTCAGCGCCTCACAATTGGTAAGTGACATATGAACTGCCAGAGAATTAAATACATGAATACTTGGCAGAACATTGGTCGGTGTATCCGTCCGATACAGCCATCTTACCATATCTGTAAACACGTTTTCCCTTGGAAACTCCGATGGTCTTAAGTGCAGTACATTTGGATATGCATAAGACACGATCAGGAAAACAGTCATACCCATCATCATATTGAAAATCAACTGATAATATTCTTTTTTATTCTTGTTCCTGAAGATAAAGTATAAAACTGTGAGAATCTGATACGGAAACCATAATAGATAGGGGACAATAAAATACTCACAAAATGGTATGTAATCATCAAAAACAGTGTCGATCACATGAAATCCCCATACCGGCCTGCACTCCAGATACTCAAAAAAAAGCATATAAACAATGGCATACGCAAGTATGATCAGACCATGCCTGTATTTTTTTATAAATTGTACCAAGTCTTTTTCACTCCTTTTCCAATCTGGGTTACCGGTCTTGTAATTCCGGATCCCCCAAATCGTGAGAGATTATACCACAGGTAAAATGATTTTTAAAGAGCTTTTTTCAATGGAAACTGTTAAATCTTCGCGAATTCCGCCAGATTCCCCGTCAATATGAATGGGAAGAGCGGACGCACTATGTACATGGATATCGCTGCAGGTGAGAATATGTATTCCCCTGATGCCCACATGCTTTCCGAAAAAAGCAGTAGGCAGGCAAAATAAAAGCTTTATCTTACGGATACCTTCCACAAGGATCACGTCCAGAAGCTGGTCGTCAGGCTGAGCATCCGGGCAGAACTTAAAACCGCCGCCTTCATATTTCTGATTCATAACCGCTGTAAAATATACGTGGTCATAGGAAAAAGTATTCTCTCCATCTAGGGTCACTGTCATTTTTCCTGGATTAATAAAAATCAGCTGCTTCAATGCAATGAAAAGATAAATCAGCTTTCCCAGCCCAAGACGATTGAATATCTTCTTTAAGGGCGTTGCCAGAACCTCCTGGCATACGCCGGCGTCATATCCGATTCCCGTGCTGATACCGAATCGGGACTTCTTATTATTGCGGAGCAGGTAAGGAACATCCATTTTGCTGATATGCTCTGCCTTTAGGATATATTCCAGTGATTCCATTGGATCAAAAGGGAGTCTCATGCTTCTGCAGAAATCATTGCCAGAGCCGGTTGGAATGTATCCGAAGACTACCCGGTCAAAATCGGTGATGCCGGTGAGCACCTCGTGAATGGTGCCGTCACCTCCCACTGCAATGATATATACAGGCTCAGATTCAGTGCCAAGAGCACAGGCATCAGAAGCAATCTCTGCGGCATGTCCGGAATATCTTGTAAGGCAGTACTGGAAATCAATTCCCCGAAGCATAAGCTGCTGATGAATTTCATTCCAGATGGAACGTCCCCTGCCAGAGCGGGAATTGGGATTAACAATAAAATAATACATAACTTCTCCTAGGTTTTTAGAACATGTTTGCAAAATCTCCCATAAATTGTGAAGCACATATCAGGGAAAGTATTTGGGGGCATGCTCTGTGGCAAAGAACCTGAAGCCTTGCGATGTAGATTCTCTGTCTTTTATGGTTACATAATAGCATTGGTGGGATCGTTTTACAAATTAATTTTAACAAAATATTCTTAAAAATTTCTGAAGTGTGTTATAATGTAACTATTCCTTAACAATTATGGAGAGGATTTCACTGTTTGCTTAAGCAGACATCATCAAATACGAAAATAATCAGGAGTGTATACATGAAATCACTTGTAATTGCGGAAAAACCGTCCGTTGCCAGAGACATTGCCCGTGTTCTTGGCGCAAACCAGAAAAATGGTGGTATTCTCGAAGGCAAAAACTATGTAGTAACCTGGGCACTTGGACATCTTGTAACCCTGGCTGACCCGGAAGAATATGACAGAAAGTATGAAAAATGGGAAATGGCGACCTTGCCCATGCTCCCCAAGGAGATGAAGCTGGTAGTCATCCGCCAGACAGGCAGGCAATTTTCCGTAGTAAAGACTCAGCTTTTCCGAAAAGATATTGGAGAAATCATTATAGCCACAGATGCAGGACGGGAGGGGGAACTTGTTGCCCGCTGGATTCTGGAAAAAGCAGGCTGCCATAAGCCAATTAAGAGACTGTGGATTTCCTCAGTCACAGATAAAGCAATTAAAGAAGGCTTTGCCAATCTGAAAGACGGGCATGACTATGATAATCTTTACCGTGCAGCTGTTGCAAGGGCAGAAGCAGACTGGCTGGTGGGAATGAATGGTACCAGAGCTCTCACCTGTAAATACAACGCCCAGCTTTCCTGTGGCAGGGTGCAGACCCCCACCCTTGCCATGATCGCAAAGCGCGAAGAAGAAATCCGCAAATTTGTGCCAAAAGAATATTATGGTATTTCTCTGGAGACCCAGGATGTGAAATGGACCTGGAGAGATGAGAAAACAAAGAGCTTCCGTACTTTTTCTAGGGAAAGGGCAGAGCAGATCAAAGGCAGGCTGGAGAACGCTGCTCTTGAAATAACCAGTGTAGAGAAAAAAGCAAAAAAGACTATGGCCCCGGGCCTGTACGACCTGACAACTTTGCAGAGGGAAGCCAACCTGAAATATGGTTTTTCTGCAAAAGAGACCCTGAATATTATGCAGCGCCTTTACGAAAATCACAAAGTACTCACATATCCCAGAACCGATTCCCGATACATTGGAAAGGACATTGTTCCTACTATTAAGGAAAGACTGAAGGCCTGCGGAATCGGTCCGTACAGAAAGCTTGCTGGCGCACTTATGAATAAGCCTGTGCAGGTGAATGGAAGTTTTGTGGATGATAAGAGGGTCAGTGACCACCATGCGATCATTCCGACAGAACAGTTTGTTCAGCTGGACCACATGACAAATGAAGAACGGAAGATTTATGATATGGTTGTCCGTCGTTTCCTTGCAGTTCTTTATCCTGCAAGCCAGTATGAGCAGGTGACCATGGAGGCGAAAGCGGCAGGAGAAACTTTTGCAGCCAGCGGCAAAGTGATAAAGAGCATGGGCTGGAAGGAAGTTTACGAAGGCGGAGCAGATGATGATTTGGAAGATGAGGCGGATGATGAGAAAAACCTGAAAGACCAGCGTCTTCCGGAGATGAAAACCGGAACCAGACTAAAGATTTTGAAAACTTCCTTAAATACAGGAAAAACAAAACCGCCAGCAAGATTCACAGAGGCAACTCTTCTTGCAGCTATGGAAAATCCGGTGAAATATATGGAGACAAGAGATAAAGAAGCGGTGAAAACCCTTGGAGAGACTGGGGGGCTTGGAACCGTTGCCACAAGAGCAGACATTATTGAGAAACTTTTCCATTCCTTTATGATGGAGAAAAAAGGCAATGAGATCCATATTACCTCAAAGGCAAAACAGCTTCTGGAGCTGGTGCCGGAAGACCTGAAAAAGCCTGAGCTCACAGCTGACTGGGAGATGAAGCTTTCCCAGATTGCAAAAGGCAGGATACGTCAGGGGGATTTTCTTCACCAAATCCGTGACTATACCTGTGAAATTGTAGATGAGATCAAAACCGGGGAGGG
>OLNK01002019.1_pt1 | contig 12884 bp, 8 predicted proteins | sample 1672791 | NCBI WGS metagenome assembly OLNK01 (sample SAMEA3136724, study PRJEB25190) | human gut metagenome | biome: human gut; feature: human-associated habitat; material: faeces | place: Austria | collected 2013 | reverse complement strand
GGATTACAGCACTTGGAAAAACGGACTGCCACATCATGGATTCCTTTTACCACAATGCCGCTCTTACTCTTGGCAATGTGAAGCTTTTCCTGTGTCTCAGAAGCAGCCTCAAGAACCTGCTCATCTGTCAGATTCTTCTTATTTTCCTTATCATAAGCCTCTACCAGCTTATTGAAAACCTGACCTTCTTTCAATCCGCCATGACCAATTGCAGCAAGTACTGAATCCCAGTCCCTGAAACCATATTTACGCAAAACAGCCTCCAGATACTGGGTTTTTGTATAATTTGCGATCTTAAATCCCTTTGCACGCGCATACTGCGCAAGCATCTCCTTGCCCTTAAGGATATTATCTTCTTTTAATTCCTTCTTGAACCACTGGTTAATCTTGTTCTTTGCCTGAGTACTCTTAACCAGTTTCAACCAGTCGCGGCTTGGTCCCTGAGAATTCTGTGAAGTAATGATTTCAATACGGTCGCCGTTTTTGATCTCATATTCAATCGGAACCAGCTTACCGTTAACTCTGGCACCTACCATCTTATTTCCGACTGCACTGTGAACACTGTACGCAAAATCCACCGGTGTAGAACCGCTTGGAAGTGTTTTAACATCTCCCTGTGGAGTGAAACAGTAAACACTGTCCGCAAAAAGATCCAGGTCATTCTTCAGAAGACTCATGAATTCTTTGTTATCAGACATGTCTCTCTGCCATTCCAGAATCTGACGCAGCCAGTTCAGTTTCTCTTCCTCACTCTTACCTACAGGAGCCTTTCCGTCAGACGACTCCTTATATTTCCAGTGTGCAGCGATACCATATTCTGCAGTTCTGTGCATTTCATAAGTACGGATCTGGATTTCAAAGGGCTGTCCGTTGGGTCCGATCAATGTGGTATGCAATGACTGATACATATTGGGTTTCGGCATGGCAATATAATCTTTAAACCGTCCCGGAATTGGCTTATACATCTCATGGATCACACCAAGGGCAGCATAACAATCCTTCACTGTATCTACAAGAATACGGACAGCAAATAAATCATAAATCTGATCAATAGTCTTATCCTGATTTACCATCTTCTTGTAGATGCTGAAAAAGTGTTTTACACGTCCGTCCACCTGCGCCTTAATATTGGCATCATCCATATGTTTCTTAACTTCTTTTACAATCGCACCTACAAACTGTTCTCTCTCGCTTTTACGCAGGGCAACCTTATGCACCAGGTCATAATATACATCCGGCTTAAGGTATTTCAGCGACAGGTCATCCAGCTCTACCTTTATCTTGGAAATACCCAGACGCATGGCAATAGGAGCATAAATATCCATGGTCTCTCTGGCCTTTTCCTGCTGCTTTTCAGGACGCATATACTGTAAGGTACGCATATTATGAAGACGGTCTGCAAGCTTGATCAGAATAACTCTGATATCCTTAGCCATGGCAAGAAACATCTTTCTGAGGTTCTCTGCCTGAACTTCTACTTTATCCGCAGAATAAGATAACTGTCCCAGCTTGGTAACACCATCCACAAGAAGTGCAACCTCTGAACCAAATTCCTTCTCAACTTCCTCATAGGTCATCCAGGTATCTTCAACTGCATCATGAAGAAGACCTGCAACTATCGTTTCTTTGTCAAGTTCCAGATCTGCCAGAATGATGGCAACACACAAAGGATGAATGATATATGGCTCTCCAGACTTTCTCTTCTGTCCTTCATGAGCTTCACTTGCAACCTTATATGCCTTCTCTATCATGGAAATATCTGTTGATGGATGATACTTCAGAACACTGTTTATCAGTTCTTTATAAAGCACCTCCGGACTTGTAAAATCATGCATGGTCTTTACTGCCGCATCTGCTCTCTTTACAGATTCCAGCTTCTCTTTTTCAACCTGCATTTCATCTTTTTTTGCTTCTGTACTTTTTGTTATCTCTGTCATATGCTCCCACCTGCCTGTCCTGCACAATCAGCTGTGCTTATTTACCATCATAACAAATTACAGACGCTACATCATACCCATTCAGTCTTTCGCGTCCCTTTAAACCTGCAAGTTCCATGAGAAATACAACCTTGACAACCTCACCGCCAAGCTGTTCCACCAGCTTGATCGCTGCTTCGATCGTACCGCCTGTTGCGATCAGATCATCAACGATAACCACTTTCTGACCTGGTTTTATGGAATCTTTATGCATTTCAATCTCTGCACTGCCATATTCCAGATCATAGCTTACAGATACTGTTTCGCGGGGAAGTTTACCTTTTTTACGAATCGGTACAAATGGTTTATGAAGATTATATGCGATCGGTACACCAAAGATAAAGCCTCTGGACTCTGTTCCTGCAATCACGTCCACATCTATATCCTTAAGACAGTCCTGCATGGAGTCGATTGCCAACTGCAGGCCATCCGCGTCCTGCAGAACACTTGTAATATCTCTGAAAATAATCCCCGGTTCAGGAAAATCCGGTATACTTAATACATAATCTTCAATTTTCTTCATTTTATTTCTCCTCCAGTGTGTGTTATATTGCTGTTCGCTCATAAATATTTTATAGTATATCACCTTTTTATTTCAGAATCAAGTTACTGTTAAGCCCTGACATTTGTATTTCCAGGCTTACCGGCGGTTACAAACCAAGCGGTAATATTAACAGTAATTCTGAATAATAATCTGAAGACTCTCTCGTCCCCTGAATCTGTTGATCTCCGGATAATAAGTAACAGAAATACTGTCTTTTTCCCTGATAAAGTTCACAAAATCCTCTGCTTCTCCGAAATAAATGCCTTCCACTGAAATCCCCTGCGGATCGAGAAGTTTTAGTTTTACTACATTTTTATTTTTCCCGATAATACTGTGATCAAGCACTCTGAGATTTTTCTGCGCAAAGACCGGTTTTGTATTCCCTTTTCCAAAGGGTTCCAGAAGCGAAATCTGTTCTACCAGTTCTTTTGTAATATAAGACACAGGCATCGGCACATCAATCACGATCTTAGGACGCAATTCTTCGTCCGTCAACGTACAGTTGACATTGAGGCGTCTCCGGAATTCTTCTATATTTTTTTCTTCTATAGACAGACCTGCTGCCATCGGATGACCTCCAAACTGTATCATCAGGTCTGCACATTTTACCAGTTCTTCATACATAGAGTAACTTTCTATTGATCTTCCGCTTCCTTTTGCACTTGTCTCACCGCCCGTCAATACAAAGGCCGGCCTGTGATATTTTTCCCTGATCCTGCCTGCTATAATACCGGCAAGACTTTCATGACAATCCGGAAGATAAACTACCAGTACTCTGTCATTTTTCAGCTCTGTAGTCTCTATAATCCGGATTGCCTCTTCTTTTCCTTTCTCAGTGAGAGCTTTTCGGCTCTGATTAAGAGCTGTAAGATCTCCGGCAAGCCTTGCTGCTTCTTCCTTTGTTTTTGCATTGAGAAGTGCAAGAGAACGGGCAGCTGTATCCAGTCTGCCACTGGCATTGATACATGGTCCCAGCACAAATCCGATATGATAAGCTGTGATTTTAGCATCTTCCAGAGAATTTGCTCGGATCAGTTCCTGCAATCCTTGATTTTTGGTATTTTTCAGACGGCACAGCCCTTCTTTTACCAGAATCCTGTTCTCTCCCTGAAGATCCATAACATCTCCTACTGTTGCAATAGCCGCCAGTTCATAATAATCTTCCAGCTCCTCTGCCGGAACACCAAATCTCTCGTAAAGTGCTGCAATATATTTAAAGGCCACCACTGCCCCACACAGGTTTTTATTCGGGTATGGACAATCATATTGTTTCGGATTCAAAATCGCATCTGCCGGCGGAAGCACCATCTGGCGTTCTCCCTTTTCCTCCCTGTAAGGAACCTCATGATGATCTGTAATAATCACTGTCATTCCCTTATCCTTTGCCATCTGGATTTCAGCAGCCGCAGCAATTCCATTATCACAGGTCACGATCGTATCGATCCGGTCCGTTTCCGCTCTTTCTATAAGATGTGCATGAATCCCATATCCGTCTGCAACTCTGTCCGGAATATAAGTATCCACATCTGCTCCGATCCTCGCAAGGCCTTTCATTAAAATGTATGTAGAGGTCACACCATCAATATCATAATCACCAATAATACGGACTTTTGCTTTCTGCGATATTTTTTTCTCCAGGATATCTACAGCTTTTTCCATATCCTTCATCAGCCAGGGAGAAGGAAGCTCTTGTACTGTTCCTGACAGATACTCTCTTATCTTATCTTCTCCGATCACATCTCTGTTCCTGATCAGTCTCGCAATCACCGGATCAATATGAAACTGTTGACCGATCTGGTTAAAATCTGCTCTTTTTGCTGCTATTACCCATTTCTCCATATATTTTCTCTCCTCATAAAAATATCCCGGAGTTTTACCCCGGGATATTTCTGTCTGCCTGTTTTTCAGACAATTATTGTTTTATTCAGCATCATCATTCTGCTGTTTTTTAGCTGCTTCTTCGGCAGCCAGACGTTCAGCTACTCTTTTTCTGTTTTTCTTCTTTGGCTGAGTCGGATCTTTCTGTGATACATCACGTGCTTTCTTCGGCTTTGAAGAGGACTTTGCAGATGCGGAAGCTGCAGCAATTGCCGGCTGTCCTTTTCCTGCAAATTTCTTTTTCATCACATACCACAACGCACCTGTAATACATACAGAAGAATATGCACCGACAAGAACACCAACCATCAGAGGTGCTGCAAATTCACGGATAGAAGAAACACCCATGATATAAAGAACAGCTACCATAACAAAAGTTGTAAAAGAGGTATAAATACTTCTTGTAAGAGTCTGAGTGATACTTGTGTTTACAATTTCTGCCAGTTTTTCTCTGGAACCACTGTGAAGGTTCTCACGTATACGGTCAAAAATAACGATTGTAGCATTGATAGAATAACCTACGATCGTAAGCATGCAGGCAATAAATGTATTACCGACGGATACTCTGGCAATAGCATAGAATGCAAGTACAACCAGAACATCATGCAGAAGCGCCAATACCGCACTGCTTGCAAAACGGATGTCTTTAAATCTGAACCAGATATAAAGAAGCATACAGATTGTAGCTACTATAACGGCTACGATCGCATCACGACGCATTTCACTACTTACTGTAGAAGAAATACTTTCTGTGGAAATCGTGCTGTCATCTACACCAAATTTCTCAACCAATGCACTCTGCAGATCTTCACGTTCGCTCTGATTCAGAGAACGTGTCTTGATCACAACCTGATTTGTTCCGACTACCTTTGTAGGCTGAACATTTTTATCTCCTGTCACCTCTTCTACAACAGGAGTTACTTCAGAATCAATGGTCTTAATATCCATATCTTCATTAAATGTAACAGTCGTAGAAGTACCGCCTGAGAACTCAAGGCTGTAATTTAACGCTTTGTTTCCTGCATGCGAATTAGCAAACATCGCTGCCGGACCGCAGAGGATCAGGATAATGGAAATAGCAAAAAATACTTTCTTCTTTCCAAGGAAATCAACTGCCTTACGTTCTTTTGCAGATCCGTAGAATTTCGGATCACGTACACCAACTGCATAAAGTGCATTTACAATCAGTCTGGATACAACCAGTGCTGTAAACATGGAGATCACGATACCAAGGGCAAGTGTATAAGCAAATCCCTTAACAGTACCTGAACCAAGCCACATCAGCACAAAGGCTGCGATCAGTGTTGTAATATTTCCATCAAAGATTGCAGAGAAAGCTTTGCTGAAACCGGACTTAATAGAATTCCTTACTGAAACTCCTGCACCAATTTCCTCTCTGATTCGGGCATAAATAATAACATTGGCATCCACCGCCATACCGATACCAAGAATAATACCCGCAATACCCGGAAGAGTAAGAGTAATATCAAAGGCATTCAGCGTGATCAGCATTAATGATGTATAAAGAATCAGTGCGATACCTGCAACTACACCAGGTACGCGGTATGCAATGATCATAAAGATAATAACGATGATCAGACCGATCGCACCTGCAAGAACACTTGTAGAGATTGCTTCTTCACCAAGCTGTGCAGCTACAACACTGGAACGAAGTTCTTCCAGTTCCAGTCCCAGAGAACCGATACGGATATAAGAAGCAAGGTTCTGTGCTTCTTCCAGGTCAGACATTCCGCTGATCTGTGCTTTTCCGCCGGAAATCTCTTCATTTACATTCGGAGCACTGATAATGTTATTGTCATAGACGATAGCGATCTGCTTGCCTACATTATTCTTTGTAGCTTCTGCAAATTTTGTTTTACCACTGTTTTCTCCATCAGAAGTAAGAGTAAGACTTACCACATATTCCTTTGCACTTGTGTTCTGATTCTGGATCGCACCACCCTGGGCATCTGCTACATCAGAACCTTCCAGAACAACACTTCCGGATTCCTTGATCTCATCCATAGTTCTGGAGAGAACATATCCATCCTGTCCTGTAGTAAAGTTCTGGTTTCCGTCAGCATCTTCTTTTGTGATGAAATACAGGGAACCTGGTTTACCCAGATCATTCAAAATAGTATCTGCATCTGTAACACCAGGAATTTCAACTGTAATACGGTCTGATCCTTCCTGGTATACCTGAGCCTCAGTACTGTACTGCTCTACACGCTTCTGAAGCTTGTAGATCGTATCTGACATCTCTTCGCTTGTCGGATTGCTCTCCTTAGCCTGGTAGGTAATGCTGACACCACCGGCAAGATCAAGACCCGTGTTGATATGTTTTGCTGCACCGGTTCCGGTAGGACCGATACCTACGGCTGCAGTAAAGCAAAAGAACACAGTCAGGATCAGTGTCAGAAGCAGCACTACGATTCCTTTACTTTTCTTCATAGTTCTTTTCCCTTCTTGATTTTTTGTCCGCGGTCATGTTCATCCGCCTGCCAGCCATTTTCTGTTATGATAACAGCCGACGGCGGTATCAGTCAGACAGATTACTGCCCACTAATCACATGCCAGTGCGGCTTTTATCATGATGGCGCACTCCACACGTTTTCTCTGGAGTTCGCATCCGATTTCATAATTGCCTTTGATATCTCCCTGGAAATGGAATGCATTTGCCGCACATCCGCCACTACAGTAGAAACGTGCGAAGCAGTCTTTGCAGTCTTTCTTTGTGTAAACGTTGCATCCGCCGAATTCCTTCTGGATTTCCGGCTTTGTGATGCCTTCGTCTACATTTCCCATGAGATACTGTTCTTCACCAACAAACTGGTGACATGGGTAAAAATCACCCCAGGGTGTTACAGCCAGGTACTCTGTTCCTGAACCGCAGCCTGACAGTCTCTTGTATACACAAGGGCCACCTGTAAGGTCGATCATAAAATGGAAGAAGTTAAATCCTTTTCCCTCTTTCTCTCTTTTAATCATTTCTTTTGCAAGAGTATCATACTCTTCCATGATCTGGGGGATATCCTCCTCGCGGATCGCATATTCCTCCGTATCAGCCGCAACTACAGGCTCTACAGAAATCTGTTTGAATCCAAGATCTGCCAGATGAAGCACATCCTTGGAGAAATCAAGATTATGGTGGGTAAAAGTACCTCTTACATAATACTTGTCCTGATTTCTGGATTCTGCAAACTTCTGGAACTTCGGCATGATCAGGTCATAGCTTCCTGCACCTTTTCTGAATGGACGCATGTAATCATGTACTTCCTTACGTCCGTCCACACTCAGTACAACGTTGCCCATCTCTTTATTGCAGAATTCCATTACTTCATCATTCAGAAGAACTCCGTTTGTTGTTAAAGTGAAACGGAATTTCTTATTGTGAAGCTTTTCCTGCTCTCTGCCATATTTTACCAGATCTTTTACAACCTGCCAGTTCATCAGCGGCTCGCCGCCAAAGAAATCTACTTCCAGGTTTTTCCTGGAACCGGAGTTCGCGATCAGGAAATCAAGAGCTTTTTTGCCGACTTCATAGGACATAAGAGCTCTTCTGCCATGATATTCGCCTTCTTCGGCAAAACAATAACGGCAGGCCAGATTGCAGTCATGAGCAATGTGCAGGCACAATGCTTTTACAACGGTCTGCCGGTTATTTGAAAATTCTTCAATTACATTCTCATAAACATCTTTTGTAAAAAGCATTCCATCTTCTTTCAGCTTATTACATTCTCTTACAGATGTCTCAATATCTTCTCTGTTATATTTGTTTTCCAGTTTCTCTGCAATAGCTTCTGTGCCAAGGCCCTCTTCCAGATATGGAAGGACCTCATATGTAACCTCATCTACCAGATGGATGCATCCACTGTTGATATCCAGTACAATATTAAAGCCATTGCTTTTATAACGGTGAATCAGACTCATTTTACTAAAATCCTTTCTAAGCGTAAGATAAGCAGCGGAATAAAAGTTCCGCTGCTTATCTCATTTCTCCATAGCTGATCTTATTTCTGCTCGCAGCTCTGGTTTCCTACTGTACAGGAAGTTTTACATGCGGACTGGCAGGAAGTCTGGCACTCGCCACATCCACCTTTTTTTACAGTGTTCTGTAAATTCTTTGTATTCAGGGTTTTGATATGTTCCATAACTCTATCCTCCTTATGTAATTATATTCTTGGCATAGTATATCATATATCTTTTCATTTTAAAAGCTTTTTTTTACGACAGCATTCCACCCAGTGTTCCACCGCCTGTGCACATAAAAAATGTTGTAACTGCATGCGCTGCACTCATATCCCAGCCGCCTTTTGCCATAACAGAGACAGTCAACAGTAATACATAGTAAGCCAGACCTGTGATAACACCCCACAGATATTTGTCTTTACGCACAATTTTGCCGGCCATAAAGCCTCCCATGAAACATGCAAGTACATAAATTATAATAATACCCGCATCTACAGCTGTTTCTCCCAGATCAAAAGCAAACAGTACCAGGGCCAAAAGCAGTAATGCCACTCCTGTTAATGCATATGCAAATAATAGTGATTTCAAAATTGCTCTGACTTTCATTGCTTCCCCTCCTGTTAAACTATATGGGGGAGGAATCAGTGTTATTCTTTTATTTCTTTCTCTTTTTTATAAATACAGCCACACCGGCGATCACTGCAGCTGCCACAAACAGTATCACAAACGGCATAATTGATGTTGTATCTCCGGTATTTACTGTATTGTTATTTTTCACAGCTTTATTTTCCGTTGAATTATCATTCTGATCAGAAGAAGAACCATTATTGCTGTCAGAACTGTCATTCACAGATACTGTATTGTTCTTTCCGGAATCAGAGCTCTGACTGTCGGAGGAAGCCGGTGCAGGAGTTACCGCATCTGTGTCGTCCGTATCATTCCCCGCATCAGGTCCTACTAATTGTCTGCTTCCTGCAATTCCAAATGGACTGAAAGAATGTGTGCTGAATACCATAATACCATTCTCTACACTCGGAATAATCGTCTCAGTTGCCCCGTTATCCAGGAGATGTTCGATAGTATACTGATATCCGGATTTTACCGGCACAGTGACACTGATATAATCTCCATTAGGGATCTCGTATTCTGTATTATTCTTAAGATCCCAGAGTTCAAATTCATAAGACTGGAAAATCATTGCATCTGATTCATTGGTAAACTGATAGCTGTCACCGCTTGAAACTCTGAACTGTACATACCATGGAAGATTAACTCCGCTTACTGTAATACCGTCGCAGGTATGATTAAGTGCGGCCCTCTCTTCTTTTTCTTCATCAGAAAGAGAATCCTCTGCATCTGTAGGACGGTCATCCTTATCGTCCGGCAGAACAGGATTATCAAAGATATTATCACCTGCGCCATCTTCATCATCTTTCTTCGTATCTTCTTTATCCTGTGTCATATCATCTGCAGGTTCCAGCTTACCGGTAGTTTCTGTATCTTTATCCGTCTTATCTGCATTGCTGTTATTATCTTTGTTGTTTTTATTATCTGTTTTATCTTCTTCAATCTTATTCTCTTCATTGTCTGTATCAGTTTTATTATCCTGATCTGATTTACTTTCCTTATCTTCTTTATTGTCTGTATCAGCGTTTTCATCTGCGGCAGGTTTTTCTGACGAAGTTTCAGGCGTTTCTGTTGGATCTGCATTTTCTGTTGGATCTGTTTTACCTGAGCCTTCTGTCTTATCAACATTATCACCATCCGTAATACTGTTCACTATTACATTGATGTAACCGACAACCGCGCCGCTCTCCGGATCCCATCCATCCACATGGCTTAAATCCTGCCCTTCTGCCGGTATAAGAAGTACCTCACAGCTCTGTACACGCTGTGCAGGAACGAAACTTCCATCTGCCCATTCAAAAGTTCCATATTCCGTTGCCGGAAGTTCTACATCCGCAAGTTCTACAGGCTTATCAAGCGTGATGTTGTCCGGGATCAGAGAAGACACAGTATTCTCCTGTGACTCAGCCGCACTGACCTGTCTTGTTACACCCGGTATATTATTTCCTGCAATCAAAGCCGCTGTTAAAGCCGCTGCCGCCAAAATACCCGTTCCTTTTAATTTATTTTTTCTTATTCTTATATTATTGGACATATCGCACCTCTATATTTATATTCGATTCTTATGTTTCCTGATAATCATTTTTTTACTTTCAGCCAAATATCAGTTCTCTTTTTACGTAATACAATAATATTACATATCTGTATATTATCAAACTTTTATCATTTTGTAAATATTCTGTAATGTTTTTTTTCATTTTAATCGAGTGAATTATAACACAAATCTTACTTTTTCGACAGTCCTCTTTTAAATTTTTTTATACTATCTTTGAACCAAAAGCTTTTTCTTGATTTTTTATATGAAATCATGTATATTTTGCTTAAATGTTTTATGATATGATTCAATCAATAAAGATAATCAAAAGGAGTGAATAAATCTTGGATTCAAGTATTGCCTTTCAGGCGGTGGCGATTCTGATACTGATCGCACTTTCTTCATTTTTTTCTTCTGCGGAAACCGCTATGACAACCGTAAATAAGATTCGGATACAGTCTCTTGCCGAGCAGGGCAACAAACGTGCTGTTATTCTGGAAAAAATAATTTCCAATTCCCCAAAGATGCTCAGTACCGTATTAATCGGAAACAACATTGTAAATATGTCTGTTTCTTCTCTCATGACTACACTCACCATAAAGATTCTGGGAAACGCATATGTAGGAATCACAACCGGCATCCTGACTCTGCTGATTCTCATTTTCGGTGAGATAACCCCCAAAAACCTGGCAACAATTCATGCTGAAAAATTGTCCCTGGCCTATTCAAGAATAATATACGGGCTTATGATTCTCCTTACTCCCGTTGTTTTCATTGTAAATAAAATAACAGAAGGTGTACTGGTCATTCTGCATGTTAACCCGGACGAAAAGGCAAATGCCATGACTGAACATGAACTGCGTACCCTCGTCAATGTAGGTGAAAAAGACGGCGTCATTGAAAACGAAGAAAAACAGATGATCTACAATGTGTTTGATTTTGGCGATTCAACTGCAAAAGATGTCATGATTCCCAGAATCGACATGACCTTTATAGATATCAATTTTTCCTATGATGAACTTATGGCGGTCTTCAGTGAAGATATGCATACCCGTTTTCCGGTTTATGAGGACAACACTGATAACGTAATCGGTATTATCAATATGAAAGATCTTCTTGTTTATCCAAAGGACAAACCTTTTTCAATCCGCAACATCCTGCGTGAGCCTTATTTTACCTATGAATACAAAGCTACAGCAGACCTGATGATTGAAATGCGTAAAGCATCCGTCAATCTGGCAATCGTTCTGGACGAATACGGTGCCACAGCGGGTCTGGTCACATTGGAAGACCTGTTGGAAGAGATCGTAGGTGAGATTCGCGACGAATACGATGAGGATGAAGTCGAAGATATTAAAGAAATCCAGCCTGAAAGAGAATATGTTGTTCAGGGTTCTGCCAAGCTGGATGATATCAACGAAGCCCTCCATATTAATCTGGAATCTGAAGATTATGATTCTATTGGCGGATATATTATTGAACAGCTTGACTGCCTTCCCAAAGAGGGTCAGTCTGTCACACTTGAAAGTGGCATCCGCCTGGTTGTTGACCGTCTGGACAAAAACAGAATCGAACTTGTCCACATCTGGCTTCCCGAGAAGAAAACTGAAACAGAAGAACAGCCGTAACTGTCATCTCTCCAGCATCAGTGAAAATTGTTTCACGATTCTGGAGAGTTCTCCTGTAACCGCATCAATTCCTTCTTCGTTCTTTTTCCAGTTTTCTCTGGTAATTCCATCTGCATTCACAGGCACCACATAAAATTCTGTTTTCGGATACAAGAGCTGATAATACATCAGACATCTTCTTGCATGGTAAGATTTGCAGCACAAAATCGCTCTTTCTATTTCCAGTTCTGCATGATCTGTCACCTGTCTGGAATAAATTGCGTTCTCATAAGTAAAGGTTGCCTGGTCTTCTTTCAGGATTTTCTGATCCGGAACTCCGTTTTTTATAAGAACATCCCTGAGAAATTCCCATTCTGTTCCATATTCCTTATCATATACATTGCTTTTTTCAAGAACGCCTGAAAACTTTCCATTTACTACACTGTATTTTCCACTGGGCAGAATCCAGTCCGCCATCCCTTTCTTAAACAATTCTGCTGCTTTTTCCGCCATCTGCGGATAACCATTTCCAGGGACAAAAATAATATCAGATTTTTCCGGCTTGTTTTCTGCAAAAATAAACTCTTCTGAACTTTTTAAAAATTTTTCATATACGTCATTCATCATTACTAACTCCTCGTTATCTGTTTTTTCTACAGCACCTCTCAAATAATGCGTTTGTAACAGTCCAACAAAAATTCACGCTCTGATGAACCGGAACAATATGCATTATTTACGAAGATTTCTAT
>OLNK01002013.1_pt1 | contig 12910 bp, 11 predicted proteins | sample 1672791 | NCBI WGS metagenome assembly OLNK01 (sample SAMEA3136724, study PRJEB25190) | human gut metagenome | biome: human gut; feature: human-associated habitat; material: faeces | place: Austria | collected 2013 | reverse complement strand
CCCGCCGCTCGCCGCACGAGGTCGTGGCGCTTGCGCTACCATGTCGTTAATCGACAGGAAGGAACCCGCCATGCGCGAAACCCCGCAGCTGAAGCATATCGAGCAAGTATCCGACGGCTGGATCAAGAAGTACATTCTCACGTACGTGCTGCCCGACGGCAGCGACTACATATATGAAGCGGCCTCGCGCAAGGGCCTGGAGGCGTACCGCGCCGAGCTGGCGCGCCTTGAGGCGCGCAGCAACACGGCCATCGCGGCGATCGACGAGGGCGCGGACGATTTCGGCGCTGCAGCCGTTGCCGCGGCCGAACAGGCCGCCGGCACCAGCGGCAAGCGCACAGCCGACGCCGTATCCATCGTGCCCATCACGTGCGACGGCAACCTGGTGCTCATCCGCGAGTTCCGCTATCCGCTGAACAGCTGGGTGGTCGGCCTGCCCGCGGGCCTGGTGGAGCCCGGCGAAGACCTCGCCGTGGCCGTGGACCGTGAGCTGCGCGAGGAAACGGGTTACGGTCTGCGCACCGACATCCCGGAAGGCGCGGTGGAGCTGCTGCCGCAGGCCGGGCATTCGTCCACCGGCATGAGCGACGAAAGCGTGCAAACGGTGTTCGCCCAGGTGGAGAAGGACGAAGCGGCCCATCCCGAGCATGGCGAGCTTATCGAGGTGTTCGCGCTGCCGCTTCACGAGGTGCCGCGATTCCTTAAGCAGAACCCGTTGCCTCTGGGCACCCGTCTACAGCTGGTGCTGGAGATCTTCGCGAGAAACGCGAAGTAGCCCGCATTTTACGCGGGGCGCAGCGCGCGAATGAAGCCTGACCCGGGCAGCAAATCGATGTTGGACGGCATTCGCGCGATGTCAGGGGTTATGGGTTCGAAGGGTTGCAAGTTGCGAAGAGGGCACGATTCGCCAAAACGAAAAGCCCGCCGCCCTCGAAGGAGGATGGCGGGCTTCGGCACAGCCGTATCGACGGATTTCTGAACTGGCACGCTGTAGGGGGGATTTGATGACGAGCGCGCTACAGGGGATCGGACAGAGGGTGCGCCGCAAGGGGTAAAACCGACAGGCGCGCCGCAAGGAGCACCACGGCAAGCGCCGGATCCGCGCCTGCCGCATGGGGCACGTCGGAAAGCCTCGGCCCCGCCCTACCGCTCGGGGCCTACTTCCCTTTGCGGGCGTCGTCCAGGATGTTGAGCGCCATGGTGTAGCCGCCGGCGCCGTAGCTCAGGCATTTCGACACGCGGGCGATGGTGGTTGCCGACGCCCCCGTGGCCTTCTCGATGGAAGCATACGAATTGCCGGCATCGAGCTGACGAGCAACCGCCAGGCGCTGCGAGGTTTCGCGGATCTCGCGGATGGTGAACAGATCTTCAAGCAGCAGGAAGATGTCGTCCTTGTCCTGGATTTTTGAGAAAACGGTCAGCAGATCCTCCACCTCGGGGGTTCTCAGCTCGCTCATTCGGCATCGCCTTTCCGATTCACCGGGTCCTTTGCCTTCATTGTACTCCATCATGGTGGAGTGCTTGAGAACTCCGCAAACCTCGCCGCAAACGGCCGGACACTTAGGGACGCGGGCTTACCTGCCGCCAGCCGCGGCCGGGCCCGTGCCCATACCGCCGGCTCCACCCATGCCGCCAACGCCCGCAGATGCCGTGCAGCTGGCCGTGATCGCGGTTTCGCCGCCGCTCACCGTGCCGGAATCCGTGTAGCCGTCGGCGTTGGCGTTCGCCACCTCTCCGCCGATGACCAGGGTATATTCGCCGCCTTCCGCAAAAGCCGGGCTGGACGACAGCACCATGCCGAAGCGCTTGGCGGCCGTGAACGACGCCACCACGTTGCCGCCGCCGTCGACCACGCAGACGCTCTGGCCGGCCTCGCCGCTTGCCGAGGTCATGGCGAAGGCTTGCGTGCCGCTAGTGAAGCTTTGCGCCATGCCTGTGGAGCCTACCATGAGCACGGTGCCGCCGCTGACGGTCGCGCTGCCGTCGTAGTCGAACGCGCCATCGCCGTCGCTGGTGGGTCCGGAGACCAGCAGCACACCGCCCGTCACCTCGACGTTGCCGTTGCTGTCGATGGCATCGCCGACGGAATCAACCACCAAATACCCGCCATTGATCTGGATAAGGCAGTTGCTATCCGCCTGGCCCATGCCGCCGCCTGCCGCGGGATCGGCGGCCGCTCCACCCGCATTACCTGCGCCGGCAACGTTACCACCCGCCGGCAGCCCGGACGCGGTTCCGCCCTGCTGGGCACCTGCAGCGCCCGGGGCTTGCCCATCCTGCTGGACGGCGGAATCGGGAGCTTGCCCGCCCTGCTGGGCGCCAGCGGCATCGGCGGCCTGACCGCCCTGCTGCATGCCCGCGGGCGCTTGACCACCGGCATTCGGAGCCGCGACCCCGCCGCCCTGGCCGGGCGCGCCGGGCGTGCCGCCGTTGGGAAGCGTGCTGCTGACCGTATCGGCATCCGCGTCGTCGGACAGGTCGGCGGCGCTGGCGTTCACGCCATCGTCACTTGCCACGATGTGCGTATCGCCGCCGTTGACGTAGACCTTCTCCGCTTCGTAACCCTCGTTGCAGCTGGTCACGTTCACGGTCCCGCCGTCCACGGTCAACTTCGTCTCCGCATGGAACGCGTCGTCGCCCGCGCCGGCCTCCATCGAGGCGCCCAGCAAATGCATCTCCAGATCGGAATGGAAGGCGTCGTCGTTCGCCGCCACCGTCAACAATCCGCCCGCAAGGCGGACGAGCGTCTTGCCCTGCACTGCATCGTCGCCAGCTTGGATGTCGAACGTGCCGCCATCGATGCTCACGAAACCCTTCGTCGGATCATCGTCCTTGTTCGACTTGATGCCGTCGCCGCCAGCCTGAATGGTGAAGACGCCGTCGCGAACCTTTACGCTGTCGCGGCCGCGCAAACCATCCTCCACAGCGCTGATGTTGTACGTGCCGGATACAACGACCAAGTCGTCCTTCGAGCATACCGCGTGGCGATACGCGCTCGTCACGTTCAGCGTCCCGGACCCGTTCAGCGTCAGGTCGCAGCGACTGAACAGCGTGGCGTACGGTTCGTCGGAATCATCTTCCAGCGCATACGACGACCCATCGGACAGATTATTCTCCGTCCCTGCGTCCAAGGTGACGAAGCACTTGTCCGCATTACGCACGTAGATCGCCGGGCCGTCCTCGTTATGGACGGTCGCGCCCGCCAGCATCAGCTGCACCTTGTCGTCGTCGCCGGCGTCGACCAGCAGCTGCCCGTCGGTCAGCTCACCCGACACGATGTACGTGCCCGCCGACGAGATGACCACACCAGCGGCGCTCGCTTGAGCGCCCGCCCCCTGCACGCTAGTAGAATCGCCGGAAAGCGTGATGACGGTCGGCGACGACGCATCATAGGATGCATCAAGGTCGCGCTTGGAATAGTCCAGGTCAAGGGCGCTTTCGTCAAACGCCGCCGCAACCTCCTCGAACGACGCATACTCCACGTCGGAAGCGCTTGCCGCAGCGGCCTGCTCAGATGCGGCCGAGTTTTCCGCATCCGTCGAAACCGCCGCGCAGCCCTCCATCGCCAGCACGCCGCTCAAAGCCAGCAAGGCGATCGCGCCGCACGCCAGGCGCGTCAGCCCGCGCACATCGTTGCACTGCGGCGCCGACGATCCGCCCGGCGCTGGCGCGGCGACATCGGGGCCATGCTCATCCTGGCCGACAGCCCGGCAAAACGCCCCAGACGCCTCGACCCCGGTTTCGCGCGCCGCCCGGGCGCGCCGGTTCGCAAACCAGCCTATTTAGAGCACCTCCTTGGAGACCTGCGCGTTGCTCAAGCTGACCTTCAGGTTCCCATTCAGACAGCGCACCTCGTCCATCAGGCGTTTCTCGATTCCGGGCTGCGCCAGACGCACCTGATACTCAAGCTGGTACAAACTGCCCATGTTCGTGGTGCAAACCTCCGTCAGCTCATGCTCGGCGGTGTATCGCGCTAGCACGGCGTCGAACATTCCATCGAACTCCAGGTCCTCGGGAACCGTCACGCGGAGTACCTTCTCCGGCTGCTGCGGCCGCCCGAACGGCGACAGCACGTACACCACGTTCACCACGCCGACGATGAACGTGAACAGCACGGCCAGCGCGATGAATCCCATGCCGGTGGCCAAGCCGATCGCCATGGCGAAAAACACGCTGCCGATGTCCTTCGCGCTGCCCGGGATGCTGCGAAAACGCACCAGGTTGAACACGCCCATGACGGCGATGCCCGCGCCAAGGTTGCCGTTGACCAGGGTGATCACCATCTGCACGATCAGCGGCAGCAGCGCCAAGGTCACCACGAAGTTCTTCGAGTACTTGTGACGGAACATATAGATGCAGGCCACGGCCACACCGAGCACGATGGACGCGGCGCAGCACATCAGGAACTGCACGGTGGACACGCTTGCCACCAGGGAATCGGCCGTTCCGAAGACCGAGGAGAGCGCGGAATCAAGCACAACGATCATCCTTTCGGGAGGTCAGGGTCGGGAGAGCATTACGAACGAAACGGACGCCGGCAGCACGCTCGCACTCCTGATAGGCGGCGCCGTACTTGCTGAACGACGACGGGTACGCCTGGCATCCGCCGAGCACCTCGACCAGCCAAGACGGGTAAGCGCCGGCAGTCTTCACCTCCATGATCGTCTCGCCCAGGCCCAAAAGCGGATGGAAGGTGCTGCCCGCCTCGCGCTCGCCCGCCAACACATCGCGATACGCGACGCCCGAATCGAACGTGATGCGCAGCCCGTCGGCGTCGGCGCCCAGGACCGGGGCGTACGCCGTGCGCTCGCACACGATGTACATGGAAGGCCGCAGGTTGCGATAGCGCGCCGCGAACGCATCGATCTCACGGGCGATCTGGATGCTGTGCAGCGTGAGCGCCTCGTCCTGTTGCAGTTGGTCGGACAGCGGATTTTGCACGCAGGCGTTCTCGTAGGGCACGCGCCCCATCAGGTAGGCGTACGCCGCCGTCAACGAGCATCCCACACGACGCTTGTACACGATGCCGTCGTACTTCTTCTTGATCTCCACGTACACGCGCTCGCCCGAGGTCGGCGTCCCGTACCAGCGCACGCGCAGCTTCTCCTTGTACAGGGGTTTTTCCAGGCTGCGCGCGATCAAGTCGCGCGTCGGCGTGTCGAAGTACAAGCTGGTGATGCGCGTGCGGCCGTACTCATCGGCGGCCATGCGCCCAGCCAGCGCATCAAGCACTTCGCGATGTTGTTTCGCGTTTAAGCGGCATTTGACCTCTTTGCGTTCAAAGGTGTCGGTGAATGAAGCCATCGTTTCCTCCCAAGGGCCCACAGCCCAGGCTCGGGGAACATTTCGAGGCTAGATACTACGAAGGCACCCTTAAAGTTGACTGAAACCGAGGTCGGGGGCATGGGCCGGACACTTGAGGACGAAGACTTGGGCCGGACGTCCGACAGCCCCGCCACGCCGGACGCCTGGGGACGGAGGCAACGGGACCCAACATGGCAGAGGAAACGGCCGACCTGCCGCGCGCCGGAAACACGAAAGCCCGCCGGCGGCGGGCTTTCGATCGTTGCAGTCGGGATCTTCCGGGATCGGCGCTACTCGGGCTTTTTCGCCACGTGAACTGCGGCGATGCCGCCGGTGTAGTTCTTCCAGGTAACATCCGTGAAGCCGGCATCCTCCATCAAGCGGGCCAAGCCCTGCTGGTTGGGGAACGCCTTGATGGACTTCGATAGATACACGAAGCCATCGCGGTCGCCCGTGATCAGGCCGCCCCAGAACGGGATGAGGTGCTTCAAATAAAAGTTATACAGCGCCCGCCACACGGCGTTGGGCGGGGTGCTGAACTCAAGGCACACCAGGCTGCCGCCCGGCTTGAGCACGCGATACATCTCCGACAGCGCGCGCGGACGGTCGGGCATGTTGCGGATGCCGTAGGCCATGGTGATGGCGTCGTAGCTGGCGTCGGCGTACGGGATCTCCTGCGCGTCCACCACCTCGAAATCCACCGGCACGCCGTCGGCAGCGCCGTCGGCGTAGTGTGCGCGGGCCACGTCGAGCATCTCGTTGACCAGGTCGGTGCACTGGATATGGCGCGGATGCTTGGCGCGCGCCACGGTGAAGCTGACGTCGCCCGTTCCGCCCGCGATATCGAGCACGTCGTCGTTTGCGCTGATGGGAGCCTGCTTCATCATGCCCGCCAGCCACGTTTTATAAGCGCCGAAGCTGGAGACGGCGTTGAACCGCTCGTACTTCTTCGCGATGGTGGAGAAGATGTCCTTCACGCGTTCGGACGAGATCTCTGCCGGCGCTTCCTTGCCGGTGGCGGTATCGATGGCCATGCGGTACTGCTCCTTGCGTATCGTGCACGCCCGGCGAACCCGGGCGCAATCATCAAGCTGGCCCTGAGCGGGCCGTTCGTTCGACATTCCAGTATAGCCGTTCGCGCAGCTGCGCCGCGCGTTCGGCATGAAGCGAACACGCAAGCTGCGGTTGCCGCGAAGCGACGGCCGAGGGCCGGCGAGGGGGCACAGCCTCGCAACCCGCGCAAGGCGCAACCGGCAAAATCACGCCCATCGGGCAAAACGTCGATGAGAGCTGTTTTCGCAAAGCCTCAAGGCCAGTAGCTGTTAGTACTCCTGCTCCAGGTCCGCGTGCGCCTGCGCATCGGTTTCAAGGCCGTAGAACTTCCCCTGGCGGAAGCGGTCGAGCGCCACCAAGGCGATCATGCCGGCATTATCGCCGCAGGCCGAAAGCGGGGGCATGACCAGGCGCACCTGCATCTTCTTGCACAGCTTCTCGTACGCCGCGCGCAGCACGGGGTTCGCGGCCACGCCGCCGCCCAGGCAGAACGTGGGGGCACCCGTTTCACGCAGCGCCATCTCGGCCTTCTTCACCTGCACGTCCACCACGGCGGCCTCGAAGCTGGCGCAGATGTCCGGCACGTTGAGCTCACGGCCCGCGGCGCGCTCGTTGTTGATGTAGGTGACCACGGCGGTCTTCAGACCCGAAAGGCTGAAGCGCATGTCGCCCGAATGCATCATGGCGCGCGGGAACTCGATGGCCTTCGGGTTGCCCTTGGCGCCCTGCGCCGACACCACGGGGCCGCCCGGGTAGCCCAGGCCGAGCGCCTTGGCCACCTTGTCGAACGCCTCGCCCACCGCATCGTCGATGGTGGCGCCCAGCACGCGGTAATCGCCCCAGCCGCGCATGTGCACGAGCATGGTATTCCCACCGCTGACCAGGGAAACCACCGCCGGAGGGGTGAAATCGGGCGCGCCGATCTTGTTAGCGTACATGTGGCCCTCCAGGTGGTTCACGCCCACCAGCGGCTTGTCGGCAGCCCAGGCCGCGCCCTTGGCGAACGCCACGCCCACCACCAGGGCACCCACCAGGCCCGGCGCATACGTGACGCCCACGCCGTCAAGGTCTGACCAGGTCAGACACTCCATGCCCAAGCGCTGCGCCGCAACGTCCAGGCACTCGTCGCACACGCCGCAGATGGCCTCGATGTGCTTGCGGCTGGCGATCTCGGGCACCACGCCGCCGAAGCGGGAATGGAAGTCGATCTGGCTTGCCACAACGTCGGAGAGCAGGTTGCCCTTCCCGTCGACGATGGCCGCGGCCGTCTCGTCGCACGAGCTTTCAATGGCAAGGATGAGCGGACGCTCGAGCTGCGCTGCGGGCTGGGCGGCCTTCTGCGCATCGTGCGCCTCGTCCACGCGAAGCGTCATGCCGGCAACGTCGACCGGGGACTCTTGGATGCCGGCGTCCTCGGTGACGGCGCGCAGCGCCTTCGCATCGGCGGCGCCGCCGACGACCGAAGATCCGATGACGCCCTGCAGCGGGCCCTCCATGATCACGGCGTCCTCGCGATCGGAATAGTAATGCGGGCGCTTGCCGATGGAATGCATGCCAAGCGATTCGTAGAACGCCTGCGCACCGGTATTGGAGGCGCGTACCTCGAGCGAGCACGTGGTGGCGCCCAGGTCGCGGGCATCGGAGGCGACGCGCGAGATGAGCTGGCGCGCGATGCCGCGGCGGCGCCACGCCGGATCGGTGCCGATCTTGAGGATCTGCACCTGCCCATCGATCACCATGCCGCCGGCATAGCCGACCAGCACGGTTCCGCGCGCGGAAGAGGCGCCTTCGGAGCCCGCGGCGGGTCCGGCATCGGGGCCTTCCCCGCTTGCATAGGCCGCCCACCAGGTGCGATCGGCGCGCGGAAGCTCATCAGCCACCAGGGCAGCATTCCACGCGTCCGAGCCCATGACCCGGGATTCCATTGCGGCAACATCCTCGGCATGCGCGGCGTCGAGCGGCTTGTACGTGATGCCGTGCTCGTCGGGGCGCGCGTTGAGCACCGCCGTGTCGTGCATGGTGGCACGCTGGTCGCGGCGGGGCGCGGCGTCCTGCACGCCGGTGGCAAGGTTTTTCGGGTCGTTCTTCGCCAGGCGGATGCGCTCGTTCTCCTCGGCGTCCGACAGGCGCGTGTACACCGGCAGCAAGAACGCCGGGTTGTGTCGCTGCGCATCCAGCGGGTCTGCCGCGCCCGTGCGCCACGCGTCCTGCAGCGCCAGCAAAAGCCCGCGGCCCGTGGGCGCCCACAGCTCCTCGGGCAGCAGCGCACCCGCGGGGGCGAACAGCTCCGCGTACTTCGCAAGCCCATCGCCCGTCAGCTGCAACGCGCCGACCGCAGCGCCGGAAGACGCTTCGTCGACCAGCTCCTGGGTTGCCACCTGGGCTTTCACCACGCGGTCGGCTTCAAGGCGATGCACGCCCGCATCATCGAGCGCATAGCGGACGGGGTAGACCTCCTTGCGCATGGCGTCGGCTACCACGGCCAGCCGGCCGCGCACGCCCGAGGCCCACGCATGCCAGGCCACCACGTCGAGCGACGACACGCCCACCAGCGCGGCGCCGAGCGCCTGCGCCGCGCCCTTGGCCGTGGCCATGGCGATGCGCACGCCCGTGAACGAGCCCGGGCCGCGGCCGACGCACACGCACGCCAGCTGGCCGCGCTCCACGCCGGCCTCGCGCAGCAGGGCATCCACCCGCACGAGCAGCTGCGTGTTCGACGCGCGATGCGCCGCCACCTCCACCGCGGCCACCGGCTCCACCGCGCATGCCGCGGCGTTCAAACGGCCCAGCCCGATGGAGATCACCTCGTTCGCCGTATCGAACGCCAACGCATATGCGGTTTCAGGCACAGTGCTCCCCTTGCTTTCGAATATGGTTCCTTTTATGGCCGGTTTCGCTGCGAGATACCGCCTGCCGCGCGGCATCCGTCTAGGACGCATTAGGCGCGGCAGCGGGCGATCACATCATCTCAGCAGGCGAAACGGCGGGTTTGGCCTCCGCGACATTGATCGGCGGGATGGAGCCCGTGTTCATAGGGGCGCCTCCCGGCACGATGAAGCCGCCGGCGCTGGCCGTGGTCTTCGACAGGCGAGCCTTCGAGTCGCTTGCCCACACGGTGAGCAGCTGACGGGCGCGGTTCCCCAGCGCATGCGCGAACACGCGACGACCGCCATCCTCCGCCACCAGGATGCGAACCTCCAGGTAGCCGTACGGCAGCGCGCCGGGGAATTTCTCGCCCCACTCGATGAACGACACGCCATCGGCGTCGACGGTGTCGTAATAGCCCGTGTCCTCGAGCTCATCCTGCTCGTCCAGACGATACAGGTCGAAGTGGTACAGCGGGATGCGCCCCTGGTGGTACTCCAGCAGGATGTTGAACGTGGGGCTGGTAACCTGAGCGGAAATGCCCAGGCCCGCGGCCACGCCTTGCACAAATTGGGTTTTGCCGGCGCCCAAATCGCCCGAAAGCACCACCACGTCGCCCGGATGCAGGTACGGAGCCAGCGTTTCGGCCAGCTGCTTCGTTGCCTCCGTGGACGCGGTTTTACGTGCGTATGTCAGTCCGTTAGCCATAATGCAGCACATCATACGCCAATGCGCGGCAACATGCACCCCGCCCACGAAAACGGCGGATAAGCAGGGGAAAACGGCTTTCAGGAGCAGGCGGGCGTTACGCTAACCTTTCAGGCTTTCCTTCAGCTGGGCCTCAGCGGCGGCCACGGTGTGCTGCATGGTCATGCTGGTGGTCACGGTGCCCACGCCGCCGGGCACCGGGGTGATGGCGTCCACGATGGGCTCCACCTCGTCGAAGTCCACGTCGCCGCACAGCTTGCCGTGAACATCGAAGTTAATGCCCACATCGAGCACCGTCTGGCCCGGGCGGAAGTACTCGCGGCCGTAGGCGCGGGCGCGGCCCGTGGCGCAGATGACGATATCGGCCGAGCGGCTGATCTCCTGCAGGTTCTCGGTACGGCTATGGCAGATGGTGACGCTGGCGTTGCGGCGCAGCAGCATCATGGAGACGGGCTTGCCCACTACCAGGCTGCGGCCGATGACCACCACGTGCTTGCCGGCGATGGGCACCTTGTAGTGCTCTAAAATGGCGACGCACGCCGCCGCGGTGCAAGGGGGGAAGCCGTCCGGCGCGTCGGTGAACACCGCCGCAAGCGACGCCAGCGAGATGCCGTCGACGTCCTTGGCCGCGGTCAGCGTGTTGCACATGGCCTTCTCGTCCATGAACGTGGGCAGCGGGCGGAACATCAGGCAGCCGTGCACCGTCTTGTCGTAGTTGATGGACTGCAGCGTGGCCTTAAGCGCTGCCTCGGGCGCGAACTCGTCGAGCACGTAGGGCTTCGTGTGAATGCCCAGGCCGGCGGCGCGTTTGACTGCCGTGCGCTCGTACGAGAGGTCGTCGGGACGCTGCCCCAGGCGCACCAGCGCCAGCGTGGGTTTCATGCCCTGCTCCTCGAGCGCGGCGATGCGCCCCCGCATATCCTCGGCCATGCGGTCGACGACCGGCTTGCCCTTCAACAACTCTGCCACGTTTTCTCCACCTTCATCTATCGGCCTGCAGGCCGTTTACGAGACCGCATCCTTCACGAACGCGAACACCTCGTCGCAGTGCTCGCGCGTCTGCGCGACGAGCCGATCAGCCTCGTCGCGGTAGCGTGCAGCACGTTCGGCGTCGTCGATGGACGCCGCGTTAATGTACACGTTCAAGCTGGCGCCGTCCACGGCTGCCCGGGCGAACGCCACGGAAACGCCCGCGTCGCTGCGCGCCATGCGGCTGCCGCTGCGCGCCAGGAAATCGGCGTGCTCCACGCACGCGGCCGCCGTGCGCATGATGTCCAGCGGCACCTCGGTGGCACCGACAAGAGCGTCCTGGATGGCCGCCTGCTTGGCCGCAAGCTGCTCGGGGGTGTCCTTGGGCATGCGATAGGCCGCCGCCAGCGGGCCGAACGCCTCGGCGTCGGCGCCCACCAGCCCGAGCAGGCGCCCGCGCAGGTCCGCCAACTTCTCCAAGCGCATATACACTTCGGGTTCCACCTGGGCATACGTCTTCTTGCCCACGGTCAGGTTGCCCACCATGGACGCCAGCGCGCAAGCCAGCGCGCCGCAATATGCCGAGGCCCCGCCGCCGCCCGGCGTGGGGGCCGCCGAGGCAAGCTCCTCGACGAACGAAGTATCCATACGCTTCCTTTCCATCATCAACCGCACAAGCGGCCTGCGAGCTCGACGCCGGGACCCGACATCGAGCTCGCGAGCAGCCCAGCTAAGGCGAAGGCAAGACGGATGCCCGCAAAGCGGGTCCCGCAGCGACCGAAACAGCCCATCGGCCGTTTCGCCAAGAGGGAACCGTCTGAGCAACTGGGCGTCGTCCCACCTTCGCCGCCGAGACCTAGAACAGACCCGTGATCTTGCCGGTCTCATCCACGTCGATCTTGAAGGCCGCGGGGCTCTTACCCAGGCCCGGCATGGTCATGATGTTGCCGGTGAGCGCCACCACGAAGCCGGCGCCGGCGCTGACCTTAGCGTCGCGCACGGTGATGCGGAAGCCGCGCGGCGCACCCAACTTCGTCTGGTCGTCGCTGAAGCTGTACTGGGTCTTGGCCATGCACACGGGCATGCCGCCGAAGCCGAGCTTCTCCAGCTTCGCCAGCTCCTTGGCCGCCTTGGCCTCGAAGTCAACGCCGTCGGCGCGGTAGACGTTCTTGGCAACGGCCTCGATCTTCTCGCGCAGGCTCAGGTCATCGCCGTAGGAGAACTGGAACGTGTCGGCGCTGCGGCCGGCCTCGTCGCCGTTCTCGCACAGGCGCACGACCTCGTCGGCCAGCGCCAGGCCGCCCTCGCCGCCCTTGGCCCACACCTCAGACAGGGCCACGTTCACGCCCAGCTCCCGGCACTTGTCCTCGACGAGCTTCAGCTCGGCCTCGGTGTCGGTGGGGAAGCGGTTGATGGCCACCACGCACGGCAGGTTGTACACGTTCGTGATGTTCTCCACGTGCTGCAGCAGGTTGGGCAGGCCGGCCTCGAGCGCCTGCAGGTTCTCTTCGTTGAGCGCGTCCTTGGCCACGCCGCCATGGTTCTTGAGCGCGCGGACCGTTGCCACCACGACGACGGCGTCGGGCTTCAGGCCGGTCAGGCGGCACTTGATGTCCAGGAACTTCTCCGCGCCCAGGTCGGCGCCGAAGCCGGCCTCGGTGATGGCGTAGTCGCCCAGCGCGCGGGCCATCTGCGTGGCCATGATGGAGTTGCAGCCGTGCGCGATGTTGGCGAAGGGGCCGCCGTGCACGAACGCCGGCGTGCCCTCGAGCGTCTGCACGAGGTTGGGCTTGAGCGCGTCCTTGAGCAGCGCGGCCATGGCGCCCTCGGCGTGTAGGTCGTGCGCGGTGACGGGCTGGTCGTCGAAGGTGTAGCCGACCACGATGCGGCCGAGGCGCTCCTTCAGGTCGGTGATGCTGGTTGCCAGGCAGAAGATCGCCATGATCTCGCTGGCCACGGTGATGTCGAAGCCGTCCTCGCGAGGCACGCCGTTGGCCCTGCCGCCCAGGCC
>OLNK01002005.1_pt1 | contig 12943 bp, 10 predicted proteins | sample 1672791 | NCBI WGS metagenome assembly OLNK01 (sample SAMEA3136724, study PRJEB25190) | human gut metagenome | biome: human gut; feature: human-associated habitat; material: faeces | place: Austria | collected 2013 | reverse complement strand
GTCATCGGGCATTATCTGAACATAAAACACTACCAATAAGTTGGAGTCATTACCTGTTTTACTTAAACACACCTCGTATTTCTTATAACACTTGTTTGGTAACTATTTTCACTACAAATCATATTTGTTAGCTCTTCATTAACACACTGCGAGTGTTTTGTTACTCCCCGCATATATTTTATTCTCTTGTTCGATTCTATTTTTCTTAATCGATCATATAATTTTCTTGTTAGTCGGATTTACGAATCATGAGACTTATAATGGAAGGAATGAGACTAAGCGGCCAGGTTAAACCTGTAATTATTGTAGCAAACAACCGATATGTTACTTTTTCTTCCGAGAAGATAAATATAAAAGTCGATGTCACAACCAGACCTATCAGGTAAGCTAACAGTAATTTATTGATCACTTTTACCTCCCCTTTCGATTTCTCTTTGAGCGGTCCTTTTAATCCAGGACCGCCTCATTATGAAAACTATTTATTTCCCTCATCATTGATAAGGCTGGACATCTCTTTCAACATGAGAGTCATTGAAGCTTTCGACCAATTTAGCGGAATGATAGGGCTTGGCGCTTCATGCAAAGTTCCCGACTTGTGGATATAGTTATAGCTTTCGGGAAGTGCCATTTCAGGTACACTCCTGCCATTTGCACCAATCATATTCTCGCCTGTTATTTGGGCCAATGATCTATTCATAAATTGCACTGAGTCATTCAAATACTCTTCTTTTCTTGATTCTTTATAAACAATTGCTGCTGATTTTGCATACCATGAGTCAAAAAACCATTCTGCTTCTGTTGATGGAATGAAGCTCTTTTCTCTTTTCACATGTGAATTTTGATCGGTATCGGTTTTAATATCATTGAACCAAAAATTTGCCGACTGATAATTATCCTTCTCGTATCTTTTTATACCATACGGACCTGCTAGTTTTTTAACTATTTTTAGAACCTGCTCTTTTCTTCTGGTGTTTATCTTTGCAAGATTTGCAGGATAAATAACATTAAGTAAAGCCGCATCGGCTTCTCTGTAATGTTTATCTTTTTCCAGATAACCTGGGGATTCTCCCCCTAAATCAAGCTGTAACGTTATTCTTTCATAACCTTTATCTATGAGGTGGTTCAACCTCGTTGTTGAAAGAGGTTCATCCAGTTCATTGGCTTTAGCTTCGCGTAGTAAATCAGAGACAAAAACAGAGTCTTTCTTCGAGAGTAAGTTCGACAAACGTTCCAGTCCAGAGGTCACCAGTGCAACGGAAGATGTGTTTAATCGGGCATCTTCTTCCCATGCTCCGGAATCTTCCATAACATAGAAATTGGCTTTATCCAGATAAGCAATCAGCAGCGCAACCGATTTTAATCGGTCACCTTTTTGCCAATCTTCAGCGTTAATTGTACCAGTGTCGATTGCTTGTATAAGGAGATCAAGATAAAGACCTAACGCATCATTTTGTTTATGGTTCCACAGCTGCGGCTTGCCTTCTTCCTGCACATCTGCCATCACGGGGGAGTTGCTGTCAAATCGGATATGCACAGCATTCATTTGCCCGGGAACTCCATCCAGTCGTTTGGGGTTGCTAATGACGTCCTGCATCCGCTTAATCTGGTCGGGCGTAGACATATAATCCCACAGGGTGAGCAGAACCTTTTTTGCGGCTACACTATTTCCCTGATCTGATACTAATGCCATATAGCCCCATAAACTATCCCTCAGCCAGACAGCATCATAGTGGGTTTCTGCCGCTGTTTTGTCATCTTCGAAAGTAGAAGCAAGAATAAATGTTCCCCAGGGTTTCTCCGTCAACGTTAACTTTCGTGTGTTTTCTGTTAATGTTAACAACCCTTGAATTTCGTCTTTGGTATAGTGGCTCTTTATTTCATTTTTTAATTTGGCTGAGTGAATCAGAAGACGATAATTAGGGTACTTATCTGGATTTAACGATAAATAACTTTTATCTGTTGCTGCCCCCGTGGAATTAAGAATGTTAAATACAGATTCACTCGTCACTTCTGCCCCTGTCGCCTGGCATGTGCCGCACGAAAATATACCAGCGAGCAGAAGAGTTAATGCAGATTTCCCTTTCATAAAATATTCTATCAATCGTTTGTTAAAAGCGTAGATAACCACTTATTTAACAACTTGAAAATAAGGTGTTTTACCTGGGTTGTTACAAAAGGATTGCATTGCGTAAACGCTTTTTATTTACAACAAAATGGGGAAATATTACGGCGATTGCGAAAAGTCTGAAGCGATTGAATTAAGATAATATAGAAAATCAGATACAGCAAAAATGGCAGATTGATGAGGTGAAGATAAATTGGAGCGGGCGAAGGGAAATCACCCCCGCTCCAAAGATCTCGTAATCCTATGGATTTATTAATAAAAACCAGACGCATTGTAGGAGGGTTTTGTAGGAGGAACTACAACATTTCTGCGCAAATGCATGGACGTTAAGTAAACGCCACTGCTTTCGGATTTTGAAACGAATTTAAACCCGGCAGAACTTGTTCAGAACCGCCATTTAACTCAATGTTATTTATATAAATTCTCCCCTTCAAATCCAAAGTCAAACGCCACCGTAACGCCTACGTAACGCCTACGTAACGCACCCGCATTTTGCTGTTCTATTCACTCTTATAGAAACAAAGGGCTGATGAAATGTGTGGCTATAAGCATCTAATGAATACTGTTCATTCATACAGCATAAAAATTCATAAACTTACACTTGAGCTACTTTCTCAGCTTGTCCCACCGAACCGCAGATACGATACCCCAGTTGCCGCTAGGATTAGGCCTACGCCATTTTGCTGTCTCCATGCTACGAAGATACTCAAGAGCTTCAGAAAACGTGCCAAACCGCTTCTGAGCCGTTTTATCACCTACGCCAAAGGAGCCATCACGGGTGCTCGCCAAACCGGGGTGAAAACAGGAACCATCGGCTGCGTATGGAACCAACAGTTCCGAGTCGTTATCTTCAGATGGGCCAGGCGCTAACAACTGCCACGGCTCAACGCTCAGAGCGTTAGCCAGCACCTCAATCGCATCCAGAGACGCATTAGAGCCACCACGTTCAATTCTGCTCATATAACTACGTGCAAACCCGCACCGATCGGCAAAGGCCTCCTGGCTCAATCCGGTGGCAATGCGCAGTTCTTTTACCCGCTCGCCAAACTGTATTCTCAGGGATTTTTTCATGCACTGAATGTGCAATTTTGACCACTGTAAGGCCACGCTCCATATGAGACATTTTGAATCCAATCTCACGTCAGCGAGCTTAGTCACTAGCATTCATCGGCTGTATCATGACAATCCTTTTTGATTCAAAACAAACACCAATGGTGACATTTAAAACCCAACAAGTATGATGATCATCATCGGTTGGGCGTCACCAGCGTTCGCTATCAGGCGCGATGTGGTTTGGAAAGTGAGGGAATCATGACGGGAGCAGACTTTTTATTACCGATTGCAGCGGGAGCCGCGATTAGCTGGGCCAGTTATAGTGTAGTTGCCCATGCTGTATCAAAGCAGCACATCAGCACGCTACGCGCAACTGTATGGGGTGCTCTGGGCACTCTCTCATTGGTGCTGGGCGTATGCGCCTTTTCTGCTGTAGGTGCTGAGCATCAGACAGCACGAAAAGATATCGTATGTGCAGATGACAACCCGGAATGCTATGCGAAAACGCACCATAACCCGGTCAGGGAGTGCAAGCAGGTAATGGACAAGAAAGCGACGTTTCGCCATGTGTGGCAGGAAAATGAAGCGCAGTCGGTTTTCGGAACTTACTTGTGGCACGACGAGCAAAAGAGAACGATTCAAGCATTTGGACATCAGGCCAACTCCATTAACAGTCTGGGAATGCTAACACCGCTTCAATATTTTTGCGTTTTTAACGCCAACACCGGGGAAGTCATCGCAGCTTCGTTTGAATAAAAAAGCAGGTCTCCAGTCATAAATTGGCTTTTTATAAATCACGATCGATTAACCATAGTTAAAATACTGTCTTTCGGTTAGTCTGTTCTTATAAACAGACTAACCGGGCCAACTGACCGTGGATATTAACCTACTCCTGAAAGCAATTGTTGCCGTAATTCTTGCCCTGTGGGCTGCTGATGCACTAAGAACAAAGCGAAAAAAAGAGCATAGCAACCCTGCTATTGCAGACGCTGATGCCAGAGAACGCCATCAATGGCGCTATGCCAGATGGGGGTTACGGTTAATACAGATCGCATGTGCATTATATTTCGTCCTATCAGCTATTAAGTTTATACTTTCATAGCTTCGGAATATCGAGTTGTGCTGAGATGAGTTCTTCAATACTCGCCGAACAATATTATTCAAAAATCGCAGCTATAGTGGCCCTGGAAACGCCGTATTCACGCGCTAACGCACTGACACTGGTTCCATTATTCTTTTTCTCGATAATCGCTCTACGGGCTTCTGGGGCGATTCTCGACGGTCTTCCCAGCTTCTTACCTTCGGCTTTTGCCCGCGACAAACCCGCCTGAGTCCGCTCAATCAGCAGGTCACGTTCCATCTCTGCAACCGCTGCCAGCATTGACAGCAGAAGCTTACCCGCAGCGGAGGTGAGATCAGTCGTGCCAAGCTGGTGGACAATAACCTTGATATTACGGTCAGCCAGCGCCCTGACCGTCTGGAGAACGTCAATCGCATCACGTCCCAGACGGTCTAGTTTTGCAACTACCAACGTTTCACCATCCCGGATTTTGCTGAGCATTTCAGAAAATGCTTTGCGTTGCACCGCAGGAACCTTCCCGCTAACAACATCGGCATACCAGTAATCAATTTGCCAACCAGCCTGCCCGAGTTCCAGACGCTGGTTTTCAGTATCCTGCTGCGTTGTTGAAACACGCCCGTAGCCAAAAGTTGCCATCGTTTTCTCCTCATCCGGCCCCTGCCAGAAAACGGTGTCAAAATAGGATGGCCTGCCAGAAAAGCCAAGGCTATTTTTCCAACAGTGTGAAAGCGTGCGCTTGGGAGGTGCCAGAAAACGGTCGTTTGTTGGCACTCCTGATCTGTTTATACATACAGCAGAGCGTTGCCGCGGAAAACCGGATGACATAACATAAAAATTCTCTGGGCCAAAAAAGGAACAAAAATGATTGCTCTCAACACAGTCAAGGGAATCATTGAGATCAGCAGTTGGCATGATATCGTTGAGCGCCCGCATTTTCGCTCAAACATCAACCCTACAAACGTTGACCTTAAAGAGATCATCGGTAGCTACCAATTTCCAGAAGATGTTCCGTGTGGACTCACAACATGCCATCAACCGCATAAACGTGGTTATATCGTAGTGACAAAAGAAGGTTACGAAACCAACATCGGAAAAGATTGTGGCAAAAACTACTTTTCCGTAGATTTTGTCGAAATGAAGACGCGGTTTGATCGAGATGTTAAAACCTCACTACAACGCGACAATATCCGCAAGGCAAAAGAAACAGCACCACAACTCCTTGAGCATGTAGAGGGATTACGGAAACAGCCTAAAGGGGCTGATTGGATCTACTCTCGTATTGAGAAACTCCGCAATCGAGGTGTAATTGGTGAGGCAGCGGCTAACGAAATTCGTAAAATGCTTAAGGAGAGACGTAAAGAGCTACTCTCATCTCGTCTTGCAACGAAAGAAGAAAGAGAGCGGGATTTTTCCATGAATCCGTCTTTGGAGGATAAATACCATGGCCAACCTTATTACGTTACTATCGTTACAGGCTCGATTAACCACCTCGAAGCAATGTCTAAAGACAATGATCTCAAAGAACTACTGATCCGTGGCGTTACACAAACACTAAGGCAATTAATAGATTGTGATGTCGATAATTTGAAGTCTCGTGAACTTGCACAACTGTCCAAAGATGCAAGCAACATTCAAGCAAAAATTAACATGGCCCAAGAGATCATACCGCTTGCACAAAAATTACTGACAGCTTCAAATCTTGAACCGCTTGCCTTTTGGGTGGAAGAGCATCATGGAGAGCGAGCAGCGGCACCCTTTAAACGCTTTATTGAACAACTCTAAACAAGATAACTCTCTTGCACTGAAGCCTCAAAATGTTACTATCAGTATACATTTTGGGGTTTTGGTATACAGACGCTTACCCAAAATGGCGTATCAACAAGGCTCTGCAACTAGCGGAGCCGGGGTTTAAAGCGGGCGCACCGTTACCCACTGGTCTGGTTCCGAAAGGCGGCGTATGCCAGGGTGCGTGAGGTTGTGTAAGGTGCTGAGTCTTGGACTTGCACAGCCAATAAGAATAGCGAGTTATCATGTTTTGCAAAGGGCTTACGTCGTGAGCCTTTTTTAAAGCAGAGTAGCTCACATCGCCGATCCAAGCAGGGACCCAGAAAAGAGGTTACAACTCTGGAAGCCTGATTAGCCAAGGGCCTCACTGCATATCATCGCATTGGTCCCTAGGGCTAGTTTTGCTCCCCAGAAAAGAGGTTTATAAAACATATAAAAACAAAACAAGAAGTTAAAAAGAAAAGACAACACAATAACTATGTTCTTGTGGTTTTTAAGTTTCAGCTTAGCCCCCACAAATCCCCAACCGATACGACAAAAGCTACCGCAAAAATTGGTCGCGTCGAAAAGTGGATGTCCTAGGTTTGCCAGCCCTCCTATCAGGCATTGCGTTCAAAAACTTCGGATGTGGCAGGCTTATCCTTATAGAGGCATACAGTCTCCAAAGTTAAGCAACGCGGTCAATCTAAAGCTCACCCAGATTTCTCATTGATTGCTCGAACTCTGCTACGCTTGTTTCATCTGGCTTCACCAGCCGCTCTATGAGAGCGCCGCGAATTCTGCACCATGATTTCCACACCTCTTAATAAAAAACGCGCCACAGAGCTTCCTGTGGCGTGAGCGAGAGATTACGGCTTGTGCTTGCGAACCCCGTCTTTCATCGCCTTCAGTCCCACCTCAACATTAAACGGAGCTATCTCAGGCAAATTGTGTTTAAGCCCGGAAATTGCGTGGAATTGCTCCTCAACAGCTCTGTCTTTACGATAGGTTGTCATGGCAGTAGTGCTTCCTCGAACATGTCCGACAAGTTGGGCGATCATCCGTTCACTTAACTCCAGTCGGTCGAGGCTATTCACATAGTTATGGCGGAATGAGTGAAAAACCTTCTTCCCATTACGGTCTAATCCAAGCTTCTTGCCAAAATAAAGTTCATTGAACCATTTTGACGCATAACCACGATAACCTTTAATTTTATTGAAGGTTAACTCTGGAAAAACACGTTCCTGTCCATCAGCTTTCAAAGCTTTAACGTATTCAAGAAAGCCAAGCTCAATCAGCCTTGGATGAATGGGAACCTGTCTCAACGCATTGAGCGTTTTCAGCGATTTATCCGCTTCAGCTTCAGTGTCCATAACTTTATCCGGTGAATCTAAATTGAAGTCCAGATACGCAACACCATTTTCACTCATACGGATATCAGAAAGATAAAGTTGGCATAACTCATTCATTCGCCCACCGCTATATAACGCTAATAGGGGTAACCAATAGCGATAAGGTCGAAAGTCAATATGGCGCCCGAATTTGTTCGGCACACCCTCGCCAGTTTTAAACCAGTATGCAGAGAATATGAGTTCCAGTTCATCATCTTCGAACTGATAACGGTCATCCTGAGATCTTGCAGTTTTCTTACGCTTTGCCAGAACATTTTCCACTGGATTGGCAATTAAATAATTTTCTTTACAGGCCCACTTTAACATTGAACCTAATGAGGCCATATGACGCCCAATCGCATCTTTCGTCATGAGCGACTCACCGGCATCAAGTGCTTTTTCGATGAGTTGATCCAAATCTTCGGCAGCGTATCGGCGTTGCATTAAATACAAGTTACTGGGCATTCTTTGCATTCTGGAAACGTATTTTTTTACGACATTACGATCTAACTCAACAAGTGTTAAGTCTCCCATAACGTCGATAAAATGAGATATTCGCGACCGGATTTTTTCCTCACTGGCAAGTTTGAGATCCCCTGAGTTCTTATACGCAATGAACTCCTCCAACACTTCTGAAACCGTTTTTGACGCGTGTAGTGGATTGCAAAACGGGTTAGAGATGATCAAAGGAGGGGGCGGTGGTGGTGGCACAACAGCCGGAACAGGAGGTAATTCAGGCTCAGATTTCGCAAACGCTTTATCCCACATGCTACGCAGCTTTTCAGCCTGCACATTGTTGATAAATAAAGAACTTGAATCTATCGTAACCCCTGGCAAGTCCAGTAGCCAAAGAGCAAGGGGATTACCGTTGGTAGCCCTGAATGCAGTTATTTCCGTTGATAGCCCTTTAACCAATTTATTGAGGGCATGTAGCGGCATGTAAATCTGCATATAGCCGTTAACCATAGCCTCAGTGCCGTAATGAGCAACGTCGTTTAAAACAAAGCCATGCGTATCAGGGTCACGATCAATGGCAGTAAAATCATCAATCAGAAAACCCCGCTGGCTATCTACAAAAGCATACAGCGGAATATTGTCTGCCAAAAGATGCGGAACAACCGTTTCAAGCACCACATCAAATGATTCGCAAAACAGAGCCAAGCTGATTTTGCCAGCCCCCGCCAACAACGGGGCGTTTCCCCGAATTTTCTCTTTATCCACTTGCTTGAACTCTTCCAGAGACGCATACCACTTCTCCAACAAACGCGTGGCGATTGCCTTAGCATTTGCGAGGTGGGTTGTGCGGGTAGATGCATGTATTTCACGCTGCCCTATCAGGGCACGATACCGAACCGGAACGGTTATCCGCAGAACATAGATCCCGCTAGGACGTCGATAGAGATTACCACGTTGCGCCATCGGCTGTATGAACTCCTTGTAGGAGGATCACGAGCGCCGTCACGTATGGTTTAGAAAAAGATAGTGGAATGAATACGTTAGGGGAATTCTGGAGCGGGCGAAGGGAATCGAACCCTCGTATAGAGCTTGGGAAGCTCTCGTTCTACCATTGAACTACGCCCGCTTCGAGATGCGTAAGGCATTATAAACCTTACGCTCTCCTTAGCAAGTGCCGCGCTGCTGACTGCTGATTAATTCGCCATCAGCATTTTGGCTTGCTGCCCTGCGGCGGCAAGTAACGTAGCGGATCAATTGCCGTTGCACGGTAACGAATCTGGAAATGCAGGCGAACAGATGCCGCATCCGTGCTCCCCATAGTGGCGATTTTTTGCCCAGCCTTCACGCTTTGCCCATTATTTACCAGCATCGTGTCATTATGGGCGTAAGCCGTAATGTAATCTTCACTGTGTTTAATCATGATGAGATTACCGTAGCCACGCAGCTGGTTGCCCACATACACCACCTTTCCTGCACCCGCGGCGTAAATAGGTGTACCCCGTGGAGCTGAGATATCAATCCCTTTATTGCCGCCATCTGCTGTCGAATACGGCATGATAACTTTCCCTGTCGTTGGCCATAACCAACAACGTTGCCCTACTGGCGGCCAGGATGATTTCGGTACCGCTGATGACGGTGTAACCGATGCGGTTTTGGTCGTTGATTTGGCGGTTGATTTACGTGTAATACTGCTACTTTTCGCCCCACCCAGTTTTAGTTTCTGACCAACTTCAATGGTGTAAGGGGGGGAAATGCCGTTCAGTCGCGCCAGTTCTTTTACGCTGGTTCCCGTGGTGCGCGAAATACGATATAGCGTATCCCCCCGTTTCACGGTGTAAACGGAGCCGGAATACGTTCCTGTATCGGATGATTTGCTACCCGAACAGCCCGCCAAAAGCAGTCCAACCGATAACAACATCACGATACCCAGAGATTTTTTATTCAGGCGTCCCGCACTCAAAATCTTTCCTCGCTTAAAAAACAAGACGCCTTATCATAGCAGCCAGCCTCTTGATACCCAATCTCTTGCTTCTGGAAAAACGTGGTAATAGAGAAAGAGGTTAATTTCATTTGGCAAAGGGAAGTATCATCAGCAAAATATTCGCTGTAGAGGTATCGAACTTCCTGACTTTTTACCCTATTTCCCATCCTGATGCGTAATAATCCCAATTTATCACATTGATTTTATCGCCACTCATATTGATACGTATCACTGCCCCTATTCAGAGTCCTGTTTCGTATCATATCTGTGTTTTTTTAACGTCATCACACTTCCTACCTCCCCTAACGCTTATCGTCGTTTCTGGCGTAAATCTTGCCTGCTTAGACTAAATCTTTGCCATAAGAACCAAATGTTCAAATCGAGGGGATTTCTATGGAAGCGCGGGAAGCAACCGCTACGGGTGAATCATGCATGCGCGTCGATGCCATTGCTAAGGTCACCGGGCGGGCACGATATACTGACGATTATGTTATGGCGGGCATGTGTTATGCGAAATATGTACGTAGCCCTATCGCACATGGTTATGCCGTAAGTATTAATGATGAACAAGCCAGAAGTTTGCCGGGCGTACTGGCGATTTTTACCTGGGAAGATGTGCCTGATATTCCATTCGCTACAGCTGGGCATGCCTGGACACTTGACGAAAACAAGCGCGATACCGCCGATCGCGCACTGCTAACTCGCCATGTTCGTCATCATGGTGACGCCGTTGCCATCGTCGTGGCCCGCGATGAACTCACGGCAGAAAAAGCGGCGCAATTGGTCAGCATTGAGTGGCAAGAATTACCCGTTATCACCACGCCAGAAGCGGCGCTGGCAGAAGACGCTGCACCAATCCATAACGGTGGCAATTTACTGAAACAAAGCACGATGTCGACGGGTAATGTCCAACAAACAATCGATGCCGCCGACTACCAGGTACAGGGGCACTATCAGACCCCCGTTATTCAACATTGTCACATGGAAAGCGTAACATCGCTGGCGTGGATGGAGGATGACTCGCGAATTACCATCGTTTCCAGCACCCAGATCCCGCACATTGTTCGCCGCGTGGTTGGTCAGGCGCTGGATATTCCCTGGTCATGCGTACGAGTCATCAAACCATTTGTCGGTGGCGGTTTTGGTAATAAACAGGATGTACTGGAAGAGCCAATGGCGGCATTCCTGACCAGCAAGCTTGGCGGCATTCCGGTGAAAGTTTCCCTTAGCCGTGAAGAGTGTTTCCTCGCAACCCGTACCCGCCACGCTTTTACCATTGACGGGCAAATGGGCGTGAACCGCGACGGAACATTGAAAGGTTATAGTCTGGATGTTCTGTCTAACACCGGCGCTTATGCATCTCACGGGCACTCCATCGCTTCTGCGGGGGGGAATAAAGTCGCTTACCTTTATCCTCGTTGTGCCTACGCTTACAGTTCAAAGACCTGCTATACCAACCTCCCCTCGGCTGGTGCGATGCGTGGTTATGGCGCGCCACAAGTCGTATTTGCCGTTGAGTCTATGCTTGATGACGCCGCGACAGCGTTAGGTATTGATCCTGTTGAAATTCGTTTACGCAACGCCGCCCGCGAAGGAGATGCTAATCCGCTCACGGGCAAACGTATTTACAGCGCAGGGTTGCCGGAGTGTCTTGAAAAAGGCCGGAAAATCTTTGAATGGGAAAAACGCCGTGCAGAATGCCAGAACCAGCAAGGCAATTTGCGCCGCGGCGTTGGCGTCGCCTGTTTTAGCTACACCTCTAACACCTGGCCTGTCGGCGTAGAAATAGCAGGCGCGCGCCTTCTGATGAATCAGGATGGAACCATCAACGTGCAAAGCGGCGCGACGGAAATCGGTCAGGGTGCCGACACCGTCTTCTCGCAAATGGTGGCAGAAACCGTGGGGGTTCCGATCAGCGACGTTCGCGTTATTTCAACTCAAGATACCGACGTTACGCCGTTCGATCCCGGCGCATTTGCCTCACGCCAGAGCTATGTTGCCGCGCCTGCGCTGCGCAGTGCGGCACTATTATTAAAAGAGAAAATCATCGCTCACGCCGCAGTCATGCTACATCAGTCAGCGATGAATCTGACCCTGATAAAAGGCCATATCGTGCTGGTTGAACGACCGGAAGAGCCGTTAATGTCGTTAAAAGATTTGGCGATGGACGCTTTCTACCACCCTGAACGCGGCGGGCAGCTCTCTGCTGAAAGCTCCATCAAAACCACCACTAACCCACCGGCGTTTGGCTGTACCTTTGTTGATCTGACGGTCGATATTGCGCTGTGCAAAGTCACCATCAACCGCATCCTCAACGTTCATGATTCAGGGCATATTCTTAATCCACTGCTGGCAGAAGGTCAGGTACACGGCGGAATGGGAATGGGCATTGGCTGGGCGCTATTTGAAGAGATGATCATCGATGCTAAAAGCGGCGTGGTCCGTAACCCCAATCTGCTGGATTACAAAATGCCGACCATGCCGGATCTGCCACAACTGGAAAGCGCGTTCGTCGAAATCAATGAGCCGCAATCCGCATACGGACATAAGTCACTGGGTGAGCCACCAATAATTCCTGTTGCCGCTGCTATTCGTAACGCGGTGAAGATGGCTACCGGTGTTGCAATCAATACACTGCCGCTGACGCCAAAACGGTTATATGAAGAGTTCCATCTGGCAGGATTGATTTGAGGATAACATCATGTTTGATTTTGCTTCTTACCATCGCGCAGCAACCCTTGCCGATGCCATCAACCTGCTGGCTGACAACCCGCAGGCCAAACTGCTCGCCGGTGGCACTGACGTACTGATTCAGCTCCACCATCACAATGACCGTTATCGCCATATTGTTGATATTCATAATCTGGCGGAGCTGCGGGGAATTACGCTGGCGGAAGATGGCTCGCTACGTATCGGCTCTGCAACGACATTTACCCAGCTAATAGAAGATCCTATAACTCAACGTCATCTCCCGGCGTTATGTGCTGCGGCCACGTCCATTGCTGGACCGCAGATCCGTAACGTCGCTACCTACGGTGGAAATATTTGCAACGGTGCCACCAGCGCAGATTCTGCCACGCCAACGCTAATTT
>OLNK01001993.1_pt1 | contig 13037 bp, 11 predicted proteins | sample 1672791 | NCBI WGS metagenome assembly OLNK01 (sample SAMEA3136724, study PRJEB25190) | human gut metagenome | biome: human gut; feature: human-associated habitat; material: faeces | place: Austria | collected 2013 | reverse complement strand
CCAGCCACTCCACGTTCCAAAACACAATGCCCCGCTGGGCGCAGAGGTTGAGGAACCGCTCTGGAAAGGCCCCAGACACCTCCAGCCGGACGCTCCCCCGCAGGGCGTTGACCATCCGCTTCAGCATGCCTCCGCCCCCCTATTCCAGCTCCACGGCCGTGATGACGCCGGTGATCAGGAGCTGGCTGGCGTTCATGCTCCGCAGCTCCAGGCCGGAGCCCCGCACCTTCACCACCAGCTTGCCCCCGGAGATGTGGATCTCCTCGCCGCCGTAGGAGAGAATTCCCTTGTGATTTTCCATCCGCAGCTCCCGGCTGCCTGTCAGCTCAATGCGGGGCAGGCCCGCCACCACGTCCCCCGGCAGATCAAATACCTCCGCCGTCTTTTCCAGCAGGCCCTCCCGCTTTCCGCTCCGTTCCATGGCCGTCCCTCCTCGTCCCTAATGCTTATGCCGGGAGGACGGCGTTCTTGCCTGTCCAAGCGAAAATGGCCGCCCCTACGGCCCGCTCAGCTCCGCCCGGGCCAGGGCCAGCAGCCGCGCCGGGGTATTGTCCTCCGGGTGTGCCAGGATGTGGGCGGCCAGGCGGCGCTGGGCCGCGCCGATGGCCGGGCCCTCCAGCCCCAGGGCGGCCAGCTCCCCGCCGGAGAGGGCCAGGGTACGCACCGCCTCGGCCTCCGGGTGGAGCACCCCCCGGCGGAGGGCCCGCTCCACCGGTAGGGCCGCAATGGGAAAGCCGGTCAGGCGGCAGAAGGCCCGCCACCGGGGCACCGGCTCCGGCGGCTCCTCCCGGAGCGCCAGCAGGCCGGGACAGTCTGGACGCCCCCCCAGGTGGGCCAGCAGGCCCAGCCGGAGCAGCTCCCCCGCCAGCTCCGGCCGGGGGGAGAGCAGGATCTTCTCCAGCTCCGCCTTGATCCGCTCCCCCGACAGCTTTTCCGCCCGGCGGGCACTGCGCCGGATGGCGTCCAGGGTGCCCTTCTCGATGGAGAACCCCAGTTGGGCGGCAAAGCGCACCGCCCGCAGCATCCGCAGGGCGTCCTCGGCAAACCGCCGGTCCGGGTCGCCCACGCAGCGGATCACGTTTCGGAACAGATCCATCTGCCCGCCGTACCGGTCGATCACCATGCCGTTCTCATCCAGGGCCATGGCGTTGACGGTGAAGTCCCGCCGGGCCAGATCCTCCGCCAGGGTGGCGTCGAAGTCCACCGCGTCCGGGTGGCGGCCATCGGCATAGCCCGCCTCCCGGCGGAAGGTGGTCACCTCCACCGGCCCGTCCTCCGTCCGCACCGTGACCGTGCCGTGGCGCAGGCCGGTGGGGACCGTGTGGGGAAAGAGCTCCATCACCCGCTCCGGCCGGGCGTCGGTGCACACATCGAAATCCCCCGGCGTCCGGCCCAGCAGGAGATCCCGCACGCAGCCCCCCACCGGGTAGGCCGCGTGTCCTGTCCGCCGCAGCGTGTCCAGGCAGCCTCCCACTCCCGCTGGAATGGGCCATCCCTTCATTTTTCCGCCTCCCTCTGGTATCTTTTTCTTGCTATTTGCCTATAATGGTTTATAATATTGTGTTCGGAACTTATTATAAACTAGAGCAAAGGGTGTGTAAACCCCATGGCAAGCGCCAATATTCACGACTACATCGCCCCCGGCCGCAGGGCCCACCTGGTGGGCATCGGCGGGGTGTCCATGTCCCCCCTGGCCGAGGTGCTCCACAAGGCGGGCATGGTGATCACCGGCTCGGACATGCGCAACAGCGCCACGGTGGAGCATCTGCGCGCCCTGGGCATCCCCGTGGCCATCGGCCACCGGGGGGAGAACGTCCAGGGGGCGGAGCTGGTGATCCGCACCGCCGCCGTCCACGACGAAAATCCCGAAATCGCCGCCGCCCGTGCCACGGGCATCCCCGTCTTTGAGCGGGCCCAGGCCTGGGGCGCCATCATGAAGGGCTACAAGAACGCCCTGTGCATCGCGGGCACCCACGGCAAGACCACCACTACCTCCATGTGCACCCACATCATCATGGCCGCCCGGATGGACCCCACGGTGATGATCGGCGGCACCCTGCCCCTGCTGGGCTCCGGCTACCGGGTGGGCCACGGGGACACCATCATCCTGGAGAGCTGCGAGTACTGCAACTCCTTCCTCTCCTTCTTCCCCACCGTGGCGGTGATCCTCAACATCGAGGCCGATCACCTGGATTTCTTCAAGGATCTGGACGACGTGGAGCACTCCTTCCGCGCCTTCGCCGACCGGGTGCCGGAGAGCGGCGTCATTGTGGCCAATGCCGACGACGCCAACACCATGCACACCCTGGAGGGGGAGGAGCGGCCCGTCCTCACCTTCGGTCTGGAGCAGGGCGACGTCCGCGCCGCCAACCTCGCCTGGAACCGGGGGCTGCCCTCCTTCGACGTGGTGTACCGGGGGGATGTGTTCACCCACGTGGCCCTGCGGGTGCCCGGCGAGCACAACGTAAAGAACGCCCTGGCCGCCGCCGCCGCCGCCATCGCCCTGGTGGAGCCGGAGGCCGTCTCCGAGGGCCTGGCCGCCTTCCGGGGGGCGGGCCGCCGCTTCGAGCACAAGGGCACCTACCACGGGGCGGAGGTGTACGACGACTACGCCCACCACCCCGGTGAGCTCCACGCCCTGCTCTCCGCCGCCCGCACCCTGGGCTATGAGCGGGTCATCTGCGCCTTCCAGCCCCACACCTATACCCGCACCCACGCCCTGTTCAACGACTTTGTGGAGGCGCTCCGCGCGCCCGACATCACCCTTCTGGCGGAGATCTACGCCGCCCGCGAGGTCAACGACATCGGCATCTCCTCCAAGGATCTGGCGGCGCGCATCCCCGGCAGTGAGTACTATGCCACGCTGCCCGAGGTGACGGAGCGGCTGCGGGCGCTGGCCCGGCCCGGCGATCTGATCCTCACCGTAGGCGCCGGCGACATTTTCACCGTGGGCGAGGCCCTGCTGCGGGAGGGCTGAGCCGCAACACAGCGTAAAACAGCACGCCCGGCCGCTTGGCCGGGCGTGCTGTTTTATTCTTCAGTTCATCTGCTTTCTGCGGGAGAGGTTGATGGTGCCGTCCTGCATGGAGTCCACGTCGTCCAGACTCTTGCCAGTGCCGTAGGCCACGCAGGAGATGGCGTCGTCGGCCACATGGGTCTCGATGCCGGTGTGGGACTCGATGAGCTTGTCGAAGCCCCAGACCAGGGAGCCGCCACCGGTCATGCAGATGCCGTTGGTGGAGATATCGGCCACCAGCTCGGGAGGCGTGCGCTCCAGCACGCCGTGGATGGCCTCCAGGATGCGGGTGGAGACCTCCTCGAAGGCCTCGATCATCTCGCTAGAGGACACAGAGAACACCCGGGGCAGGCCGGTCATGAGGCAGCGGCCCTTGATCTCCACCGTCTGCTCCTCCGGGCGGGGGAAGACGCAGCCGATCTGCATCTTCAGCTCCTCCGCCGTCCGCTCACCGATGAGTACATTGTGCTTGCGCCGTATGTACTTCACGATGGCCTCGTCGAACTGGTCGCCGGCGATCTTGATGGAGGTGGACTCCACGATGCCGGACAGGGAGATAACCGCGATGTCGGTGGTGCCGCCGCCGATGTCCACGATCATGTGGCCGTCGGGCTTGGCGATGTCGATGCCCGCGCCGATGGCGGCGGCCACGGGCTCCTCAATCAGATAGACCCGCCGGGCGCCCGCCTGGATGCCCGCGTCGATGACGGCGCGCTCCTCCACCTCGGTGATGCCGGAGGGGACGCAGATGACGATGCGGGGTTTGAACAGCCGGAAGGAGGTCACCTTGCGGATGAACTCCTTGAGCATCCGCTCGGTCATGTCGTAGTCGGAGATGACGCCCTCCCGCAGAGGGCGGATGGCGACGATGTTGCCAGGGGTACGGCCCAGCATCTGCTGCGCCTCGGTGCCCACCTTGAGCAGCTTGCCCGTGTTCTTGTCGATGGCCACCACGGAGGGCTCCCGCAGCACCACGCCCTTGCCTTTGACGTAGACCAGGATAGACGCCGTACCCAGGTCGATTCCGATATCCTTACTGAACATACCCGCACCTCGAAGTCTTGAAAGCTTTTGTTTTAGTTTATCCCAGAATTTCATGAATAATCCCCTATATTATACCGAAGTATCCGACCTATTTCAACGCTAATTTCCACAAACTTTCCCTATTTCTATCCTCTCGCCCGGGCCAAGGTGGCGCATACCACCTCTCCGGCCCCCACGGTGCGCAGAATCCTTGCACATTCTGAAATAGTCGCGCCGGTGGTGATCACGTCGTCGATGAGGAGCACCCGTTTGCCCTCCACCAGCTCTGCGTCCACGGCGGTGTAGGCCCCCAGCACATTGGCCCGGCGGGCCGCGTCGCCGTCCAGGCCGGACTGGGCCTCGGTGTTGCGCCCCTTGCGCAGCGTCTCCACCGCCACCTCCCCCAGCTCCAGCGCCGCGGCGCTGGCCAGCAGGAACGCCTGGTCGTAGCCCCGCTCCCTCCTCCTCTGGTCGGAGAGGGGCACCCAGGTGATGAGGTCCCACCGCCCGTCCAGATGGTCGTGGACGCACTGGGCCACTAAGCGGCCGTAGGCCTTGTGGTAGCCCTGCCGCCCTTTGAATTTGTAGCGCCGGATGGAATCCCGTACCTGGTCCCGGTAGGCCAGCGGAGAGGCGCACAGGGTGAAAAACTCCCCCGTCTGCTCCGCCTCCGGCCCCTCCAGCCAGGGCAGCTCCCGCTGGCAACGGGCACAGAAGTCCCGCTCCCCCGAGGTGAGCAGCCGCCCGCAGAACACGCATTTGGGCGGGAAGAGCAGATCCAGCAGGACCCCCACCGGCCCGCTCATGACAGCTCCTCGTCCGGAATCGGACCGTGCTCCCGCTCGAAGGCGCGGACGCACTCTTGGATGAGGTGGATGACCTGCCAGTTGAGGGAGCGTCCCTCATACTCCGCAATGTAGACCAGCTTCTTGTGGAGCTGGCTGTCCATGCGGATGCCGAGGTGCTTGTCTCGCTTCATATTGACACCACCTTTCAGGGTGATGGTATCGGTTTGTGCACGCACTTTGCACTTATGCGTGCATATTAAGTTCTTCTTTTTCGCAGCCCAAACGGGGTGGGTGGAGCCTCACCCGTTGGCCAGCTGGGCCAGACGCCAGCGCAGGCCGGAGTAGCGCCGCTGCTGGCGGTCGTTGGCGGTCATGTGGGCCACCACGTCCTCGTCCCCCACCAGGATCAGGAGCTCCCTGGCCCGGGTGATGGCGGTGTAGAGCACCCCCCGGGTCAGGAGCATGGGCGCCCCCTCGCACACCGCCAGGATCACCGCCCGGTACTCGCTGCCCTGGGCCTTGTGAACTGTGATGGCGTAGGCGGGCTCCAGCTCCCCCAGCATATCAGGGGTATATTCAACCCGGCGGCCGTCAAAGTCCACCGTGAGGAGCTCGGCCCGGTTGTCCACCTCCACCACCTGGCCGATATCCCCGTTGAACACCCCCATGCCGGAGGTGAGGCCGTCCTTCCAGACCACATCGTAGTTGTTGCGCACCTGCATCACCCGGTCGCCCCGGCGGAATATGTACTCGCCGAAGCGGCGCTCCGGCCGGTCGGGGCCGGGCGGGTTCACCGCCTCCTGGATGGCCCGGTTCAGCGACGCGGTGCCCGCCGTCCGCTTGCGGGTGGGGGAGAGCACCTGGATCTGCTCCGGCGGGATGCCCATGTTGTTGGGCAGCCGGGTCTTCACCAGCTCCACGATGGTCTCCGCCGCCCGGGCCGGCTCCTTGCGGCGGAGGAAGAAGAAGTCGTGCTTGTTGTCCCGCAGGTCGGGCAGCTCCCCCCGGTTGACCCCGTGGGCGCTGCGGACGATGGCGCTCTCGGCGGCCTGCCGGAAGATCTCGGTCAGGCGCACCATGGGGATCACCCCGCTGCGGATAAGGTCGGAGAACAGGTTGCCCGGCCCCACGCTGGGCAGCTGGTCGGGGTCGCCCACCAGGATCAGCCGGCACTCCGGCCGCAGGGCGGACAGCAGGCCGTGCATGAGGGTGATATCCACCATGGAGGTCTCGTCCACGATCACCGCGTCGGCCTTCAGCGGGTCGCTTTCATCGTGGGCAAACACCAGCCGGCCGGAGTGGGGGTCGTACTGGGTCTCCAGAAGGCGGTGGATCGTGGTCCCCTCCGCGCCGCACAGCTCCCCCAGCCGCTTGGCGGCCCGCCCCGTGGGGGCGGCCAGGGCGGTCTCCAGCCCCAGGGCATCGAACAGGGCCAGCACTCCACGCAGGGAGGTGGTCTTGCCGGTGCCCGGTCCGCCGGTGAGGAGCATCACCTGGCTGGTGGCGGCCAGCTCCACTGCCTGGCGCTGCTGTGGGGCATAGGTGATGCCCTGCTCGGCCTGGATGCGGTCGATGAGTTCCTCCAGCCCATGGGGGGCCACGATCTCCCCCGCCGCCAGCTCCCACAGCCGGAAGGCCACATACTGCTCCGCCTCGCACAGATCATGGAGGTAGACGGCCTGCTCCCCGGCCACCGGCTCCTCCACCACCTCGCCCCGCTCCAGCAGGGCCTCCAGCGCCTCCTCCAGGGCCTCCTCCCCCCCACCGATGAGCTGGGCCGTGGCGGGCAGCAGCTTGCGCCGGGGGAGAAAGGTGTGGCCGTTGTCCAGGTTGTGGGTCAGCTCGAAGAGCAGCCCCGCCTCCAGCCGCTGGGGGTCGTCCCCCTCCATGCCCATAGACAGGGCCAGCGCGTCGGCGTTGGAAAAGTCCACCCCCAGCTCCCGGTCCACCAGCAGATAGGGGTTGCCCCGGATGATCTCCAGGGCCCGGTCGCCGTACTTGCGGTAGAGGGGCATGGCCAACTGGAGGGGCACCTCATGCTCCCCCAGAAACTCCAGCAGGCGGCGCATGCCCATCTGCTGCCGGAAGTGCTCCCCCATGGCCAGGGCCCGCTTGCGGGTGATGCCCTTGATCTGAGTGAGCCGCTCAGGGTGCTCCTCCAGCACCGTCAGGGCCTCCTCCCCGAACTCCTCCACCATCCGCCGGGCGGTGGCGGCGCCGATGCCCCGCACCGCGCCGGAGGCCAGGTAGTCAAAGATGGCCTTGGTGCCTGCGGGCATCCGCCGCTCCACCGCCTCGGCCTTGAACTGCTCCCCGTAGGAGGCGTGGTGCATCCATGTCCCCTGGACTGAGATGCTCTCACCCGGCGCCACGCCGGGCAGGCACCCCACAACGGTGAGCCCCCGCCCCTCCCCCGCGTCCAGGCGGAGCACCGTGTAGCCGTTCTCCCGGTTCTGATAGATGACGGCATCCACGGTGCCCTCGATGTAAGTCAGTTCCGCCTCCTGCATGGATGCTGCTCCCTCCCTTTTCTCACGGGATATCATATCATCTGTGCCCCGATTTGTCGACCGGCAAACGCAGTTTCGTCCGCTTTGCCGCGCCGGAAATGCGCCGCCCGGCCCCTGCGCGCAGAAAAAAGTCCGCCGGCCGGCGGACCCTTTTCATGCCCCCCCAGCCGCTCCGCCGGGCAGAGGACGATCCCCTGGCCGCGGGCCAGCAGGGCCGCGGCCACCGCCCGCCCCGTACCGTCCAGCCCGCCGTCGGCGATGACGATGGTGAAGCGGGCCAGCTCGCCGCCCCGCAGCCAGAGAAGCCCCTTCACGTCCTGTTCCAGGTGGGCCCCGTCCCCAGACGCGGGCACCACCGCGTACACCGGACCGCCCCCGCCGCCCCCCACCGGGGTCAGCAGGCGGCCGAAGGTCAGCCAGCCCAGGGCCAGCAGGCCCACCGCCGCCAGCAGGGCCAGGAGCACTTGCCAAATCGCGTTCATTTTCGCTCACCTCCGGGCCATTCTATGCCGGAGCTGAGAAAAAGGCGCTCAGGAGGCGAAAATCGCCACCACGCCCCCCGTGACAAAGGTCATAATCAGCCCCGCGGTGACCACCCCCAGGAAGATGGAGGGAATGGACTTGCGCAGGGGCATATCCAGCAGGGCCGCGATCAGCGCCCCCGTCCACGCCCCCGTGCCGGGCAGGGGGATGGCTACAAAGAGCCACAGGCCGATGTATTTGTACTTCGTTACCTTTTGCCCCTTCAGGTGGGCCTTCTTCTCCAGCTTGTCCACCAGAGCGTTGAGCCTGGGGGATCTGCGGCGCATCCAGTGAAAGATCCGGCGGATATATACGATAATAAAGGGGATGGGGAGCATATTGCCGATGATGCATACCACCAGTGCGTGGAGGGGGGGCAGCCCCAAGGCGGTGCCGAAGGGGACTCCGCCCCGCAGCTCGATCACCGGCACCATGGACACCAGCAGGGTAAGCAGGCTCTCGCCCCAGGTGGTGGAGGTCATCCATTCAAAGAGTTCCAACTGCAACACCTCATCTGTGAAGTCTTTGGTATTGTACCATACGCCCGGGTAAAATAACATTAAAAAAGAGTGAAATTCCAAATTTCTTTCCGCAGACACGACCTTGTCCGCGCCCCCGAATAGTGGTATAATAATTCGACTATTTTTGGAGAAGCGAGGTTTGGGAACATGACCTATCAGGAAGAATTCATCACCTTTATGGTGCGCGCCGGCGTACTCACCTTCGGAGACTTTACCACCAAGTCCGGCCGTAGAACTCCCTACTTCATCAATACCGGCAACTACAAGACCGGCGCCCAGGCCGCCAAGCTGGGCGACTACTACGCCGCCTGCATCCAGCAGAACCTCCCCGACGGGGTGGACTGCCTCTTCGGCCCCGCCTACAAGGGCATCCCCCTGGCCGTCTCCGCCGCGGCCTCCCTGTACCGCAATTATGGGCGGGATCTCCCCTACTGCTTCAACCGCAAGGAGGCCAAGGACCACGGCGAGGGCGGCGTCATGGTGGGCTGCAAGCCCCAGGACGGCGACCGGGTGGTGATCGTAGAGGACGTGGTCACCGCCGGCACCGCCGTACGGGAGTCCATCGAGCTGTTCCAGCATGTGGCCGACGTAAAGATGCGCGCCCTTATCGTCTCCGTGGACCGGATGGAGCGGGGCACCCGGGCCTGCTCCACCCTGGACGAGCTGCGGGAGGACTACGGCATCGCCGTCTACCCCATCGTCACCGTCCGGGAGATCATCGCCTTTCTCCACAACCGGGAGCTCGACGGCAGGGTGTATATTGACGACGAGATGAAGGGCAGGATGGCGGCCTATCTGGAGCAGTACGGCGCCCGGTAAGAGACGTGGCTCCGAGGACAGGAGGGAGGCGGATGCCCTCATCCGCCTGCTTGAATCCACAGGAAAGGAGATCTTCAGCCATGGGCCCCCACGACGGACACCGCCAGCGTCTGAAAACCGAATTTCTGGCCCGGCCGGACTCCTTCCCGGACCACAAGCTGCTGGAGCTGCTGTTCTTCTACGCCAATCCCCGCAGCGACACCAATCCCCTGGCCCACGAACTGATCGACCGTTTCGGCTCCCTGGCCGGGGTGTTGGACGCCCCGCCGGAGGAGCTGTGCAAGGTCAAGGGCATGGGGAAGCATGGGGCGGTGCTGCTCAAGACAGTGAAAGAGCTGTCCGGCCGCTACCTCACTGCCCGCACCCGGGTAGACGACATCGCCCGGAACAGCCGGGACTACTACCAGCTCCTGCGGCCCTATTTCTTCGGGGCCCGGAACGAGCTGCTCTGCCTGCTGTGCATGGACGGCAAGCACAAGGTGCTGGGCATCCGACGGCTGGGTGAGGGGAACGTCAACGCCGTGGCTATTACCACCCGTCTCATCACCGAGGCCGCCCTCGCCCTCAACGCCGCTGCTGTGGTGCTGGCCCACAACCACGTCTCCGGCATCGCCTTTCCCTCGGAGGATGACATCGCCACCACCCGCAGCCTGGCCCCTTTTCTGGCCAAACTCGGCGTTGAGCTGGTAGACCACCTGATCTTTGTGGACGACGACATGGTGTCTCTCCGGGACAGCGGCTTTTACCAGCCGTAAAAAGGCAGGTTCTAAAATTCTCGGTTGAAATCGAACATTTGTTTTGCTATAATTACCCTGTGAGGTGACGGTATGCCCAAATTCCAAGTAGCCAGCGAATATCAGCCCGCCGGCGTATCCCGGCGGATGAATCCGCCGGGAGCCCTGTTTTTCTATCCCTCCAGACGGAACTGAATTCCGTCTGGACAAGGTTTTGCTTCGCAAAACGCTTGGACGCCGCAGGGCGGCGGCGCGCTTCTGCGCGCGGCTGGCCGCCGTTCCGATTTCCCGACCTGTGAGGTGAGACAGCGCTATGTCGAAATTTCAAGTTGTCAGCGAATATCAGCCCGCCGGCGACCAGCCGGAGGCCATCGCCGCCCTGGCGGCGGGCATTGAGAACGGTCTGGATGAGCAGACCCTTCTTGGCGTCACCGGTTCGGGCAAGACCTTCACTATGGCCAAGGTCATCGAGGCGGTGCAGCGGCCCACCCTGGTGCTGGCCCACAACAAGACCCTGGCGGCCCAGCTCTGCGCCGAGTTTAAGGAATTTTTCCCCAACAACGCGGTAGAGTATTTTGTGTCCTACTACGACTACTACCAGCCCGAGGCCTATATCCCCCACACCGACACCTTCATTGAGAAGGACTCGGCGGTGAACGAGGAGATCGACCGGCTGCGGCTGGCGGCCACCGCCTCCCTGATGGAGCGGCGGGACGTGATCGTGGTGTCCTCGGTATCCTGCATCTACGGTCTGGGCGAGCCGGAGGACTTCGCCAAGATGATGGTTTCCCTGCGGGTGGGGGCTACCCTGGAGCGGGACGAGTTGCTGAAAAAGCTGGTGGCCATCCGCTACGAGCGCAACGACATCGCCTTTGAGCGCAACATGTTCCGGGTGCGGGGAGACACGGTGGAAATCTTCCCCGCCTACTGGAAGGACTCCGCCATCCGGGTGGAGTTCTTCGGCGACGAGATCGACCGTATCAGCGAGATCAACGTGGTCACCGGCGCAGCCATCCGGCGGTTGAACACCATCCCCATCTGGCCCGCCACCCACTATGTCACCCCCAAGGAGAAGATGGACGCCGCCGTCCAGGAGATTTACAAGGAGCTGGAGGAGCGGGTAGCCTTCTTCCAGGCCAACAACCAGCTTATTGAGGCCCAGCGCATCAAGCAGCGTACCATGTACGACGTAGAGATGATGCAGGAGCTGGGTTACTGCACCGGCATTGAGAACTACAGCCGGGTCATTGAGGGCCGCGCCCCCGGCTCGCCCCCCCACACCCTGCTGGACTACTTCCCCAAGGACTTCGTTCTTTTCATCGACGAGAGCCACGTCACCCTTCCCCAGGTGCGGGCCATGTACAACGGCGACAAGGCCCGCAAGACCTCTCTGGTGGACTACGGCTTCCGCCTGCCCTGCGCCTTTGACAACCGTCCTTTGAACTTTGAGGAGTTCTCCCAGCGGGTCAATCAAGTGATCTATGTCTCCGCCACTCCGGGGGAGTATGAGCGCAGCCGCTCGGGCCAGATCGTGGAGCAGGTCATCCGCCCCACCGGCCTGCTAGACCCGGTGGTCCAGGTCCGCCCTGTGGAGGGCCAGATCGACGACCTGATCGGGGAAATCAACGCCCGCACCCCCCGGCAGGAACGGGTCCTGGTGACCACCCTGACCAAGAAGATGGCAGAGGACCTCACCAGCTACCTCCAGGGGGCAGGCATCCGGGTGCGGTACATGCACCATGACGTGGACACCATTGAGCGGATGGAGATCATCCGGGACCTCCGCCTGGGCACCTTTGACGTGCTGGTGGGCATCAACCTCCTCCGGGAGGGGCTGGACCTGCCCGAGGTCTCCCTGGTGGCCATCCTGGACGCGGACAAGGAGGGCTTTCTCCGCTCGGAGACCTCCCTCATTCAGACCATCGGCCGGGCGGCCCGAAACGCCCAGGGCCTGGTCATCCTCTACGCCGACCGGGTGACCCCCTCCATGGCCGCGGCCATGGAGGAGACCCAGCGCCGGCGGGAAATTCAAAACGCCTACAACCAGGCCCACGGCATTGTCCCCAAGACCATTGTCAAATCGGTCCGGGACCTGATCGAGATCTCCCACGCCGCCGACGGCAAGGAGAGGAAGGGAAAGGGGGCCAAGGCCCTCACCCCCAAGGAGAAGGCCAGCCTCATCGCCCAGTTGGAACAGGAGATGAAGGAGGCCAGCCGCCGGCTGGAGTTCGAGTACGCTGCCATCCTGCGGGATCAAATCATAGAATTGAGGGGGGCCAGCGAGACCGGCTGACCCCTGAAGGAGGCTTCTCTATGTCCATGCAGCACCGCTGCTGTCTTTTGACCCTGTATCTCCTGGCGCTTCGCTGGCCGGGTCCCTCTGCTTGTCCCCAGCAAGTACCGGTATTTTGGATTGACAGAAAGGAGCTTTCCCGATGAAGCAAACAAAACAGGCGGGCGCTGCCGCCCTTCCCAAGTCCGGTTATTTTGCCATGGTCTGTATTCTCATTGCCGGCTCCCTGTGGGGGTGCCTGGGGCTGTTTAACCGGCATTTGTCCGCCCTGGGGATCGCCCCGGAGACCGTGGTCATGCTGCGGAATCTGGGGGCCTGCCTCATTCTCGGCCTGATTTTTCTGGTCTATGACCGCAGTATTTTTCGCATTCGCCTCCGCCATCTGCCCATTTTCCTCTGCTCCGGCCTCATCAGCATTCTCTTTTTCACCCTCTGCTACTTCCGCAGCCAGCAGGTGTCCTCCCTGGCGGTGGCCGCGATCCTGCTCTACACCGCCCCTACCTTCGTGGTGATCCTGTCCGCCCTTCTCTGGAAGGACCGGATCACCAAGCGGAAACTGGCCGCGCTGGTGCTGGCCTTCCTGGGCTGCTGCTTTGTGGCCGGCATCCTCAACGGTGCCCTGACCCTGACCCCTGAGGGCCTGCTTCTGGGCATTGGCAGCGGGCTGTTTTACAGCTCCTACACCATTTTCGGCCGGTTTGCGCTGAAGCATTACCAGCCCTTTACCGTCACCTTCTATACCTTTCTCATCGCCGGCATCGGCTCTCTGTTCATGATGACCCCCGGGGATCTCCGCACCACCTTCCACTCC
>OLNK01001978.1_pt1 | contig 13138 bp, 12 predicted proteins | sample 1672791 | NCBI WGS metagenome assembly OLNK01 (sample SAMEA3136724, study PRJEB25190) | human gut metagenome | biome: human gut; feature: human-associated habitat; material: faeces | place: Austria | collected 2013 | reverse complement strand
GGAAAACGATCCTATTTCCTCCCATCTGCGGATATCCGCTTTCCGTAGACACCCCCGCCGACCTTGAAACAGTACAGGCGATTTTACACAGGAGGACTAGCACCCTATGAATAAGAAAACATACCGCGGCGTGATCTTCGACCTCGACGGCACGCTGCTCGATACATCTGAAGGCGTCTTTGCGAGTGTGCGCCACACGGTAGAAGCACTTGGAAAACCTGCCCTCGACGAGGCGACACTCCGCACCTTTATCGGACCGCCCGTCAAGCTGTCGCTCATCCGCCTCTATGGACTGGACGAGGACGCCGCGAACCACGCAACCGAGATTTTCCGCACCCAGTACAAGGATCACGACCTGCTGAAAGCCGAGCCATACGCCGGTATCAAAGACCTGATCCGCGCACTCCGCGCACAGGGCTGCAAGATCGGGGTTGCTACCCTGAAACGCGAAGATTATGCGCTGACTCTGCTGGAACATTACCATTTCACAGAACTCTGTGACTCCATCTGCGGCAGCGATTTTGCCAGCAAAATGACGAAGGCTGACGTTCTGCACAAGTGCTTAAAAGCTTTGGAGTTGTCTCCATCCGAGGCAGTTCTTATCGGTGATACCTCTTCCGACGGAAAAGGTGCCAAAGAGGCAGCTGTCGATTTTATGGCAGTCACCTACGGCTTCGGACCAGATACCGCGGAGGCATGGCAGGAATATGCGCCGGTTTATACGGCAAAGGATACGCATGATATCGGGGCGTTTCTGGGAGTCAATTTTTAAAATTACAAACATAACAAGAGGACAAACATCATGAAACAAGTCAAATTACTCGACTGCACTCTCCGCGACGGCGGCTACGTCAACGACTGGGAGTTCGGTCACGACAATATTGTTACTATTTTTGAACGTCTGATCAGCGCGGGCGTGGACATTCTGGAAGTTGGTTTTCTGGATGACCGCCGCACCTTCGACCGCAACCGCACGATCATGCCGACAACCCAGTGTGCCGATCAGATTTTCGGCAAGCTGGACAAGGGAAATACGATGATCGTCGCCATGATCGACTACGGAACCTGCGATATTTCTAATTTAAGCCCGTGTTCTGAGTCCTACATCGACGGCATCCGCGTCATTTTCAAAAAACATGTGATGCATGAGGCGATCCAGTTCTGCCACGAAGTCAAAAAACTGGGCTACAAAGTGTTTGCACAGGCAGTTTCGATCACCAGCTACTCCGACCGCGAGCTTCTGGATCTGGTTGACCTTGTCAACGATCTGGAACCGTATGCGATGTCCCTTGTAGACACCTACGGTCTGCTGCATCAGGATAACCTGCTGCACTATTTCCAGCTCTTAAACTACAACTTAAAACCATCGATCGCGATCGGCTACCACTCCCACAATAACTTCCAGCTCGCATACTCGAACAGCATGGAAGTCTTACGCGAACCGGCAGACCGCACCGTTTTAGTTGATGCCACCCTGTACGGCATGGGAAAAAGCGCCGGAAATCTTCCGATCGAACTCATTTCCATGTACATGAACACCGTATTCGGACGCAATTTCAATGTCAGTCAGATGCTCGAGGCGATCGACATCAGCATCATGCCGTTCTTCCGCAAGAGCCCATGGGGATATAACCTGTTCTTCTATATTTCCGCCTCCAACAACTGCCACCCGAACTACGTCCGCTTCCTGATGGATAAGCACACCCTGTCGCTTAAATCCATCAATACGATTCTGGATGCGATTGAGCCGGAGAAAAAACTGCTCTACGACAAAGATTACATTGAAACACTGTACCGCAGGTATCAGAGCACAGAATGCAATGACGAAGCCGATATTCAGGCATTGAGTGCTTCCTGGAGCGATCGCCCGCTTCTGCTGCTCGGTCCGGGAAAGAATCTGGAACTGGAAAAGGAGGCAATTCTTTCCTATATTAAGGCGCACAATCCGATCACAATCTCCGTCAATTTTATCCCGGAGGGAATTCCAATCGATTATGCGTTCTTAAGCAATTCCAGGCGGTATGTCCAGCTCAACAACCGCCTGCTCGAGCACGCCGACGCCCAGGGACGCCCGGTGCGCGTCATCGCGACCTCGAACGTGACGAATGTCAAAGATACGCATTTTGATTACACCTTAAACTATAATTCCCTGATCGACCAGAATGCAGAGATCATCGATAATTCCTTTGTCATGCTGCTGAACGTCCTGACCAAAACAAGCGTCCACCACGCCGCCTGCGCGGGATTCGACGGATATACGGTCGATGGAGACAACTACTATAATTCCGCGATGGACTACCGGATCGCGCGGGAAAAATCACAGAGTATTAACCAGTATGTGATAGATACGCTGGAGAGGCTGGCAGGAACGCTGACGCTGGAGTTCCTGACGGATTCGAAATACGTAAAATGAAAAATTATATTTTCATATAGAAAAAGGGGTGTTCCAGCTGGTTCACCCCTTTTTCCGTTACTGTTCACGCATCGTGCCCAGTAACGGAATTTGCCGTGGCTTCGCATTTAAATACGGCAAATTCCTGCTACCACCACGTTTTCTTACGGCACTTTCGGTTCCAAAAGTGCCTACCCGTGTACAGTAACCTTTTTCCACATCTCTCCACTCTTTCCAGCAACGCACACTATCTTTTTACGCATAATCCCCGTATAATAAGCCCCGTAATGCAGCGATGGATTTTCGCATTTTCAAAAAGGAGAGATTATACCATGCGTAAGCAAACTAAAACTTTAGCTGTTTTATCCGCTGCGGCTTTGTTCGCGGCTGCTGCACCTATAATGACAAATACGGGAACTTACAGAGTTCTGGCGGCTCAGAGCGGCTGGACAGAGGAAGATGGTCGTCTTTATTACTACGATGAGGACGGCTATAAAGAGACAAACACATGGAAAAAGCGGAATGGCGACTGGTTTTATCTCGATGAGGAAGGCGAGATTGCTACCAATCAGAGAGTCGATGACTATTTCGTCAACGATGAGGGGCACATGGCAAAGAACCAATGGGTTTCGGCTGAAAATGAGATCAGCTACGACAGCCCGGATTCTCCGGACGGCGGCTCCTGGCTCTATTTTGGCAAAGACGGCAAGATTGTAACTGCCAAATGGATGAGCATCAACGGAAAAACCTACTATTTCGACGAGGACGGACTGATGCAGACCGGGCTTCTGGAGCTGGACGGACAGACCTACTACCTCGGCGAGGAAGATGACGGCGCCAGAAAAACCGGATGGATTCTGCTGGAAACCATCACGAAAGACACCGACGATGAAGATATCTGGTGCTATTTTGACACCGAAGGACGCATGATCGTAAACCAGATGGACCGCAAAATCGACAATGGCTACTACACCTTCATCGACGGCCAGATGCAGACAGGCTGGATCAATGTCGCGGAAGCTGGCTTTGTAAGCTCCAGCACACCTTCAAACGAAGCAGCAACAGCGGACAACTCTGCCACAGACACTGTCAGCTTAAACGATTTCCGCTATTACGATCCGGAAAATGGCGGACGCCGGGCAAGCGGCTGGTACACCATTGAAGGGGCACCGGGCATCAGCGAAGAAGAAGAGCCATTTTCCTTCTTCTTTAAAAACGGAACCGCTTACTTTGCCGAGAAGGATCTTGCTATTTTCACCATCAATTCCGAGCGCTACTGCTTCAACGAGCGCGGTGAAATGCAGACCGGGCTTCAGAGCCTGAAACAGGCGGATGGCAGCTTCGCCTCCTACTACTTCGGCGACGACGGCGTGATGCGTACCGGCAAGCAGACTATTTACAATGATGATTTAGAAGAAAACCAGATCTGGTATTTCCAGACCAAAGGTTCCCTCAAAGGACAGGGCTACCATGGCGAGCGCGATAACCAGGTTTATGTAAACGGTCTTTTAAAGAAGGCGGATCCGGAGCTCCGCTATGAGCCGGTTTCCACCGGTGAAAAACGCTACCTGGTAAACACCAGCGGCACCATCCAGAAAGCAACCTCTTCCTCCTCTTCCGCTTCCCGTCCGGAACTCGGAAAAGGGTTCAAGGATATCAAAGACAGCAATGATACTGTCTGGACAGTTGACACATCTGGAATCATCCAGTAAAATATAATATTGCATCCGTTCAAATACCGCAGGACACTTTTGTGACACCGCGGTATTTTTTCTAAAAGATGTCTTTTTTTATCGTTTTGAAAATTTTTTTGGAAATTTTTAAATTTTTTTCTAAAAACCAGTTATAATGTTCCCGATTAAAACGTATTATAATAAGGGGGATATTTTCATTTTTCTCCCAATGACTCAACTCTTACTTCTACGGAGGCAACTCTATGCGTGGTTTAAATGTTTATTGCTGTCCAACCTGTGGACATTATGGATTCTTTCAGCTCGTTGCCAATGCGGTGTGTCCGCATTGCTCAATCGCCATGACTCCTCTTCCCATTCCATATCAGGATTTCATGGACTTAGACTATCCACAGCGGCAGATCCTGATTTCCAGACACATGATTAATGCGGCGAGCCATTTGGATTCTAAAGCCAAACCGGCGAACAAGGCTAAGGCACCGGGGCAGACAAAGCCATCCGGCCGGAGCAATTCACTGGATGATGAAAAATCGGCGGATCAAAATGCAGCACCCGATAACATCAAATTGATGACCGATCATTCTGCAGCACCGGGTAAAACAAAATCGTCTTCCACTTCCTCGAAGATCCATCCGGATATTTCAAAAGATTCCGACAAGGAAACGCTCTATCAGGAAGTATTGGCTCTAAGAGAGAAAAACGAGCAGCTGGAGCAGACTGTCTCCTGGATGCATGATTTAATCTGGGAATTGACGCGCCGACTACATATTACACAGAGTAGATAAAAAATGCCGCATGATTCATTCTGGTTTGATAACATACCTTCTGAATCATGCGGCTTTCATATTCGATCTACTATTTAATTTTTGATTTGATTTTTCACCTGCTCCATCTGGTATAAATGAGCCTCTTCTTTTCCATCTTATCCAGGCTCTCCGCTTATCCCGCCTTCTCCGTCTTACAGAGTATGTAGTGGTCAATCATCCGGTTTAAGCTTTGATTCATCTGATCCAGAGTTTTAAATAACTCCCTCAGCTCACGCTTTAATTCTTCATTTTCCTGCTCTAAAACGATCAATTTTTTAGCTTCATCCATAAACTCTCCTCCTTTTGACTGCCTGTTCTTCCATTCAGATGACCACACTGCATAACGCAGCTCTGCCAGGCGATCATATCGTTTTTTCTTTTCATATTATTTATAAACCGATTTTAAGAAAAATAAAAGAGTCTATCGATCGCAAATTTCGACACGGAGCATCGCTCCGTTACTGTTCACGCATATGTGCCCAGTAACTCGCTCACACATTACTTTTAATTCTAAATCGACAAAATCCAGGCAGATTTGGCTTTTCCGCCGAATCTGCCCGGATTTGCTGTCTATTTAATCCGTTCTGTCTATTTGAGCTATTCTGCCTGTTCTGCTTTCTCTCTTGTGAGTGCAAGCCCAATCGCCAGCATCGCCCACATAATCGGTGTCGCGATCGGGAGGTTGATATTAACAACTGCCTGTGCTCCATAGCAGAGCACCGCCAGAACAGGCGCCAGGATCCAGGCGCACTCTTTCCATTTTTTGCACATCTGCACGCAGGTGCCGCCCAGAAACGCAAGATAAGATACAAGCGCAAGCGGTCCCATTGTAACAAGGTACTGAAAATATTCGTTGTGGGCGCTCTCATAGAAAACTCCATACCGATCCAGCGCATCCTGCCTGAAATCCCAAGTCAGAATTCCATATGTGTCGGGTCCAAAACCAAACAACTGATGCAGGAACGGCAGCTCGCGATAGGACTGCCAGCCAATTCTCCAGCAATATCCCCGGTTCGTTCCCCAGTCATCATCAAAAACAAGATACTGGGACAACGCGCTGTACCGTTCCGCATGTCCTCCCAGATTTGCATCATAGAGGACAAATGCCACTGCCAGGCATCCAAGAATCAAAACGGCACACCAGCCACGCCAAATCCATCGTCCCGGTTTGCTCTCTGGATTCGTCTGTTCCATCTTCCGTTTCCAAACACAGAGAACCCCCGCCAGAATCCAGAATAAAACGACGACTCCCTCCAGATAACGATAGCGCACCAACACGCCAAACACACCGCCCAGACCGATGACCTGATCAGCATATACTTTATTGACCGTATCTACTACCTTGATCACGGTCATAAACGTAGCCGCCAGAATACCATAATCTGCGATGCCCCGCCATGTCGTAAATAAAAACAGCGGCATCACCGCAAACAGCATTCCAAGTGATAAATATGCATTATCACTCTGTCCGGTAATCAATGCAAAAAAGGCCAGCACCGAAACCAGATAATACCAGATACGGCGTCCCACTTTTCTCTCACTTACAAAACAGCCGCATGCAACCGCCATCGTAAGCGCCACAAACGCCGTATATGTGTTAATATTTCCCAATGTAGATACAAACACGTTTCCCTGTTCATTGCTCACGCCCTTTTTCCATCCCAATAAATCCATCTGGAAATAATCTGTAATTCCAAACAGGCAGACCAGAACGGACGATGCCAAAAAAACATCCAGGTACCATTTTCTCATCCGGCCATACTTGCTGATCACAATCGTTCCCAGCACATACAGCGTAATCAAGAATAATCCGCTGAATCGTCCCTCATTTCCCCAGAACGACTCATACACATAGTCCGACAGCACCGTCGATATCAGTGCCAGCCCCCAGAAAACTTCCAGCGCCTTATAGGCAAATGGCTGCTTTTTTAATTCAGACGGTCGAAACGCACCGAAAAAGCGCCGCACATGCGCCCCGTCAAACTGCTTTAAGTCCATGCACGCAAATACTATCGCTGCGATCAGGCATGACGCCAGCATCGCAACCGTGCTGAGCCAGTAAAACTGATATTTCGATACCAGAATATCATAATAATAATTATGGAAATATAGCGGAAATGCCCCAAACACCACACACAGATACACCGACACAATCCATGAAAAAACCTTTCGGACTTTTCCTTCCCATGCCTGCTCTGCCAAAATGGATGCAGCCGGAGCTCCCTGCTCTCTTGCAATCTCTGTCTGTTCCATCACATTCTTCTCCTTTTCTTATTCGTAAAACCAGAGAAACGGCTTGTATCAGTATAGCATTTCGTTTTGTGGATAGCAAGGAAGGAAATCTTAAATTTCCCCTATTATCTCTCCTATTTTTGCAACTTGCGATACTTTTCCATATCCGAAGTATAATGACCTGGTAATGCAGTTAGGATTTCGAGAAAAATATTTCAAAAAGTAAAAAGGAGAGTGCATTAATTATGAGAAGCAGATGATGATTACAGACTCTACTACTTAGATGGTGATGTATATCTGGTAAACAACAAAGGTAAAGTTCAGAAATCCAATAAGAAATACGATATCGAGAACAAAGGTATCGCAGCTGAGGATGTAGAAGTTACCTTTACTTCCAGCAAGAGCAAGAAAGTTGCTACTGTTAACGGTACACCTGTAGCTAATCTTGTAGCAGATATTGATTGGTCTGATGCTAAGGTAACAGAAGATCAGAAGATTTCTGTACCGTTCATCCAGCTGTATGATGATGTATATACCTACACAGAGGCTGATCACAACGTAACTGCTTGGAGAAGATTAAACTAATCTAATTCAAAGAGGTACTTGTTATTCTTAAATGAATAATGAAATCCCCGGATCTCGAAAGAGGTTCGGGGATTTTGTTGTTAGTACAAGGCTCCCCTTGTTGCGGGGAGTTGGATTATTTGGTACTACAAAATTTATAGATATGTAAACATAAAAAGCCTTGATATCAGAGTTTTTGATATATTGCAAAATAAGTTCAATAATCCACTCCAAAATCAATGTTATCATATGATGTTACAATCTTTTGTTTACCCAGTGACGCACGATCAAAAGCTCCCTCTCCAAGGAAATTTCCTTGGAGAGGGAGCTTCTATTATTGCTTCAAATTAATTTCAAAAATTAGTTCTTAGCAATCCAAGTCGGTATAACAGAACCAGTTCCTTTTGTATAGGTATACAGGTTATCATCATACAGCTGGATGAACGGTACAGATACCTTTGTATCTTCCATGATATCGCTTGTATTTGAGTAGTCATTTACAAACTTGATATGGTTGATAAGAGTCTCTGCAGTTTCATCACCAACGCTAGCTACAGACTTGCTGTTCTTGTTGATTGTTACATAAACCTCAGCATCGATATCTTTGTTCTTTACATCGTACTTCTTGCTGTAAAAAAATGCCGAACATCCATATTTGAGTTTATAAAACGATTAGAAGATTCGTTAAGTGAAACAAAATCCTAACTTCCCCGTTTAAGAAATATTTCCTATTCTTTTCACAAAAGAAACACATCTATGCGTTACACTACAACCATCAAATTCAAGGAGGATATAACGCATGATGATAGATTCTAAGACAAAATGGAGTGTCTGGGGGATGCTCTTTGGTATGGCAGTTGTGCTTGGAGCAGGAGTTGCATTTCTAGCTTTTATCTTGACAAGGGATCCGCAGATTTTGGCTTTTCTGTATGATAAAATTACCGTTCCCCAGAGTCTGCATTTTATCACAAACTTCAAGTGGTTGTTCAATCTGATTGTTGTGTGCGTGACAGCAATTCCAGCAGCGGCTGTGTTGTATGTGAGTGAATGGGGATTTAGCCGCTGTGCTCAGGCAAAAGAAAAATAATTATTATAAAAAGTGTGATTAAATTTTCATTCAAAAAACTTGATCACACTTTTTATTATAGAAATTACTGGATCTATTATTTTATAAACTCAACAATTTTGCATTCATGTTTTCTGGTTTTCAAATCATAGTTAATTCCAACTAACAGCATATTTCCCGAATAACAAAAAGAACTGCCGCATAGAATGCGGCAGCCCCTCTTAGTATAAAGTTTTAATTAACGATAAAACTTAAAATTATTTATTGTTGTTTAATCCTAACCAACCTTCAACGGCTTTACCATTTGTAGAAACTTCTGTATAGGTGTAAACATCATCATCGTACAGCTGGATGAACGGTACAGATACGATTGCATCATCTGTAACTTTTGCATCGCCGAACTGAGCTTCAGCGATCGCTTTCAGATCATCCGCAGTATATTTCTTAGTGCTGGTTTCAACGGACTGAACTTTTTTGCCGCTAATCTCAACCTTTACATCATCCTCAGCGATACCCTTGTTCTCAATATCGTACTTCTTGGAAGATTTCTGGATCTTACCTTTAGTATTGGTCAGATAGATATCTCCATCGTAGTAGAACAGTCTGTAATCATCATCTGCATCCTGTCTCTTACCATTGAAGTAGAGATAATCATCTTTGATACCTTTATATCCCTGACCATTCTTGCCGTTCTTAGTATTGAAGTAGAAGGTGTAATCATCATCATCGTTCTCTACAGAAGTTACGCGGCCTGTCTTCTGATAACCATTGTCATCAAAGTAGTAGAATCCACCATCAGCTTTGCAGTACTGTAAGCCATCCTGCATCTGACCTTTTTCATTAAATGCGAAGTATTTGCCTTCAATTTTGATTCTCTGAACATATACAGCTCCGTCATCATCGTAAGTTGCAAGGTCATTGGCACCGCCATCAGCATATTTGATTTCACCGTCATCGATATAGTACCAGTCTGTATCACCATCAGCATCCAGGTTTTCAGCACCATCGATCTGATACCAGCCATTACCTCTGGAACCATCTTCTACTACATTGTAGTATCTCATGTTGTCGGTTGTTGCATAAACACCCTTATTAAGGTTACCATCCAGTTCTGCATTAGAACCAACTTTTACAGCTGTATTATCAATCCACTCATACAGCATCTGACCATGATTGTTGAACATGTAGTATTTACCATTGATTTTCTTCTTGCCTGTATCATGATATGCTTTACCGGAAGACTGGAACCAGTACCAACCTTCATCGTCGCAGTTGTCATCTTCAGAACAATCAAGAACTACTTCCAGATCATCATCATCATCCAGATCGTTCTCATTGTTACCGGATTTCTCAAGCCACAGCCACTGAGACTCAGCTCTCCAACCTTCGTCTTCTGTACCTAAGTAGTAAGCGTTGCCGTCATCCTCATGCCAGCCATACTGCATCTCACCATCTTCGTTGAAGTAGTAGGTCTTTCCATTGATCTTCTTATCAGTATCGGTAACTTTTTTACCTTTGTTGTTGAAGTAGTACCAATGCTCGCCGCCGTCTTCCGGATCATCTTCATCCTCATCAGCCATGGTCTTTTTCCACTCGTTGGTCAGCATATGACCATCTTCAGCTACATAGTAGTCATCATCTACCCATGTATCTGTCTCCATCTCACCATCTTCGTCAAGATGGAACCATTTACCGCCATCTTTCTTCCACTCATCGGTTACCATCTCATCATCGCTGTCATAGTAGTGCCAAACTCCAGCGTCATCTTTCTCCCAACCAGCTGCGAAAGAAGTCATGGAAGCACCCATAGCGAGTAAAGCTGCTGCAGAAAGTACTGCAACTAATTTAGTCTGCTTTCTCATAATTAATGCACTCTCCTTTTTACTTTTTGAAATATTTTTCTCGAAATCCTAACTGCATTACCAGGTCATTATACTTCGGATATGGAAAATTATCAATAGTTTTTTTACAGAATTTCCAACTTTTTATTTTGAAGTGGAATATTGTCTGTATTTCCTATGTTTCTCTTCCCTGTGAAGTACTGCCTTTCTCCGATACATCCACATTATAATACACGTTTTTCCAAAATACCATAACATTTATCTGTGCATTTTCTTACGGATTTTTTACGAAAATTCTTTATAGTTTCGTAATTGTATTTATATTTGTACAATCCTGTTTTGACCGCCAAAATGCCTGTATTTCCAGTATTTTTTTCGTTTCTTATTTCCCACAGACCACCTTATCAAGCCTTTCGTCACTGTTCACGCATACGTGCCCAGTAACAGTCTTTATTCTCCCCCCGCAGCATTACTTTTTTCGTTTACTTTCTCTGTGTTTATGCTATAATGTTCATATATTACTTTTAATTTTATTTTTTGAACACACAACAGCTAGAACCTATTTTCACTCTTATTCATCTATAATGATGACGAAATACGTGAATATATAAGAGAAAAATAAAAGAATTTAATAATTCAGGAGGTTTTATATGGATCGCTATGGACTGATCTGCCGGAGTTTCTATGAGAATCCGGATGTGACCCAGCGGGAGCTTGCTTCGATTTTGAATCTTTCCCTGGGGACTGTGAATAAATTGCTTGGGGACTGCCTGGAGGAGGCATTTCTCATGACGGATATGGATACGGGGAAATATCTGCTGACCGAACAGGGGCTTAAGTATCTGGAACAATTTAAAGTGGATGGCGCCGTCATTACCGCCGCCGGGTTTGGCTCCCGGTTTGTGCCGCTGACGTTTGAAACGCCAAAAGGGCTTCTGGAAGTGTTTGGTGAGCGGATGATTGAGCGCCAGATCAAGCAGCTCCACGAAGCGGGGATCACGGATATCACAATTATCGTCGGTTATTTAAAGGAAAAGTTTGAATATCTGATCGACAAATATCAGGTCAAACTCCTCTATAACCCGGAGTACGCCACCAAAAATAATCTGGCTACGATCTACCATGCCCGCGAGCTGTTCCGCGGCCGCAATATGTATCTGCTTGTCTCGGACAACTGGATTCGAAATAATATGTACCATAAGTATGAGTGCGGCGCGTGGTACTCTTCCGTTTACATGGATGGTGAAACGTCAGAGTGGTGTCTTTCTTCTAATAAAAAGGGACGTATCACATCGGTGCAGGTCGGTGGGCATGATTCCTGGGTCATGTATGGACCTGCGTTCCTCTCGCGTGATTTTTCCAACCAGCTGATTCCGCTCATTGAGGAAGCCTATCATCAGCCTGGCACAGAACAATGGTACTGGGAACAGGTTGTCGTCGATCATATCAAAGAACTGGATTTTTCGATGAACTGCCAGCCGGCGGATCAGGTCTATGAGTTTGAAAACCTGGAAGAACTGCGCCTGTTTGATCCGAAATATCAGAATCATTCGGACAATGCCGCCATGCAGCTGGTCGCACACGTTTTCAATGTAAAAGAGGAAGCGATACACAACATCCGCTGTCTCAAATCTGGTATGACAAACCAGTCGTTCCTGTTTGAACTGGATGGAAAACATTATATTTGCCGCATTCCGGGTCCGGGAACAGAATTTCTGATTAACCGGAAAGAGGAGGAGGCTGTTTACAAGGCGGTCACACCGCTTGGCATTACCGAACATATTTTGTATTTTGACGGAAAAACCGGCTACAAGATCGCCCAGTATTATGAGGGCGCTCGGAATGCGGATGCAAAGAACCCGCAGGAGATGGCCGCCTGCATGGAGATGCTGCGGAAGCTGCATCATTCCGGCGTGACGGTTCCGCACACGTTCCGCATCCGGGAACGGATTGATTTTTATGAGAGGATCTGCCGCGGACATGAGGAAATGCTGTTCGAGGACTACCCGGCGGTCCGCGCCCGGATGAATGAACTGATGGATCGGCTGGATACACTGGAACGTCCTTGCTGCCTCTCCCATATTGACTCGGTTGCGGACAATTTCCTGTTTCTGCCAGACGGCTCCCTGCGTCTGATCGACTGGGAGTATGCAGGCATGTGCGATCCGCTCATTGATATTGCGATGTGCAGTATTTATTCATATTATTCACAGGAAGAGCTTGACCACCTTCTGGAAGAATACCTCCAGCACGCCCCATCAGACGAGGAACGCTTTGTCACGTATGCCTATGCGGCGCTCGGCGGTTTCCTGTGGGCGCTCTGGGCGGTCTTCAAGAGTATGGAAGGGCGCGAATTTGGCGATTACACGATCGTGATGTACCGGTATGCGAAAAATTATTATCGAAAAATTGTTTCCGAGGACTTGTTAAAATTGTAATATTTCCGTTAGGTATTTTACATTTTTCTATGTTATACTTATAAAGTAATTTGATATGATACCAGGGTCAAAAGGTCAGAAGTTCGACGCAAGCTTGCTTGCAGGAGA
>OLNK01001972.1_pt1 | contig 13167 bp, 10 predicted proteins | sample 1672791 | NCBI WGS metagenome assembly OLNK01 (sample SAMEA3136724, study PRJEB25190) | human gut metagenome | biome: human gut; feature: human-associated habitat; material: faeces | place: Austria | collected 2013 | reverse complement strand
TGGTGGCGATTTTCTACCAGTTTGGCTGGAAGCAAAGTCTGATCGCCGCCGTGGTTGTGCTGATGACCCGTGTGGTAGTCGTGCGCTATTTCCCGCATCTCAATCCGGAATCCATCGAAATCTTTATTGGCATGGTGATGCTGCTGGGGATCGCGATAACTCACGACCTGCGTCATCGTGATGAAAATGACATCGATGCCAGCGGGCTTTCGGTGTTTGAAGAACGCACGTCGCGGATTATCAAAAACTTACCCTATATCGCCATCGTGGGAGCATTGATTGCCGCCGTTGCCAGTATGAAGATTTTCGCCGGCAGTGAAGTGTCGATCTTCACTCTGGAGAAAGCGTACTCCGCAGGCGTAACGCCGGAACAATCGCAAACGCTGATCAACCAGGCAGCTCTGGCGGAATTTATGCGCGGATTGGGTTTTGTGCCGTTGATTGCCACCACCGCGTTAGCCACCGGCGTATATGCAGTTGCGGGCTTTACCTTTGTTTATGCGGTGGGCTATCTCTCGCCGAATCCGATGGTTGCGGCGGTATTAGGCGCAGTGGTTATTTCGGCAGAAGTCCTGTTACTTCGTTCGATCGGCAAATGGCTGGGGCGCTACCCGTCGGTGCGTAATGCGTCGGATAACATCCGTAACGCCATGAATATGCTGATGGAAGTGGCGTTGCTGGTCGGTTCGATTTTCGCAGCAATTAAGATGGCGGGTTATACCGGATTTTCTATCGCAGTTGCCATTTACTTCCTCAACGAATCCCTGGGCCGTCCGGTACAGAAAATGGCGGCACCGGTCGTGGCAGTAATGATCACCGGTATTCTGCTGAATGTTCTTTACTGGCTTGGCCTGTTCGTTCCGGCTTAAGGAAGGCACCTATGAAGACGTTTCCTCTGCAAAGCCTGACGATTATTGAGGCGCAGCAAAAGCAGTTTGCGCTGGTGGATAGCATTTGTCGCCATTTCCCCGGCAGCGAGTTTCTTACTGGCGGTGATTTAGGCTTAACGCCAGGACTGAATCAACCGCGCGTTACCCAGCGTGTGGAACAGGTGCTGGCTGATGCATTTCACGCACAGGCTGCGGCGCTGGTGCAGGGCGCGGGGACTGGCGCGATTCGCGCCGGGCTGGCGGCTTTGCTCAAACCGGGGCAGCGTCTTCTGGTGCATGACGCGCCTGTTTACCCGACGACACGGGTTATTATTGAGCAGATGGGGCTGACGCTTATTACTGTTGATTTCAATGACCTGTCGGCACTGAAGCAGGTCGTCGACGAGCAACAACCGGATGCGGCGCTGGTGCAGCATACGCGCCAGCAGCCGCAGGACAGCTACGTGCTGGCAGATGTGCTGGCAACGTTGCGCGCGGCAGGTGTTCCAGTGTTAACCGATGACAACTATGCGGTGATGAAGGTGGCGCGAATCGGCTGTGAATGCGGCGCGAATGTCTCGACATTTTCCTGCTTCAAGCTATTTGGGCCAGAGGGTGTTGGTGCAGTGGTCGGCGATGCTGATGTTATCAACCGTATTCGCGCCACGCTTTACTCCGGCGGTAGCCAGATCCAGGGCGCTCAGGCGCTGGAAGTCTTGCGTGGTCTGGTGTTTGCGCCAGTGATGCACGCGGTGCAGGCGGGGGTATCTGAACGGTTGCTGGCTTTGCTCAACGGTGGTGCAGTGCCGGAAGTGAAAAGCGCCGTCATTGCTAATGCGCAGTCGAAGGTATTGATTGTGGAGTTTCATCAGCCGATTGCCGCCAGGGTGCTGGAAGAAGCGCAGAAACGCGGTGCCTTACCTTACCCGGTCGGTGCAGAGTCGAAATATGAAATCCCGCCACTTTTTTATCGACTTTCCGGGACGTTTCGCCAGGCGAATCCACAGCTCGAACATTGCGCGATTCGCATTAACCCGAATCGCAGCGGTGAAGAGACGGTGCTGCGGATTTTGCGTGAGAGTATTGCCAGTATTTAATGCTGGATAGCCCCGTTCGGCAATCAAGCTAAATTCAGCGCCGGACGGTCCCCTCAACGCGCCAGCATCGCCGGATGCGATGCTGGCGCATCTTATCCGGCCTACGGTTAATGTCTTTTATTATCAATCGTTAAGGTGATGCGATTGGCGCGGCAGAAGAGTTCGGAGACGTGCACCGGTTTGTCATTCTGATCAAAGGCGATTTTGCTGATGCGAAACAACGGTTCGCCCAGTTCGCATTTCAGCCATTTTGCCTGCGGGCGGGTGGCGGCAAAGATATCGATGGTCTTTTTGTCGCTGACCACTCGCGTGTCAAAACGCTCCTGAAATAACTGATAGGTGGAGCTTCCTTCGACGTAAATCTCATCAAAGTCAGGATAACGCGACAGCGGGATCCAGGAACTATCAATAAACAGCGGCTCTTTATCGAGATACATCACCCGGCAGAGATGGAACACTTCGCTGTTACCGGGGATATTCAGCTTTTCGCAAAACGGCGCGGCGCTGATCCGTTCCTGCTCGATCACTTTCTCTTTCGTCGCCTTGCCTTGTGAGACGCCAAAATCGGTAAAACCGCTGACAGTAAGCAGGGCGTTTTCGACCTTCTGGCTTTGTACAAAGGTGCCTTTGCCCTGCCAGCGGATCAGTACGCCGTCTGCCACTAAGTCGCTGATAGCTTTGCGAATAGTAATGCGGCTGACGTTATATTGCGTACAAAGCTCGTTTTCGGTAGGGATCTGTTGCCCGGCCTGGTAAACCCCCTGCGCGATATCATCCAGCAACCGCTGGCGGACGGTAGCGTAGAGGAGTTGATGAGAGTAGCGGTCCGTAGCTGACATAATCGACCCTGAAATAAAGAATGAATTACTCGGATTATAGGGTCGTTTTCCGGCAAGTAACAGCACGTTGGCGTGAAGATGCTCACGCCAACGTTATACCTACCAGGCACCGTGGTACTGAATGGTTTTCGCCGCGCACGCCGTTCCCTGCGCCATCGCCTGCGGTAATGTCATCCCCGCAGACCAGCCGCAAAGGAATCCGGCAATGAACGAATCTCCGGCACCCATGGTGTCGATAACCGTCACCAGTTCAGGAGCCTGACGCCAGAACTGCGCGCCATCCCAGGCAATGCTGCCGTTTTCGCCCAGCGTGACAATCACTGTTCCTGCGCCACGGGCAACAATCGCTTTCATCTTCAGACGCAGCGCTTCGTCTTCTTGCGGTGCAGAGGCAAAGGCAAAATCGAGATGCGGCACCAGTGTCTGCCAGAGCGGGCTGTCCCACTTGTCGGAGAAGTCGAAAGCGGTAAGTTTGCCCGCAGCGTGCAGCTGTGGGAATGCGTCTTCCGCATGTCCCCAGATTGCCGCGTGCACAATGTCATACTGCGCCAGCCAGGCGTAATCCTCTTCACTCAGGGCAAAGTCGGCCATCACGCCTTCGGTGTAGTCGCCAAAAACGCGATCATTGTCGTGCAGTTCCACCTGAGTTTGTGCGGTAACGCCGTGTTTCGTATGGACATGGCTGATATCGACGCCCATGCAGGCGAGATCCTGCTTAAGCTTTGTGCCGTAGTCATCGTCACCCACCCAGGTAATGCATCCCGGCTTTATACCGTAGCGAGTGCAGTACACCGCCACGTTCACCGCATTACCGCCAGAAAACGCTTTATTCAGTTGCGGGTAGATATCGACGCAGTTATCGCCGATTGTCGCCAGGGTTTTCATCACTCATCCTCCGGCAGCAGCGCGCGAAAGCGTTCCAGCGCCTGGCGGGCGTAAAGTCTGGGCTCGTTCATATACATCGTTACCAGTTCCACTGTGCAGTATCCCTCATAGCCCCGATCAATAATATCGCGCATCAGTTCCCGCAGCGGCATTTTGCCTTCGCCGGGAATGTAATGCGTGTCGCTGGCCCCGTCGCTGTCGACAATATGCAGATGACGTAATTTATCGCCCAGTTTGTCGAAATAACTCATCACCGGTTCCGCCTGGACATACGGCGCGCAAATGTCGACCATGCTGAACAGGCGCGGCGAAGGCACCAGCGCCAGCGCATGAAGCACATCATTAGCATTACACACGACGTTCGATTCATACGGCGTTAACGGTTCGAGGATCAGATCCATGCCGATGTTTTCCGCGTACTCACACAGTTCGCTTAAGTTCTCTGCCAGCCGCCCCCAGATAACGTTAGGCGGCGTGAGATAGCCCGCGTGGGCCGCAGAAATCAGCGTATAACCCGCGTTCATCTCTTTTGCCATATCCATCGCCAGCTTGATCATGTCCAGGCTTTCACGACGCATATGTTCATCGCCCAGCATCATGTTATACGGATAGCCGTTGGTTTCTGGCGTGTAACCGATAATCGGCATCTGATACGTCTGCGCCAGCGCCTTGATTTGTTTGATGCCGCCCGCTTTTAAGTCCGGCGCGAACGCGTGCGGGCGGCCGCCCCAAATTTCGATGCCATCGTAACCCAGCTCGCTTGCATCACGGAATGCGTGTTCAATAGGCAGCCGCTGGTGGCCGCAGGTAAACATACCTGTTTTCATCGGGTAACTCCTTGCGTAAATCCGGCCCGTTGCCGGGCCGGGAGAGAGGATTAATATTCCACCAGACCACCGTAATAGCGGCGTTCATCCGGGTTGTGATCTTTGTAAATAGACAGGTAGTAGCAGAGCCACTCCATTGGCACGAACATCAGGAACGGTGCCAGCCACGGGTGCAGCCCTTGCGAAATTTCGGCGTAATCGATGACGATCACGTTGTCAGTACGCTGTTTAACAAAGTTAATGGCGCGTTCGGTGGTGTGGCGACTTTCATCATTGCCGAGCAGAAACAGGAACGGAACGCCCGGTTCGACAATCTCCAGCGGGCCGTGACGGAACTCACCGCTCTCAATCACACAGCCGTGCGTCCAGGTAAATTCCATCAGCGTCACGATGCCTTCTTTGTAACCCAGCGGGCGCAGCGGGCCTGCGGCAACCGTGTAAATCATCGGCCACTGACTGGCCTGTTCACCGAGCTGGCGACCTTTCTCTTCCCAGGTGCGTACCAGATGACCGAGCGCATTTGGCAGCTGCTTGAGATCGTTTTTGATCTTGCCGATTTCCGCGTGCGGCGCGAGGCGGGTGATCATCTCCAGCACCACGCTGTAGCAGAGCAGCAGATGAATTTCCCAGATACAGTCGGCCTGATAATCAATGCTAAATTCCGCCGCCGAGGTAATCGGGCTGTCCGCGCGTTTGGTGAACGCCGCAGTGAGTGCGCCGCAGGCCCGGCCCAGCTCCAGCGCTTTGATTACCTCTTCGGTTTTACCGTAGTCAGAAACGCCAATCACCGCGCAACGATCGTCGAGGCGATACGGGGTGTTATCGCAGAACTCCCAGCCGGAAATGGCGTAAACCTGAAGATCGGAAAAGCGATCTGCCAGATGTTTCGCCGTTTGCGCCGCGTTGAGTGGCGATCCGCAGGCAACGAAATAAATACGATCGATGTCGCGCTTCACCATCTCTTCCACGATGGTGTGCACCAGCGGAACGTCATGGCTGAGAACTTTTTCCACTTCCTGAACCATATTTTCGGTGACCAGAAAGTCCACGGTGCTTTTATCAATATCCAACATTTTATTTTCTCCAGATAACATTACGACAAAGCGTTGAGCTGGCGGCTACGCTTCGCCCAGAAGGCGTAAGCAGGCAGACCAGTGGCAATAACGATGACGGCGCAGATAAGGCCGGGAATCGGTGCCCAGACAAAGGTTGATGCGACCAGAATGAGGCTTGACGCAATGGCGAGGGTGGTCATCAGCCCGAAAGCCGGAGTACGCCACAGCGGTTTGTAATCGTCGCGTTTACGACACCAGATGATGGAGCCGAAGGTGAGGGTATTTTTGAAACACATTACCAGGGTGAAATAGCCCAGCAGGCTGGTGAGATCGGAAACGAAGATGAAGAAGATCCCCAGCGCCCCTTGCAAAATGATGGAGACATCCGGCGTGTTGTATTTCGGATGCACATGGCCGAAGCATTTGAAGAACAGGTTGTCTTTCGCCATCGCGTATTCCAGCCGCGGCTGGTACATCACGCAGCTGGAAAGCGATCCGAGAATGACGATCATCGCCGTGATGGCAACAAAGATCCCAGCGGTGCTGCCGAGTGCGGGGATCCAGGTCAGGGCGTCGGAAATCGGCGTTTCAGAATTGGCGAGTTTGTCGAAGGGCATCAGGCCGGAAATCACCAGCGCCAGCAGGGTGTAGAGCACCAGAACCAGCAGACAGGAACCAATCAGCGCTCGTGGCATGGTTTTTCCGGGGTTTTTAATTTCGCCGGTCATATAACAGATAGAGGCCATGCCGGTATACGACCAACTGGTGGCAGAGATCCCCGCCAGCAGCGCCATAAAGCTGCCCGTTGCGCCAATCGCAGTGGTGGTAGGGGCGGCAAAATTCTCCGCTTTAAACCAGAAGATCCCAAGGCCAATGACGATAGTGAACGGGATAATTTTGGCGATGGTAATTAGCGTCTGAAACGCTGCGCCGCCTTCAACGGAGCGCAGGTGTAGCAACATAAAGGCGATAATTAATCCGGCGGCGATAAATTTACCGAGCAACGGATCGATAGGCGTTAAAAAGCCAAGATTGCTGACAATCGCCAGCGCCATAATCGACAATGACGGCGCATCGTTGGCCCAGAAGCTGGCCCAGCCGGAGAGGAAAGCCAGCGGTCGGCTTCCGGCATTTTTCAGATAAACATAATCTGCGCCATTTTCCGGATAAGCGGTGGATAGTTCCGCATAGACGCACATTTGCGGGATCACAATTAACCCGCCAATGACAAACGCGAGCACCGTAAGCCACGGCGTGCCCGCTGCTTTTGCCACTTCACCCACAGATACAAAAATACCGGAGCCGACGGTTGTCCCGACGGCGATTGCAAGAACGGCCCAAAATCCGAGCTTGCGTTGGAGTTCCTGGCTTCCCATAGCGATACCTTTTTCTTGTCCAATACGTTGTAGGGGAGAGTTTGCAGTCATTTAAAAGGTAACATGACAATGCATGATGAATATAACAACATATGATGTTATGTAATGTGGAGGAAGATCACAAAATTTCGCACAGGATCGCGCTGTGGCTAATGGATGTAGTTATCAAATTGAATTTAAAGTGAAAATATTTTTACGGGCGGGGCAAGAAGGACATAGAAACAAATACGCCCTCGGAAAATCCAGAGGGCGTCGGGCAATTAAACCGGTGTTAGCCGATTTCTGTCAGAGACTTACTGTGCAGTAGGACCGCAACCGCCAATGATTTTAGAAATAGAAATTGCAGGGTGCAGCAGGTAGTCGTAAGAGCAGTTCTTATCACGGTTTTCAATATGACCAGTACATGCAGTTAACGTAGCCAGTACCGCACCTACCAGTGCAACTTTAATAAATTTGTTCATTTACATTCCCTATGTATTATATATTGATTAATATTCATTGATTATATGAATATAAGTAGACTGCTCATTAAGAACGATACAGGAATATTTAATCGGCGTCAGTGAGTGAATGACTTAATTTTGTAAGTCGCTGTAACGGTGAATATAACGGGGCAAAAACAAATGATTTTTGTTAATGAGTTATATTTTTATCTGCTGAATATATAAAGAGAGTTGTAAACGAAAAAGGCCAGAATTCTCTGGCCCTGATTAAATTAATGGTTGGAGAACCAGTTCAGTTTATCGCGCAGGCCAACAACCCGACCAATAATAATTAGCGATGGACTATTCATTTGCTGCGCCAGTTCGCCCAGTTGTGTGAGCGTACCGTCAATCACGCGCTGCGTGACTGCTGTTCCGTTTTCGACAATTGCCACCGGCATTTCGCCTGGCATTCCGTGTTCAATCAGCTTTTGCTGAATAGTCGCAGCCTGATTCAGCCCCATATAGAACACCAGCGTCTGTTTTTCTGCCGCCAGGTTTTCCCAGTCCAGCTCGCCACCGGTTTTTAAGTGTCCGGTAATTAAGCGCACGCTCTGGGCATAATCGCGATGCGTGAGCGGAATACCCGAATAGGCAGAGCAACCAGAAGCTGCGGTAATACCCGGAACCACCGAGAACGGAATACCCGCGTTACACAGTGTTTCCAGCTCTTCGCCACCACGGCCAAAAATAAACGGATCGCCGCCTTTCAGACGCACTACGCGTTTGCCTTTTTGCGCTTCCCGCAGCAGGATCTGGTTAATCTCTTCCTGCGGTACGCAGTGGTATCCCGCGCGTTTGCCGACGAAAACGCGATCAGCATCGCGGCGTACCAGATTCATAATATCGTCAGAAACCAGACGGTCGTAGACCACCACATCTGCCTGCTGAATTTGTTGCAGACCTTTCAGCGTCAGAAGACCAGCATCGCCTGGACCTGCGCCAACCAGCACTACTTCACCACGATGATCGAGCGGTTCGTTGATTAACTGTTCGGTGGTTTCAGTAATGGCTTTCTGATCGTTGTTCGCCAGCGACTGCGCCAGACGGTCGTTAACGAACAGTTTTTCCCAGAAGCGGCGGCGTTCACCCATCGTGGCGAACTGTTGTTTTACCCGACCGCGTAACTGCCCGGCGTATTTCGCTACCTGGCCCAGATGCAGCGGCAGCAGTGATTCGAGTTTTTCGCGCAACAGGCGCGCCAGAACCGGAGAAGTACCGCCAGAGGAAACCGCCACCATCAGCGGTGAGCGGTCAATAATCGACGGCATAATGAAGCTGGCAGCTTTCGGCGCATCGACCACGTTACAGAAGATGCGACGAGCTTCAGCGGCTTCGCTGACGCGCTGGTTAAGCGCGTCATCATCCGTCGCTGCAATCGCCAGCCAGCAGGTGTCGAGAAGGCTTTCATCAAATGGCCCTTCGACGAGGGTTAACATGCCTGCATCTGCCCATGCGGTGAACTGTGGAATAAACGCTAATGCATTCACCGTTAAGCGAGCGCCTGCGTCTAACAGCAACCTTGCTTTGCGTTCCGCGACATCACCACCGCCGACAATCAGACAGTCGCGATCGCGTAATTGGCAAAATATAGGCAAATGATCCACGTAAAAACCCCTTAGTAATTAACCGGCAGCCGTTTCAGTTTGATTAAATTTGTCCGCAACCGGACGATTCGCTTTCGGCGTAGCATACCAATAACCCAATCCCATGAATACGGCACCCGATAAAGTATTACCCAGCGTCACCCACAGCAGGTTATGACCAATACCCGCCAGCGTGTAGGCTTCGCTGTGGTTGCCGAACCAGGAGAGGGCGAATAGCGTCATGTTAGCGATGGAGTGCTCGTAGCCGGACGCGATAAATGCCAGCAGACACCACCAGATAGCGATAAATTTCGCCGCCCCTTCAGTGCGCAGCGCCATCCAGATTGCCAGACAAACCAGCCAGTTACACAATGCACCTTTGAAGAACAGTACCATTGCCGGTGCAGTGGTTTTAGCCAGCGCGACGGAGTGAACGATGCTGGTATCTACCGGCAGCAGGCTACCGCCACCCCAGCTATAGAGCATGGCAACGAAGACGGAACCGACCAGGTTACCCAGCCAGGTTTGCGGCAGGATTGCCCACATTTGCCCGTGGCTGATGGTGCCCGCTTTCACCCCAAAGGTGAGGAACATGGTGTGTCCGGTGAACAGTTCAGAACCGGCGATAATCACCAGTGTTAAAGCGATACCAAAGGTCGCGCCCATCACCAAAGGGCGTACGGATGGATCGAGCAAATTACCGAGCGAGAAAATCAGGATGATCCCAAGACCCACATACGCGCCCGCCATGGCGGAGCTGACCCAAAAGCCGAGCGGGTTATTTGCCGACAGGCGTGCAATGCGCGCAGCGTTAGCCGCACACTTATTAATAGTGTCTGTAAACATTTGATTATCCTTTAAAAAATAAAAACAAAAAATAAAACAAAAAGTTTAAAAAATGTCCTGCAATATACCGAAGATTATTACAGGACCATGCAAAAAGGGGAGGCATTGCGCCTCCCGTTAAAACATTAACCGCGCAGCTGCACCACGCCGTCTTTCACTCGCGCTTCGTAATGTTTGACGGAAAACTGTTCGTCTTCCATGCACAAGCCGTCGCTTAAGCGAAAACGCTGTTTTTTCAGCGGGCTGGCGACCCACAGCTCGCCCTGGTGTTCCGCAATCAGTCCGCGTGACAGCACGCTGGACTCGAAGAACGGGTCGATGTTGCTGATCGCAAACACCTGATCGCTGTGATACGGGCGGAAAATCGCGACCTGCTCGTCACCTAACAGCGCGCAGACGCCGGTTTCAGGCAGGATGTCATCGATTTTGCAGATGTCTTTCCACTGGCTCATGCGTTGTCCTCCACCAGAGTTACTGGGATACGTTCATACGGCGTTGCCGGACGGTGCTGTTCGCGCTCTGGCACCATCTGCACGTTCGGGTCACGCTTGTCGCTGTTGATGAAGTGTTTGAAGCGAGTCTGCGCAGACGGCGTATTGACCGTTTCAGTCCACTCACACAGTACCGCTTCACGCAGGCGCGCCATCTCTTCTTCCAGATGTGCGTTCAGCCCCAGTTTGTCGTCAATGATCACTGCTTTCAGGTAATCGATGCCGCCTTCGAGGTTTTCTAACCACGGTGCGGTACGCGTCAGTTTGTCGGCAGTACGGATGTAGAACATCATGAAGCGGTCGAGATATTTGATCAGCGTTTCGCGATCGATATCCGCCGCCAGCAGATCCGCATGACGCGGTTTCATGCCGCCGTTACCGCAAACATACAGGTTCCAGCCTTTTTCAGTGGCGATAATACCCACGTCTTTACCCTGAGCTTCTGAACATTCACGGGTACAGCCGGAGACACCGAACTTCATTTTGTGCGGCGTACGGATGCCTTTGTAGCGGTTTTCCAGTTCCACGCCGAGGCCGACGCTGTCGCCAACGCCGTAGCGGCACCAGGTGCTACCCACGCAGGTTTTCGCCATACGCAGTGCTTTCGCATAGGCATGACCGGTTTCGAAGCCGGCTTCAATCAGCTGACGCCAGATCTCCGGCAGATCGTCTTTCTGTGCGCCAAACATCGCCAGACGCTGGGAGCCAGTGATCTTGGTGTAGAGATTAAATTCACGCGCGATACGACCTACCGCCATCAGCCCTTCCGGGGTGATTTCACCGCCCGGAGAACGCGGGATCACCGAGTAGGTGCCGTCTTTCTGGATGTTAGCGAGGAAGTTGTCGTTAGAATCCTGCAGCGGAGTATGTTCCGGCTTCAGAATGTATTCGTTCCAGCAGGAGGCCAGCAGCGAACCGACGGTTGGTTTACAAACTTCACAACCGTAGCCTTTGCCGTGTTTCGCCAGCAGTTCTTCGAAGGTTTTAATGCCTTCAACGCGGATCAAATGGAACAGTTCCTGACGCGAATAAGCAAAGTGTTCGCACAGGTTGTTGTTAACTTCGATGCCCTGTTTCGCCAGTTCCGCGTTCAGTACCTGAGTGACCAGCGGGATACAGCCACCGCAGCCAGTACCCGCTTTGGTTTCAGCTTTCAGCGCCGCAACTGTGTGGCAGCCTTTGTTGATGGCAGCAATCAGATCACCTTTGGTGACGTCGAAGCAGGAGCAGATTTGCGCGCTGTCCGGCAGTTTATCAACACCGATAGACGGCTTGCCGCTACCCGAGTGTGCTGGCAGGATCAGGGAATCCGGGTTTTCCGGCAGTTCGATAGCGTTCAGCACCAGTTGCAGCAGGTTACCGTAGTCGCTGGTATCGCCCACCAGTACCGCACCGAGCAGGGTTTTGTTGTCTTCGCTGACAATCAGGCGTTTGTAGATCTCTTTACTTTCGTCGAGGTAAACGTAGCTACGTGCGCCAGGCGTGCGACCGTGCGCATCACCAATACCGCCTACGTCTACGCCCAGCAGTTTCAGCTTGGCGCTAAGGTCAGCACCTTCAAAGGCGTTTTCGCTACCGAGAATATGGTCAACGGCGACCTGCGCCATTTTGTAGCCAGGTGCTACCAGACCAAATACACGGTTGTTCCAGCTTGCGCATTCACCGATGGCGTAGATATCCGGATCGGAAGTCTGGCAGGAATCATTAATGACAATACCCCCACGCGGAGCAACGTCCAGACCACACTGGGTTGCCAGCTTATCGCGCGGACGGATACCGGTAGAGAAGACGATAAAGTCGACTTCCAGTTCGCTGCCGTCGGCAAAACGCATGGTTTTACGCGCTTCAACACCTTCCTGCACAATCTCAAGGGTGTTTTTGCTGGTGTGAACGCGCACGCCCATACTTTCGATTTTGCGACGCAGCTGCTCGCCGCCCATCTGATCAAGCTGTTCTGCCATCAGCATAGGGGCAAATTCGATAACGTGGGTTTCAATACCTAAGTTTTTCAGCGCGCCTGCGGCTTCCAGACCTAACAGGCCGCCACCAACAACGGCACCGCGTTTGCTGCGACGGGCGCAGGATTCAATGGCGTTGAGGTCTTCAATAGTGCGATAGACAAAGCAGTCCTGAGTATCAGAACCTTTGATTGGCGGGATCCACGGGTAGGAACCGGTTGCCATGATCAGCTTGTCATAAAAAACGGTACGTCCGGCGCTGGAGTGAATCACCTTCTCCTGACGGTTGATGGTGATAGCGCGTTCGCCGACCAGAACTTTGATGCCGTGTTTCTCGTAGAAGCCTTCGCGCACCAGCGACAGCTCTTCGGCGGTGTGGTGAGAGAAGTAAGACGAGAGGTGTACGCGGTCATAAGCGATGCGCGGTTCTTCACAGAAAACGGTAATATCAAAGTTGGCCGCATCAGATTTATCAAGAAGATCTTCGATAAAGCGATGGCCGACCATACCGTTACCGATAATTGCGAGTCTGACTTTGCTCATTTTTGCCTCGATTTCTTTTCTATTACCGCCTACCTTAACGATTCAGCAACCCCGCTTATTGATGTAAATCAAATTCACCTTTATATACTCCTTAAGGGGTATATTGCTGATTTGTATAAATTTTCTTAAGTCACGGAATTGTCTGATATTTCATGTTTGTGCAAAAAATAGACAAAATGAGCGGGTTTATAGAAATAGATGCACGTAGCGGGGGAAGAGAGGAAAAGGCCGGACGACGATAGTGCCGTCCGGCATGAGCAATTAATGAGAGGTCAGGGTGTTATGCTGACGGTGACGGCTGACGAAACCTAAC
>OLNK01001969.1_pt1 | contig 13171 bp, 10 predicted proteins | sample 1672791 | NCBI WGS metagenome assembly OLNK01 (sample SAMEA3136724, study PRJEB25190) | human gut metagenome | biome: human gut; feature: human-associated habitat; material: faeces | place: Austria | collected 2013 | reverse complement strand
TCGTCAATCAATCTAGCCCTCAAACGACAGAAACCCCGGCAGCTCTTCGCAACTGCCGGGGTTTCCGCGGAAAAGGGGGACATGATCCTCGAGCGAACGGCAAAGGGGCAAACCGTTTTCGCTCAACTGCTTTATGCCCCTCGGCTGGCGGCTCAATCAGCGCGTGCCGCACCCACACAAAGCCGCTACACCTGTGACAGAGCTGTGAAGTGGTATCTATTGCTGGCGCAGGCCATGCCAAGGAGTGTCCCAGATTGCCGGCAGATAAGGAACGTCCCCAGGTGCCGGCCGCGGGCGTGACTTTCGTCCCGTTTGATACTCCGCTGGCCTAGATGTTCGTCATGTGCGCCCGTAAACGTGGGACAATGGCGTTGCTGGTATCACAGACAAAGGATGTGCCTATGAACGCCCCCGTTGCCAAAACCTGTCGGCAGCGCCGCCCGTTTGCGCGATTTGCTTCCGTCTGCGCACTCGTCGCGCTTGCATTGCTGCTACTGCCCGCCGCCGCACACGCCGACGGTTATTCCATGACCCAGACCTATATCAGTGCCACGGTTGAGGCCGATGGATCGCTGACCGTTGTCGAGGGACGCCAGTTTGATTTCGACGACGACATCAACGGCGTGTTTTGGGAGATCAATACGGGCGCCAACCAGCAGGGCGGCACGGCGGGCGTCGATGTGCTGAGTGTCGAGGAAGAGGACACCGCGTTTAACAAAGTCGATAGCGCGAACAAGGGCGACTCTGGCGTCTATACGGTCGAGCAGACCGGTGACGGCGTAAGGATTAAGGTGTTCAGCCCTCACGAGAGCGGCGACAGCGCGACCTATTACGTGAGCTATACCATGACCGGTGCGGTTATGAACTGGGCCGATACCGCCGAGCTCTACTGGAAGTTTGTGGGCGACGGCTGGTCTGCGGACTCCGATGACGTCGAGATGGAAGTGTACTTCGCAAATGCCGCTGCCGGGACGGCGGCCGTCAAGGGCGATAACTTCCGCGCATGGGGCCACGGCCCGCTGACGGGCGACGTATCGCTCGATGCGGATGAACCCATGGTTACCTATACCATACCCTGCGTGCATCAGGGCGAATTCGCCGAGGCACGCATCGCCTTCCCTAGCGACTGGGTGCCGCAGCTTGCCGCCTCGGGCGAAGAGCGCACGTCAACGATCCTGAGCGAAGAGAAGGAATGGGCTGACGAAGCTAACGCCCGCCGCGCTCACGCTCGCATGATTGCCAATGCACTTGCCGTGCTAAGTGTTGTCGCGGCAGTGGCCTTTACCGGCACAATCGTTATGCTCAAGCTGCGCAAGCGCAAGCCCAAGCCGCTTTTCCAGGACGAATATTTCCGCGATGTGCCCTCGGCCGACCATCCCGCCGTGCTTTCGGCCCTCATGAGCTGGAACGAGGTGCCCGATCAGGCATATATCGCCACGCTCATGAAGCTCACCGACGATCGCGTGATCAAGCTGGAAGAAGCGACCGAGACCAAGAAGAAGGGTCTGCTCCGTCGCGAAAAAGAGGAGCAGACGTATCGCATCACAGTGACCGACGAGGCCTGGAAGGCTGCCAAGAAGGACGGCATCGATCGCGATGTGCTCAAGGTCTTCTTCGCCGGCGTTAAGCCCGATAAGGACGGAGTCCGTTCGCGCACGTTTAGCGAGCTGGAGGAGTACGCTAGCGAGCGCACCACATCTGTTGGCGACAAGCTCGAGGACTATCAGAACACCGTTAAGGGCAAGTTGGCCGATAGCGAGTACGTTGCCTCGGACGGCATTGTCGCAATGGTGTTCTGCCTGGTTCTTGGTATTCTGATCGCCTTTGTTCCCATGGGATCCATTTTCTTTACCGACGGCGCACAGGCGAACATTATCGCCGCGGTTATCTCGGTGCCGATTGTGCTGGTGGGTATCGGCGTGGGCCTTACGTTCCGCCGCTTTACGCCGGAGGGCGCCGAGGTGGCGGCTCGCTGCAAGGCACTTAAGCATTGGCTCGAGGACTTCACGCGCCTAAAGGAAGCCGTCCCGGGCGATTTGGTGCTGTGGAACAAGCTGCTGGTGATGGGCGTGGCGCTGGGTGTTTCCAAGGAAGTGCTGCGTCAGCTTGCCGAGGCCGTGCCGCCCGAGGTGCGCGAGGCCGACGGCTTCTATGACAATTATCCCTGCTACTGGTGGTACTACCATCATTACGGTACCGAGTCCCCGCTCGATTCATTCGATGACGTGTATCACGAGACCATCCGTGAGCTGGCGTCGAGTTCCGATAGCTCGAGCGGCGGCGGCGGTGGCGGCTTCTCGGGCGGCGGAGGCGGCGGCGCCGGCGGAGGCGGCGGCGGAGCGTTCTAACGGTCGTAGATTATGGGATGGGCTTTTCTCGACAGCCGTCGGGGAAAGCCCATCCCTTTTTATGCGCTACCTACGAAGACTGTCCCCAACGACTAGTCACTGGGAACATCCCTAAATGACTAGGTATGGCTGCTGGGTTTAGGCTGTTAGGTCGAGTTCGTAGAGGAAGCTTTCGCGCGGCATGTCGTGACGGCGCTCTTCGCGGTTGGCGCGGTGCGTGGCCGTGCGCTTAAAGCCGTGCAGCTCGTAGAACTTCCACGAGCAGTTGGAGTCGGTGTACAGGTGCGCCCTCGTCGCTCCAAGCGAGGACAGGTGCGAGACCGCGGCATCGAGCAGAACCGTGCCAACGCCCAGGCCATGGACATCGCGATCCACGGCAAGCAGCGTGACCTCGTTGTCGTGCGGCAACGGGCTGCTCTCGAGCAGGCGGTTGTTGGTTCGGATGGTTGCGCGCACAAACGAGAGATACTCGGCGCACGCATCGGGCTCTAGCTCACGCATCTGCGATAGCAGCGCGCGTTCGGTATCCATCCAATGCTCGTTGATAGTGGCGCCGGAGCTCTGTCCCGCACGCGCGAGCGAAATGCCACGCGCCTGACCGTCGATTACGGCAACCTGCGAAAACGTCGATGATGAAAGGCAATAGGCGAGGTCGCACGCGGCCTCAAGGCGGTTGTACTCATCGTTATCCGAATTGTTATGCCAAAGCTGCTGCAGAATCAGCGCGATGGCGTCGAAGTCTTCGGTATCAAACGGTCGGTAGAGAACCCGCGAGACCATGGTGCCTCTTTCTTTTGCGGATGCATATCGAGCACAGTTCTACCACGCCATTGGCATCTAATTATGGTGCCCCTGTGTTCCATGAACTCACCGTGCCCGGTGCCGGGCCCATCCCCTCTGCTCGCAAACTTTTTCTGCACATGCGCCCGTTGCGGGGTGCATCGATGCGCTCGATGCGCTACATTAAATCAGTATTTTCAATGCCGCTGCGCGAGCGCTGCAGATCGACGTATCACCGACTCACAGAGCACGGCGGCGTACCAGACAGGAGGACTGCATGGGATCTGATGTGAAGATCGCACGCGCGTTGATCTCGGTTACCGATAAGACGGGCGTCGTCGATTTCGCACGGACGCTGGTCGATGACTTTGGCGTCGAGATCATCTCTACGGGCGGCACGGCTCGTGCCATCGAGGACGCGGGCGTTCCCGTAACCCCCATCGAGGAGTTCACGGGCTATCCCGAGATGATGGACGGCCGCGTTAAGACCCTGCACCCCAAGGTTCATGGCGCGCTGCTGGCCCGCCGCGATTCCGAGCAGCACATGCAGGAGGCGGCTCAGCACGGCATTAAGCTGATCGACCTGGTCGTCGTCAACCTGTACGAGTTCGAGAAGACCGTCGCCAACCCCGAGGTCACCTTCGCGGACGCCATCGAGCACATCGACATCGGTGGCCCCTCCATGCTGCGCTCTGCCGCCAAGAACGCCACGAGCGTTACCGTCATTTCCGACCCGGCCGACTATGATGCCGTCCTGGCCGAGATGCACGAGACCGGTGGCTGCACCACGCTTTCCACCCGTCGTCGCCTGCAGGTGAAGGTCTACCAGACCACCGCCGCCTACGACACGGCCATCTCCCGCTGGCTCGCCGCCCAGGCAAGCGACGTGGCGGACACCTCTGCCAAGCTCGAGATTTCGCTGGAGAAGGTCGACGACCTGCGCTATGGCGAGAACCCGCAGCAGAAAGCCACAGTCTATCGCTTTGCCGAGGGCTGCGAGAACACCGCGAGCTCGCAGTTCCCGCTCGTGGGCTCCAAGCAGATCCAGGGCAAGCCGCTCAGCTACAACAACTATTTGGATGCCGACGCCGCTTGGAACCTGGTCCGCGAGTTCGACGAGCCGGCCTGCGTAATCCTCAAGCACCAGAACCCCTGCGGTTCCGCCGTTGCCGAGGACATCACGGCTGCCTACGACCGCGCTTTTGTCTGCGATCCCAAGAGTGCCTTTGGCGGCATCATCGCCTGCAACCGCGAGGTTCCCTTTGATCTGGTTGAGCACTTTGCCGATCAGAACAAGCAGTTCGTCGAGGTCATCATCGCCCCGAGCTACACCGCCGAGGCGCTCGAGCGCATGGCCAAGCGCCCCAACCTGCGCGTGTTGGCGACCGGCGGCGTGGACCACGGCGCTCAGGTGGAGCTGCGCTCCGTCGACGGCGGCATGCTGGTGCAGGAGGTCGACCACGTGACCGAGGATCCCGCGACCTTTACGTTCCCCACCGACCGCAAGCCCACCGACGCCGAGATGGCCGAGCTCGAGTTTGCCTGGAAGGTCTGCAAGGGCGTTAAGTCCAACGCCATCCTGGTCTCCAAGGGTAAGGCCGGCATTGGCATGGGCCCGGGTCAGCCTAACCGCGTTGACTCTGCGCTACTTGCCTGCGAGCGCGCCGAGGACTTCTGCGAGCGCGAGGGCGTGGAGAAGGGCGGCTTTGCCTGTGCAAGCGACGCGTTCTTCCCGTTCCGCGACAACGTCGACGTGCTTGCTGCACACGGCGTGACCTGCATCATCCAGCCCGGCGGCTCCAAGCGCGACGACGAAAGCATCCAGGCCTGCAATGAGCACAATATTGCTATGGTGTTTACGGGCGCTCGCCACTTCCGCCACTAAGTTCCGCCTTGGGACAAAATAATCTCCGCAAAAGACGGCTGCTCCGTTTGGAGGGCCGTCTTTTTGGTATAAGAGGACGGAATGACTAACACGAAAGGTATGACCATGCCCCAGATTGATGATGCCGAGCTGTTTGGCAATGCCGAGGATCAGCGTGCGTACGAGGAATTTTGCGCCAATCAGGAGGCGGTCGAGAAGTTCACGCTCGACAAGCCCGCGCTTGTCTGCCGTTGGCGCATGTCCAACAAAAAGGTGCCCATGCTCAACCGCCACATTCGCGCACTATCCGAGCGCCTGGTGCAGGGCGAGCCGCTTACCCATAACATGCTCAGCTGGGCCAAGCAGCACGTTGAGTGGTCGCTTGCCGAGGGCGATTACACGGCACGCGACGGCGTGCTCATGCTGGTGATCGACGTCAACGGCAACGCCGCCATGACGGTGGGGGAGTACGAGCCGCTCGCCGATACGTCGGCCAAGGCGCTGCGTGCCCGTTCCGCCGAGGCCCGCTCCGAGGCCGACGAGACCGGCGTGGCGCCCGAGTTGCTCGCCGCCGTCAACAACGGCGAGCTTGCCTTTGTGGCGCCGGCGGACGAGTGCCTGTGCGGCACGGCGACGCTCATCGAGCAGCTGGCCCAGACCAAGGGCATCCCGGTCACGCGCGTAGACATTCCCGCGCAGCTTAAGGGCGCGCTGTTCCTAGTGAGCGACGAGCACGGCGTGGTCCCCGCAACCGAGACGGACGCTGCGGAGGCCGACGCCGCCACGGTCGCCTTCTTCGCCGACGGCTACGAAAAGCTCCGTGCCCGCCGCTCCTAACCTCAAGGCGGGGTTGGCTTACTGAAGCGAGCGAGCGCGTTCGATGGCGTAGGCGAGCGACAGCTGCTCCATCTCCGGGGCGCATTTGTAGCTCAGTCCGGTGAGAGCCGTCACCTTATCGAGGCGATATCGAATCGTGTTCGGGTGCTGGCTAGTCTGCTTGGCGGTTCGCTCGATACGTCGGTCGTTCTCAATGAATGCGGCGAGCGTGGATTCCAGTTCGCTGCCATGCTCACTGTCGTGCTCACGTATCGGCGAGAGAATCGCCTCCGAGAACGATCGCATCTCCGGGGTTTCCGCAAAAGGCATCACGGTTCTCAGGATGCCGAGCTGCGTATAGCGGACGGGACCCTCGGCTCGTTGACAAGATAGGCGCTGTGCGTAAATCGCCTGCGAGATCGCCTGCGCCACCGCCTCGTCTCCAAACAGAATATCGCTGATGCCGAGCCCTTCCGCTCCGCCATCGATGTCGCTAGCCTCGATGAGCTCCGTGAGCGCCTGCACGATTCGCTCTACATCGAGCGTCTGTTCCGAGTCACTTGTCGCTACGAATAACAAACCTCCGTCATAGGGTGCCAGCATGTTGTGGCATCCGGCGAGGGTCGATTTTGCACAGAGACGTTCGATTTGCAAAAACGTACGCGGGTCGAGGGGCTCTGCAAACGATGCGAACAGGGCGACCGCTTCGTCCAGAAATGACGGGTTGAGACCTCGGATGCGTCGGCAGATGGACTCGGGCGATACGTCTGTCCTCAGGGCATCGATCTCGCGCTGCGCGAAGTCGATGGACGCGAGCTGCTCGATATGCCGTTTGACCTCATAGATGACGCCGTCAAAGAACAGTGAGTCGTCGGTCGTGAGAAAGACCGGGTAGTGCCGCGCGTTGGCGTAGCGGATGGCTTGGTCGGGAATCGGGATGTGCAGGACGTTTTTGATGATGAGACCGCTCGTTCCCTTGGCGACGAGGTATTTCACGGCTTCAGTGATGAGGTACGGGTCGTCCTTCGCATAGAGGAAAGTGCTGAGGATGATCTCGTCTGAGCTGAAGTTGACGCGCTGGTACTTGCTCTTGAGACCGGGCATGAGTTCATAATCGAGGATCCCGACGCCAGAGACGGCACGCGAGACGCCATCGCTGCCGGCGATTAGACGGACCGACCCCTCATATTCCCGTGAGAAGTCCGAGATGGTGTATAGCATCAGCATCACCTTGTAAATCATTACAATAAGTACCTGTACAAATAGGATAATCGCACATCCGTATGCCTTTGATGTGATAAATAGTTCAAATACCTGCTGAAAGAACGAAAAATCAGATCGAGAATCGTTGTAGATTCCAACAAGAAATGATCCTTGGCGGCATCGTTACTAAACCGTACAGTGAAGCAACGTAAAGCTTTCGCTGAGAGGAGCGATGATGGGGCAGATGGTGGTGCTTTCGGCCGAGGAAGTTTCCAAGGTGCTGACGATTGAGGATGCAATCGCTGCCGTGGAGGAGGCATATCGCCAGAAGGCAACGGGCAAGGGTGTTGCGTGGCCGATGGTATATGAGCAGTTCGAACCCGGCGTGGCCGATATGGATATCCGCTCGGGCGAGTTGGCGGGAAGCGGCCTCTTCGGTCTCAAGCTCACTGCTTGGTTCTCTCAGAATCCCAAAAAGGGGCTGCCCGAGATCTTTGGCACCACGCTGCTGTGCGACAACGCGACGGGAGAGCCGTTGGCGCTGCTCAATGCCTCCGCCGTCACTGGACTTCGCACCGGTGCCGCCGCTGCGCTCGGTGCCAAGTGGCTGGCTCGGGCGGATGCGTCCAAACTGCTTGTTGCGGGTGCCGGCCACATGAGCACCTATATGGTGGCGGGCGTGCTCGCCGCCTGTCCCAAAGTGAGCGAGGTCAAGGTGTGGGAGCCAGTTTCCGATGCCGCGCCCGAGGCCCGCGTCGAGCGCATGCGAGACGAGGTCGCCCATATCTTGGGCGCCTGCGAGCATGCTCGCGAGGCATCCACCTATTCCATCGAGGCGACGGCCGACGGCCAAGGTGCCGCGGCAGAGGCCGACATCATCGTGACGATCACGCCGGCGACCAAGCCCATCATTCCCGATTCATGGGTGCGTCCTGGTACGCATATCTCCTGCGTCGGTGCCGACATGCCCGGCAAGCAGGAGCTCGCCTCGGCGCTTGTCGCCCGCGCTGCTGTTTACGTCGACGACCGCGAGCAATCGGTCGCGTCCGGTGAGCTGGAGATTCCGGTTGCCGAGGGTGCCATCACGCCCGAGGACATCAAAGCGGAGCTCGGTGAAGTCATCGCCGGCGCGGCTACGGGGCGTTCGGATGACGAGCAGGTGACGGTGTTCGATACGTCGGGCATCGCCGTTCAGGACCTTTCGGCATCGAAAATCGCCTACGACCGCGCCGTCGAGGCGGGGCTGGGCACCGTGGTGGAACTGTAAGAAAGTCAAGGAAAGGAAACGACAATGCAGATCAAGGATTTCGCTGTCGAGCAGTGGATGAACGAGTGGGAGACCAAGTGCACCCACAACGTTGCAGAGACGTGCGTCTACTCCCTCACGCTTGACCAGCTGTTCGAGCTTACGAACACCGACAAGAAGGCGTGGCTCGATAGCCTGTGCTCGCGCCGATTCACCTACGGAGACATCGAGGGGCAGCCCGGCTTCCTCGAGGGGGTCGCGCGTCTCTATAAGACGGTCGAGCCTGGGCATATCGTGCCCACGCACGGCGCGACCGGTGCCAACTCCCTGGTTATTTCCACGCTTGTCGAACCGGGCGATCATGTAGTCTCCGTCAAGCCCACCTACCAGCAGCTTTACTCGATTCCCGAGATGTGCGGCGCGAAGGTCGATATTCTTCAGCTCGATCGCAAGAACGGCTACCACGTCGACGTCGACGCGCTCGATGCCCTGGTGACCGACGATACCAAGCTCATCTGCATCAATAACCCGGACAACCCCACGGGCGCCCTGCTCGACACCGATACGCTCAAGGCGATTGTCGAGGTTGCGCGCAAACACGACGCATGGCTGCTCTGCGACGAGGTCTACCGTCTGCTTACTCAGACGGATGAGTACTCCGAGTCCGTGATCGACCTGTACGACAAGGCCATCGTCACCGCATCCATGTCCAAGGTCTGGTCGTTCGCCGGCCTGCGTCTGGGCTGGGCGGTCACCAAGAGCCCGGAGCTCCGTCGCGCGCTGCTCTCGCATCGTGACTACAACCTGATTTCCGCTGGCATATTCAGCGAGACGGTGGCGGAGCTGATTCTGGGCAACGCTTCCGTGATCCTTGAGCGCAGCCGTCGCATCGTCCGTCAGAACCTTGCTGTTCTGGAGAAGTGGGTCGAGAGCGAGCCGCACCTGTCGTTTGTCAAGCCCGAGGCGGGTACCACCGCGCTCGTGTATTACGACTACGACATCGATTCCAGGACGTTCTGCATCGACATGATTAAGAAGTCCGGCGCGCTCGTCACCCCGGGCGATTGCTTCGAGGAGCCCAAGAGCATGCGCATCGGCTATGCATATTCCGATAACACCGACGACCTGCAGAAGGGTCTGGATGCCATCTCCGCGTACATGCGTACGCTCGAGTAGAGACTCGTGGTCGAAGTGATGGGGCCGATCGGTTTAGGACCGGTCGGCCCCTATTTTCTCTCAAGACTACCGAACGCTTTTGTCACATTAGGTGCCCACGGGGTCGTATCGCTGCGACGCTGTGGGCATAATGGTGTGAAAGGTGCAAGTTACGCGAAATGGGAGGACACATGGCGCTGATCTATGTCGTTGAGGACGACGAGCCCATTCGTCGTGAACTTATCGACATCCTTGCCCGCGCCGGGTTTGAAATCGAGGCCTGCGAATCGTTTGAGCATGTCTCGCGCGATATTCTCGCCACCGCGCCCGACCTGGTGCTGCTCGACCTCACGCTTCCCGTCAAGGACGGCCAGCATATCTGCCACGAGGTTCGCCGCGAATCCGAGGTTCCCATCATCGTCCTCACGTCGCGCACGACCGAGATCGACGAGGTCATGGCCATGACGCTCGGCGCGGACGACTTTGTTCCCAAGCCCTATAGCGCCCGTGTGCTCGTGGCGCGCATCAATGCCTTGCTGCGTCGCACCGCGGCGGCGGGCGAGCGCAGCACGCTTGTCCACAAGGGCCTGGAGCTCGATCTCGCTCGCTCCATGGTCACCAACATGCAGACCGGTACCAGTACCGAGCTCACCAAAAACGAGCTGCGTATTCTCTCGCTGCTTCTGAGCCGTGCGGGCAAGATCGTCTCGCGCTCGGCCATCATGCAGGACCTGTGGGACTCCGACGCCTTCGTGGACGACAATACGCTCACCGTCAACATCAACCGCCTGCGCACCACGCTCGAAAAAATCGGCATCAAGGGGTATTTGACGACGCACCGCGGCCAAGGCTATTCGGTCTAGGGGCCGGCTATGTCGTTTGCCAAGTTCTTTAAAGACGCGCTGCTTCCCGTTGCCGTGTGGACGTGCGGCGTGCTGCTGAGCTGCTTTGTGCTGACGGTCGCCGGTGCTTCGACATCTATTGTGGTCGTGGCGGTCGGCGTTTCCTTTATCTTTGGTATGCTCAGCATCGTGGTCGAGTACGCGCGTCGCCGCCGTTTTCTGCGTCAGCTGGAGCGCGCGGCCGAGGAGCTCGAGAGCCCCGCATGGGTGCAGGAGATGGTGCAATGCCCGACCTATGCCGAGGGCGAGCTCGAGTACGAGGTCTTGCGCCGGGTGGGCAAAGCCGCTTGCGACGAGGTTGCCGAAGGCCGGCGTCAGACCGATGACTATCGCGACTATATCGAGAGCTGGGTCCACGAGGCCAAACTGCCCCTGGCGGCGGCTCACCTGATTTTGGAAAACCTGGACAGCAGCGAAGACGACCTGTCGCGCGTGGACGACCTGGCACGCGAACTTGCCCGCGTGGAGCGCTATATCGACCAGGCGCTGTACTACGCGCGCTCGGAAGTTGTGGAACGCGACTACCTGATTCGCCGCTGGGATCTCAAGACCTTGGTGACGGGCGCGATTAAAGCCAACGCGTGCGAGCTCATTGCGGCGCATGTGGCCCCGGTGTGCGAGAACCTCGACTTCGAGGTCTTTACCGACGAGAAGTGGCTCGAGTTTATTCTGGGCCAGCTCATTCAGAACAGCATTAAATATGCGCGTGAGGACGGCGCAAAGATCGTGTTTTCGGGTGCGTTGCTGGACGAGGGTCTGGCAAGCGAGCGCATCGAGCTTACCGTCGCGGACAACGGCTGCGGCGTGTGTGCGGCAGACCTGCCGCGCGTGTTCGAGAAGGGCTTTACCGGCGACAACGGCCGCACCACCAAGCGCGCAACGGGCATCGGTCTCTATCTGGTGGCGCGCCTGTGCTCCAAGATGGGCATCGACGTCACCGCGGCATCCGAGCCGGGCGAAGGCTTCGTCGTAACATTCGTCTTCTCAACCAACAAGTTCCAATACTTTGAGTAGCCAGCCCGTCTTACGGTGCGGACGGCTATGTTCCCGAACGTGAACTTAGCTAAGGCAATTGGCGCTATGTTCCCGAACGTGAATATAGCCGCAAGGATTTAAATGAATCGCCCCATAAAAAACGTGCCGCCCCAAACGGGGCGGCACGCCATCTTTTATCAGCCAACTCGTTGAAGTACGGTGACGAAGGCGCAAGGCCGGGAGGGGTTATCTAAGCCGACATCCCGCAGCCGCGAAGCGGCGAGGACGTCGGCGTGATAACCCCGCAGGCCCTGCGCCGGCGGGAAGGAACCTACTTCACGACCAAGATGTCGCAGTCGGTGTTGCGCAGCAGGAACGTCGAAATCGAACCCAGCAGCGCATACTTGATCGAGGACAGGCCGCGGGCGCCGCAGAGCACCAGGTCGGGCTTAACCACGTCGAGCATCTCGTCCTTGAGCGTCTCGCGAATACGGCCGGCGCGAATCATGACCTCGACCTCGGGAATATCGGGATTGGCCTTGGCCTCTTCGAGCTGCTTGGCGATGGAGTTCTTAAATGCCTCCTCTAGGCCGTTGACCAGATCGACCGGATAGGAACCAGCGCTCTCGAGTGCCGTGGAATCGATAACGTGGCCGATGATTAGCTTGGCGCCGTTGTTCGCGGCGACCTTGATGGCGCGTGCGAGCACAAAATCCTGCTGCTCAGTACCATCGAGTGAAACAAATACCTTGGTGTAGCCCTCGTTCATGGTTTCCTCCTTGGTCTATCGCACGGGCGCGGGGCTCGTGCATCGGGCGGGCGCGGGCGCGTTGGCCGCCGAACACTTTATCTTGTTGCAGTTATACCCAAGGATTTGGGTTTGACCGCTCGCAATTCTGTGAACGGACGAGTTTTTTGGTAAGGGTGGGCGCAGACGCGCCCGAACGGTTGATAATGGGACATCGCCCGCACCGTCCGCAGAACAATATCGGCGGGTGTCTAACGAGGGGGTCCCTTTGGATATCATCGAGCTTCTAAAATCTGCCTTCATGGGCCTGGTCGAGGGCATCACCGAATGGCTGCCTGTTTCGTCGACCGGTCACATGATCTTGGTGGACGAGTTCGTCAAGATGAACGTGAGCGAGACGTTCTGGAATATGTTCCTGGTCGTGATTCAGCTCGGCGCCATTCTGGCCGTCTGTGTGCTGTTCTTCCATGAGCTCAATCCGTTCTCGCCCAGCAAGGGCAAGGAGGGCCGTCGCGACACCTGGGTGCTATGGGGCAAGATTGTGCTCGGCTGCATTCCCGCCGCGGCGATCGGTCTGCCGCTTAACGACTGGATGGAGGAGCATTTCTACAATGCTCCCGTCGTGGCGTTGGCGCTCATTGTGTACGGCGTGCTGTTTATCGTGATCGAGAACTGGCGCGCGAACAAGCGCGAGGAAATGGCCGTTGCCGGTTCGTTTGGTTCGCGTGCCGTGGTGGCGGGCGGACGTCCCGCCGGTGCGCATTTTGCCGCGCCCGCTGCGACTGCCGCCGCAGACGATGACGATAGCTTGGACTTTGGCTCCATCACTACGCTCGAGGATCTGAGCTGGAAGACCGCGCTGGGTATCGGTTGCTTCCAGGTGCTTTCGCTGGTGCCTGGTACGTCTCGCTCCGGTTCTACCATCATCGGCGGCCTGCTTTTGGGCTGCACGCGTTCGGTGGCGTCCAAGTTTACGTTCTTCCTGGCCATTCCCGTCATGTTTGGCGCGAGTGCGCTCAAGCTGGTCAAGTACTTTATTAAGGGCGGCACGTTCGGCACCAACGAAATCGCCATCCTGGGCGTGGGCTGCGTCGTCGCCTTTGTGGTGTCGCTCATTGCCATCAAGTGGCTTAT
>OLNK01001966.1_pt1 | contig 13197 bp, 10 predicted proteins | sample 1672791 | NCBI WGS metagenome assembly OLNK01 (sample SAMEA3136724, study PRJEB25190) | human gut metagenome | biome: human gut; feature: human-associated habitat; material: faeces | place: Austria | collected 2013 | reverse complement strand
TGGGCGCGCACCTGCGTGCGCTGCGCGGTGCGTGTCGCCTGGGCGCCCGCCTTGCCGGCCGCCCGGGGTGCGGAAGCTGTGCGCGGGGCCGTGCTTTTCGCCGTCCCATGTGCGGAAACGCCGCGACCGGCGGTACGCGGGCGTGCGGAGGCGCCGCGCAAGGGGCGGGCCGGCTGCGCGGCTTGTCTGCTCGTGCGGGTTGCTCGGGAGGGTTGGCGGCCTGCGCCGCCCTGTGGTGTCCTTTGGGTTGCCATGGCGGTAATTATGTCATTTCGCCTACAGGCGCGAGGGGGTTTGACTTGACTTGTTACAATAAACCCAAACACCCTTCACCCGCACGGCCGCGCAAAGGGGACGTGCGTGCGAGGTGACAAAGCATGGAAAGCAGCTTCCTAAGGAGTGAACCATGAGCAACGAAACCAGGCGCATCCTGCTGGTGGAGGACGAGAAGGCCATCCGCGATGCCGTAACCGCATATCTTGAGCGCGAGAACTATTGGGTAACCGCCGTCGGCGACGGCCAGGAGGCGCTGGAGGAATTCTCCAAGCACCACTTCGACCTGGTCATCCTCGACCTCATGCTCCCGCGCGTTCCCGGCGAGCGCGTCTGCCGCGCCATCCGCGACAACTCCGACGTGCCCATCATCATGCTCACCGCCAAGGGCGAGGTCGAGGACCGCATCATCGGCCTGGAGCTGGGTGCCGACGACTACCTGGTCAAGCCGTTCAGCCCGCGCGAGCTGGTCGCCCGCGCCCGCGCGCTGCTGCGCCGCGTGCACGCCGATTCCGAGCCTCAGCGCGAGGTGCTCGAGTTCGGCGAGCTCACCATCGACGTGTCCGGCCACAAGGTCATGGTCTCCGGCAAGGAAATCGACCTCACGGCCAGCGAGTTCAAGCTGCTCACCACGCTGTCCCGTTACCCGGGCCGCGTGTACTCCCGTATGGAGCTGGTCGAGAAGGTGCTCGGCTACGACTTCGAGGGCTACGAGCGCACCATCGACTCCCATGTGAAGAACCTGCGCGCCAAGATCGGCGACAACCCGCGCAACCCCAAGTGGCTGCACACCGTGCACGGCGTGGGCTACCGCTTCGAAGACCCCACCAAGCAGGGTCAGTAAGCTAGCCGCCGCGCGGCCGCCAGCGCTCGGCCGCGCCTCCCTTCCCAGAAGAAAGGCCGCGAGCCCACGTGGATACCGATACCAACACAACGCAAGACGCTCCTTCGACCGGCTCCGCCACCACGGGGCCGGTCGTGGTTGAGCGTCCCTCCGAGGAAAAGAAAAGGCGCAAGCCGTACCAGGGCGTGGTGAACTGGTGGAACAGCCTGACGTACACCACGCGCATGACCATGGCGTTCGCCCTGATCGCCGCCATGACCGCCATGGTGGCCATCGGCGTGCTGTCGTTCGTCTGGCAGCAGCACTTCCATACCTACACGCAGGAGAACATGGAGTCGCTCGCCGAAAGCACGGCAACGCGCATCGAGGAGGTGTACAGCACCTCCCACACCCTGCACGACCCGCAGGTCGAGGCCGTGGCGAAGTACGCCGAAAGCCTGAACAGCGGCGTGGGCGTGGCCGTCATCGACAACACCACGGGCAAGGCCGTGTACGATTCCTCGGCCGTCACCATCGCCGACGGCACGGGCACGTCCCGAAGCGAATCGGGCGCGGGCATGTCGCCGAGCTCGGACAGCGGGCGCACCCTGGCGCCGCCGGTCAGCGCCAGCCAGCAGTTCGCCAGCGCGCCCATCGAGTACGGCGGCGCGGCCGTGGGGTCCGTGCGCATCTGGGTGTACGGAAGCGAAACCCTGCTCACGCAGGCCGATGAGCAATTCTCCAACAATTCTTATCAGGCCATGGTGTTCGCAACGGTGCTGGCCATCGTGCTGGCGTCGTGTATCGGTTTCCTGTTCGCGCGCACGCTGGTGCGTCCCGTCAACACCATGGCGCAGACCGCCCGCGCCATCAAGGAAGGCGACCTGTCGGCGCGTACGGGCATCCGCGGCGAGGACGAGATCGCGCGCCTGGGCATGACCTTCGACGAGATGGCCGACTCCATCGAGCGCGACCGCAAACTCGAACGCCGCCTGACCACCGACGTTGCGCACGAGCTGCGCACGCCGCTCATGGCCATCCAAGCAACGGTCGAGGCCATGGTCGACGGCGTGTTCGATGCCGACGAGGAGCGCCTTGAGACGGTGAACGGCGAGGTCAAACGCCTAAGCCGCCTGGTCGACGCCATCCTGAAGCTTTCGCGCTTGGAAAACCGCAGCACGCCCATGAAGAAGGAAGTGCTCGAGGTGGGCGACCTCATCAGCGGCATCATCGCCACGCACGAGGCCTATGTGTCCGACTCGGGCCTCAAGCTCATCTACGAGGTGGAGCGCGGCGTGCGCGTGCGCGGCGATGCGGACATGATCCGCCAGGCCACGGCCAACCTCATCTCCAATGCGGTGCGCTATACGCCCGAGGGCGGCACCATCACCGTTAGCGTTTCCAGCCACGAGGGCATGTGCGCCATCGCCGTGCGCGACACGGGCATCGGCCTTTCGCCCGACGAGGCGAAGATGGTGTTCTCCCGCTTCTGGCGCGCGGACGCCGGCCGCACGCGCGAGAGCGGCGGCCTGGGCATTGGCCTTTCCGTGGTGAAGGAGATCGTCGACCGCCACAACGGCTACGTGGACGTCGAGGGCGAGAAGGGCGTGGGCGCCTGCTTCACCATCAACCTGCCGCTGTACTACGAGGGCGACGAGCAGCGCGAGCAGCGCCAGCAGCAGCGCCAACAGCAACAGCAGCAGCGCGAGCAGCAGCTGCAACAGCGCCAGCAGCAGCGTGAGGCGCAGCGGCAGCAGAAGGAGCAGCAACGCGCGCAGCAACATGCGCAGAAAACGGGGATACCGTTCGGGCGGTCGCACGACGACGGAAAATAGACGATAATGGCAACAATACAGTCACGCCGCAAACGGCGCGCAAATGCCGGCTGGGCGCCGCCCGCGCCCGGCGCAACTCTCATGGGGAAAGGATAAGCAGGCATGAGCGGAATCGATATCAAGCCGGACGCACAGGGCAAGGTGCGCGACATCTACGACCTGGGCGACAAGCTGCTGATGGTGGCCACCGACCGCATCTCGGCGTTCGATTACATCCTGGAGGACGAGATCCCGCACAAGGGCGCGGTGCTCACGCAGATCTCGCTGTTCTGGCTCGAGCAGCTCAAGGACGTCATTGGCAACCACCTGATCAGCGCCGATGTGGCCGACCTGCCCGAGCAGTTCAAGCCTTACGCCGACTACCTGCGCGGCCGCTTCATGCTGGTGAAGAAGGCCGAGATGTTCCCCGTCGAGTGCATCGTGCGCGGCTACCTTGCCGGCAGCGGCCTGAAGGAGTACCAGAAGCAGGGCACCGTGTGCGGCATCCAGCTGCCCGAGGGCCTGGTGAACTCCTCCAAGCTTCCCGAGCCCATCTTCACGCCCTCCACGAAGGCCGAGATCGGCGACCACGATGAGAACATCAGCTTCGAGCGCTGCGCGGAGATCCTCGGCGAGGATGCCGCCACGCAGCTGCGCGACCTGGCCATCAAGGTGTACTCCGTCGCTCGCGATCATGCCGCCGAGAACGGCATCATCATCGCCGACACGAAGTTCGAGTTCGGCGTTATCGACGGCCAGATCATCCTGGCCGACGAGGTGCTCACGCCCGACTCCAGCCGCTTCTGGCCGGGCGACGCCTACGAGCCGGGTCGCGACCAGGCCAGCTTCGACAAGCAGTACGTGCGCGACTGGCTCAACGCCAACTGGGACCGTCAGGGCAACCCGCCGCATCTGCCCCAGGAGGTCATCGAGCGCACCAGCCAGAAGTACATCGCGGCGTACGAGAGGATCTCCGGCAAGAAATTCGAGTTCTAGCCCCAGGCCCGGCAGGGCCGCATAAGCAGTACAGGTTCGCAAGGACGCATGCGGCGTCCCGGATCGACCCCAGGCAAGCGCCGGCGTCAAGCCGACTCGCGTGCTGGAGGAGATGCGGGGCGCCGCACGCGACCGCAGCAGAAGAAGGTTCGCCTGCCGGCAGGCGGGCGAAGGAGTGAGAATGACACAACGCAACCCCATGAACGAGCGCTACCAATCCGAGGACCGCAAGGGCGCCACGCGCAAATCGGCCGCTTCCGCGAAGCCGGTCTCGAAGGCCGCATCCTCGGTGCGCATCGAGTCCACCAAGAAGACGCCCCAGCAGAAGAAGGCCGAGCGCAAGCAGCAGCGCGCCAAGGACGCCGAGCGCGACCGCCAGTTCTACAATCCGCCCACCGCGGAGTACAAGCGTCTGCGCAAGATTTGGTGGGTGTGCCTGATCCTGGCCATCATCCTCACTGTGGTCAGCTTCGCCGGCAACAACCTCGGCATGCCCGCGCCCATCATGTACGTCACTTTGGCGCTGGCCTACGTGTTCATCATCGCCGCCCTGTACATCGACATGGGCAAATGCCGCAAGGCGCGCCAGAAGTACGCCGATGAGGTGCTCAACCACCCCACCAAGGAGATGCGCGCCGCCGAGAAGAAGGCCAAGGCGCAGCAGCGCGCCGCCGAAAAGCAGGCGGCCGAGCAGCCCGCCGAGCCCGAGCCCAAGAAGAAGGGCCTGTTCGGCTTCGGCAAAAAGAAGAAGGACGAGTAGGCACGGCCAAGCAGGCCGCCAGCCCGTCTCGGCCCAGCAAGACGGAAAACAAACGGGTGCCCGCGCGGTGCCCGCTTGCATTTTAGGAAGGAAGCGGGGCAGGGCCGTCGCCCTTGCCCCGCCCGATTGCGGATGGCGCGCCATCCGCACATACGACTAGGAAGGACGTCCATGGTTTCCCGCATCTATGTGGAGAAGAAGCCCGGCTTCGACGTTGAGGCCCAGCAGCTGGCACACGAGCTGCGCAGCATCCTGGGCATCACCTCGCTCGAGGGTTTGCGCCTGGTGAACCGCTACGACGTGGAGGGCATCTCGCAGGAGCTGTTCGATCAGTGCGTGCCCACCGTGTTCAGCGAGCCCCAGGTCGATGTCGCCTCGGCCGAGCTGCCCCAGGCCGACGGCGCGCAGGTGTTTGCCGTGGAGTTCCTGCCCGGCCAGTTCGACCAGCGCGCGGCCTCGGCAAGCGAGTGCATCCAGCTGATCAGCCAGGGCGAGCGTCCCGAGGTCCGCAGCGCGAAGGTGTACCTGTTGTCCGGCCCGCTGTCCGATCAGGACGTCCAGGCCATCAAGCATTACGTCATCAACCCCATCGAGGCGCGCGAGGCAACGCTTGAGCAGCGCGACACGCTTGCCATGGCGCAGCCCCAGCCCGAGCCGGTCGAGGTGCTCGAGGGCTTCCTCGACCTTGACGCCGCGGGCCTGGCGCAGTTCATCGCCGACCGCGAGCTGGCCATGGACGAGGCCGACCTGGCGTTTTGCCAGCAGTACTTCCAGAGCGAAGGCCGTTGCCCGACCATTACCGAAATCAAGATGATCGACACCTACTGGTCCGATCACTGCCGTCACACCACGTTCGGCACCGAGATGACCGACGTGGCCATCGATGACCCGCGCGTGCAGGCCGCCTTCGACCAGTATATGGACATGCGCAACGAGCTGGGTCGCCAGGCCAAGCCCGTCTGCCTTATGGACATGGGCACCATCGGCGCGAAGTGGCTCAAGTCCAAGGGCGTGCTCACGGGCCTGGACGAGTCTGAGGAGATCAACGCGTGCACGGTGAAGTGCAAGGTCGACGTCGACGGCGAGGAGCAGGACTGGCTGTACCTGTTCAAGAACGAAACGCATAACCATCCCACGGAGATCGAGCCGTTCGGCGGCGCGGCAACGTGCCTGGGCGGCGCCATCCGCGACCCCTTGTCGGGCCGCAGCTACGTGTACCAGGCCATGCGCGTCACCGGTGCGGCCAATCCGCTGGCGCCCGTGTCCGAGACGCTGCCCGGCAAGCTGCCGCAGCGCAAGCTGGTCACCACGGCTGCTGCCGGCTATTCCAGCTACGGCAACCAGATCGGCCTGGCAACCGGCCAGGTCAACGAGCTGTATCACCCCGGTTACGTGGCCAAGCGCATGGAGATCGGCGCCGTTGTGGCTGCAACGCCTGCCGACCATGTGCGTCGCGAAACGCCCGAGGCGGGCGACGTGGTGGTGCTGCTGGGCGGTCGCACCGGCCGTGACGGCATCGGCGGTGCCACGGGCAGCTCCAAGGAGCACAACCTGGAGTCGCTGGAGCATTGCGGCGCCGAGGTGCAGAAGGGCAACCCGCCCGAGGAGCGCAAGATCCAGCGCCTGTTCCGCCGCGGCGAGGCCACGCGCCTCATCAAGCGCTGCAACGACTTCGGCGCGGGCGGCGTGTCCGTTGCCATCGGCGAGCTGGCCGACGGTCTGCGCATCAACTTGAACAAGGTGCCGAAGAAGTACGAGGGCCTGGACGGCACCGAGCTGGCCATCTCCGAGTCGCAGGAGCGCATGGCCTGCGCCATCGCCGCTTCCGACGTCGACGAGTTCCTGCGCTATGCACGCGAGGAGAACCTCGAGGCCACCGTGGTCGCCGAGGTCACCGACGATGCGCGCGTGCGCGTCATGTGGAACGACAACGCCATCATCGACCTCAGCCGCGAGTTCCTGGCAAGCAACGGCGCGCCGAAGCAGCAGGCCGTGCATGTGGGCCAGGCGGGCGCCTACGAGCGCACGTGGGAAGGCGAAACCCTTGCTCAGCGCATGAATGCCCTGGTCACCGACCTGAACGTATGCTCGAACAAGGGCCTGTCCGAGCGCTTCGACTCCACCATCGGCGCGGCCACGGTGCTCATGCCCTTCGGCGGCAAGAACCAGCTGACGCCGGCGCAGGCCATGGTCGCCAAGCTGCCCGTGGGCGGCGAGACCACCACGTGCAGCGGCATGGCCTGGGGCTTCAACCCCTACCTCACCGAGGCCGACCAGTTCACCGGCTCCTACGTGGCCGTGGTCGAATCGGTCGCTCGCCTGGTGGCGGCCGGCTTCAAGCGCCAGGATATGTACCTGACGTTCCAGGAGTACTTCGAAAGCCTGCGCGGCGACGCGAAGCGCTGGGGCAAGCCCACGGCTGCCGTCCTGGGTGCGCTCATGGCGCAGGTCGACCTGGGCATCGGCTCCATCGGCGGCAAGGACTCCATGTCCGGCAGCTTCGAGCAGCTCGACGTGCCGCCCACGCTCGTGTCCTTCGCCACGGCGGTGGGCAAGGTCGGCCGCGTGACGTCTCCCGAGTTCAAGGGCGCCGGCCATCGCGTGGCGTTGGTCGCCCCGCGCTGCTACGACGCCGAGGGCATCGCGCCCGCGTCAGAGGATGCGCTGGCGGCCATGGACGCCGTGCAGGAGCTCATCGGCAACGGTGCCGCGCTGGCGGTCTGCACGCCGGGTTACGGCTGCATGGCCGAGTCGCTGTTCAAGATGTGCGTGGGCAACGGCCTGGGCGTGAAGCTCGACGACGTCGACGCCGATGCGCTGTTCGCGCCTGCGTACGGCAGCTTCCTGGTGGAACTGGCCGACGACGCGCAGCTGCCCGCCGCAACCGATAACCTGGACGTGGTCGTGCTGGGCATCACCACCGAGGACTACCGCTTCGTCGCCGCGGGCGAGGAGCTCGACATGGCCGCGCTGCAGGAGGCATGGGAAGGCGCCATCGAGAGCGTGTACCCGTACCGCCAGGAGGGCGAGGCCGTGAAGCAGGTGACGGTGGACAACCGCCTGCCGCTCACCTATAACGGCACCATCGCGCGCCCGCGCGTGATCATCCCCGTGTTCCCGGGCACGAACTGCGAGTACGATTCCGCTCGCGCATTCGAGCAGGCGGGCGCCGTGGCCGACACGCTGGTCATCAACAACCTCACGTCCTCGGCCGTCGCCGAGAGCACGAAGGCGTTGGTGGAGGCCATCAAGAACAGCCAGATCATCATGCTGCCCGGCGGCTTCTCCGGCGGTGACGAGCCTGACGGTTCGGCGAAGTTCATCACGGCCTTCTTCCGTGCCCCCGAGGTCACCGAGGCCGTGCGCGACCTGCTGTTCAACCGCGATGGTCTGATGCTGGGCATTTGCAACGGCTTCCAGGCGCTCGTGAAGCTGGGCCTGGTGCCGTACGGCGACATCCGCCCTATGGACGACGAGTGCCCCACGCTCACGTTCAACACCATCGGCCGCCATCAGAGCCGCCTGGTGCGCACGCGCGTGGCCAGCAACCTGAGCCCCTGGCTGTCCCAGTGCGAGCCCGGCGACATCCACACCGTGGCCATCAGCCACGGCGAGGGCCGCTTCGTGTGCAGCCCCGAGCTGCAGCACCAGCTCGAGGTCACGGGCCGCATCGCCACGCAGTACGTCGACGAGGCCGGCCAGCCCAGCATGGATTGGGACGTCAACCCCAACGGCTCCGTCATGGCCATCGAGGGCATCACCAGCCCCGACGGCCGCGTGCTCGGCAAGATGGGCCATGTGGAGCGCCGCGGCGACGGTCTGTACAAGAACGTCCCGGGCAACAAGTTCATGCCCCTGTTCGAAAGCGGCGTGAAGTACTTCACGGACTAGAACGCGAATGCGTCGGTCGTTCGGCCGGCGCAGCGTTTGAGGATCGATAGCGCCCTGTCGGCTTTTGCCGGCAGGGCGTTTTGGGTTGCAGGTCCCTCGTATCCTTTTACCGTCGCATAGGTGCGTAGGCGGTATGGGTGGGGGTAGGACGTTTCTTGACAAAGTTAGGGACCAGGTACACTCGAAGCGATATATGCAGCCGCGGTGGCTAGGTCGGTCCCGGTGTCACGATTGGGGTTCGAATCGTAAACCGTTCTGCAACGTACGCGAGATTCGCTTGTGCTCGAACGCTATATAGGTAGACTGGCCGATGCCGACCGTTCTTGGTGCGCTTTCGGGCGCAGAAAGGAGCGAGTCATGACCATGTATGGATATGCAAGAGTATCAAGCAAGGACCAAAACCTGAACAGACAGCTCGATGCCTTATCCGCCGTTGGCGTTTCGGAGGAATCCGTGTTCGTCGATTACCTGAGCGGGCGCAACTTCGATCGTCCTGGATATCGATCGCTGGTCGAGCGTCTGCAGCCTGGCGACGTGCTCGTGGTGAAGAGCATCGACCGCCTTGGTCGCAACTACGATGAGATACTCGGCCAGTGGCGATTGCTCACCAAGCAAAGGAGCATCGACATCGTGGTGTTGGATATGCCGCTACTCGACACGCGCTCGACGTCCGGTCACGGGGTGACGGGAAAGCTGATCGCGGACATCGTGCTGGAATTGCTCAGCTACGTGGCGCACGTTGAGCGCGACAACATCCGCCAGCGCCAGGCGGAGGGGATCGCGGCGGCGCGTGCGCGCGGCGTCAAGCTGGGACGCCCGGCGCTGGCCGTGCCCGAAGAGTTCGATGCGGTGCACCGCATGTGGGAAGACGGCAGTCTGAATAGCCGACAGGCGGCGGAATCGCTGGGAGTTTCGCATACGACGTTCTTGAAGTGGGTGAAGCAACGACCCGTGGACGTCACAATCTCGCACAAATCGATGCGTTCATAGCAAGAATCGTATCGTTTGCCAATACCGATTTTGGTTGTTGGCAAATAATCTAGACGTTTGTTTACAGCCCCCCTCGGCCTGATAAAGCGTTACTCGCTTCGGAGTGTAAAACGCTTTATCAGGCCGTTTCTTTTCACTCGCTCAGTGAAATCAATATAGCCGACCACTCAAGTAATGTCTGCATTTGCTTACGCCTATATACAACGTATGCGCGGAAAGGCAGATATGCGCAAGATACATGAGAGTGATATATCGCTAACTCCCACGCAGGAGCGTCTGCTCGGCTATATCGCCGCGCAAACAACCATATCGGGTGCGGCGCAGGCAACGAAAAAGGAGTTGTCGCAGCTCATGGGCTGCAGCGTCAAGACCATCGACCGCGCCATCACGCGCATGAGCCGAGAAGGGCTTATCAAAGTCGAGCCATGCCACTCCGAAAACGGAGGGCAGCTTTCGAATGCATATAGCGTTGTAAATAGCTGATTGGGGCTCTTACGACCCGGTCCTTTCGTGATTGTGAACCAGACGATAAACGAGCAACGCAAGGCGATGACGGGAAAGGGAAGAGAAGCCCAGACTGAGGCCTCCAACAGAGAAGGCTGAATCCGCTGAGCTAACAACGGCCCAGGTCAACCAACTGTTACAGCCACTGATAACGCAGTAGACGAACCGATAACGGTGGCTTTTGGAACAGGCGATTTGCATCGGTGCGCATCGATGCCGATGCAAAGCAAAGGTTGGGGGGATTGCGAAAAGGAGCAATCCGGATAGCTGAATCTGACAAGGAGGTTAATCAATGAAAAGATTCAGAAAAGCACTGGGCATCGTGGCGCTGGCGCTAGTAGCCTCGCTTGCCCTTGCGATGCCGGTAAGTGCATGGGCAGACGAGACGGAGAGCTATGGGAAACCCGATGTTTCCGGTCCTCAGAGCGCATGGTACGACGGCCAGTCCCATCACTTCAGGTCTACGGTCAAGGACTCCGTAAGCGGTAAAGACCTCGTGGAGGGGACGGATTACACCCGATCCTTCGGCTTTCTAAGAGACCGTGGCAACGCGGACGATATCGATACCTGGCTTGAAACCGATGACAGCTTTGCAAGCTCTGGTTTCGTATATGAGAGAATTGACTTCAAAGGCAATTACGCGGGAAACGGCTCCCACTTTGTGCGACATAACATTTTGACGCTGTATGAATTCAAGGAGCTGGATGCCACGAAGGTCGAGGGCGAAGCTGATCCGACTTTGGGAGCCACTTTGAGCCTGTTCGTCGGCGATCCCACGACTCTGCTCGATCTTTCGGCTTTTATCCTGAGCCGCGAGGCAGGCGAGCAGCCCGGCGAGTACGCAATTACCTATACGACCGATCCGGAACAGATCCCGGCAGCTTACACGAGCAACAGCGCGGGAACCCGCACGGGCCTTGGCGATGCCGACCTGGGCGATGGCTATATCTACAAGATGGTGGTCGGCGACGACATCTGCGGTTTTAACTACATCCGCATCGTCCCTGCCTATACCGATGTCAGCGCTACGATCGCTTGGAAGGATTCCTCTAACGAGGACGGTCTGCGCCCGAGCGCCGAGGACTACGCCAAGCTTCTGTCGCTGACCGCTGATGGCGTCGCTTCTGATGTTTTGCCCGTTGTTGTGGACAATGGCGACGACACGTATACCGTTACGTACACCGGCGTCCGCCAGTACGCCTATGACGGCAACGGCGAGCGTTATGATGTTGACTACAAGATTACCCAGGCAGACGTCGATGGCTATACTACCGACAACGCTACTGTCGGCAACGAGGGCGTCATCACGAACACGCACGAGGTGGCTGCTCCTCAGCCCGAGCCGCAGCTGCAGCCTCAGCCCCAGCCCCAGCCCGGAGAGGAGCAAGTAGCCACCGAGTTGGCCGAGACCGGCGATCAGACTCCGAGCGCCCTTGTGGCCTTGGCCCTGGGTGCTTCCGCACTGGGAATCGCCGTCGTGGCAAAGAGGCGCAGCAAGCGCTAGGCGCGGCGTTTCTTCAACTTCATGATAATAAGAGAAGCCCGTCGGCCTGTGCCGACGGGCTTCTCGATTATACCCGGATATCTCGCCTACGCGTAGATCTCCTTCTCCACCACCAGCTCGTTTTTGATCTTGCCGACCAGCTGCTGCAGCGCGTCGATGCAGCGCGGGCGGATGTCGGCGCCGATGAGCACGTACATGAGCGAATCGCCCACGTTCAGCACTCCCTCGTTGAGCCATACGCGCACATAATAGACGCCCGGCCACGTGAGCGCCTCCTTGACGGCCTGCTCAAGGCCTTCGGCGTCGTAGCTGAAGTCGACCTGCGCCACATCGCCAAGCCCCTCGACGCCCTCGCGCACCTGCGCCTTGGGCGTGATGCGCACCACGCCGTTGTGCGTGAGGAACATGCCGCACTGCGCGGCCTTCGGGTCCTGCTTCGCTTCCTTGAGCCATTCATCCATGGACGGTTCGGGTTTCGCCATTTTGGCCTCCTTGCGTGACGTTAACGGATGTCCCCGTGCCGATCGGGCAGGATTCGCCGCGATGGCATGTTTTCGCGGCTCAAATTGTACCGCATGCGTAAAGGCCTGGTGGGGCTTCTGTGAACACCGCAAAAAGCTCTTTAAAACGTAAAAGCAAAAAGATACTCTTGAACAATTTTCTTATAAGGCGCAGATTGATCGGCCAGTATTTTAGTGGCCGATTCGGCAGGGCAAAAATCGATTTTCTACCGATAACCTGGTGAAACATATATTCACATAGCCTATCGGTTAAGGGGATTTCTATTGACCATACTTTTGTGCAGGTGCACAAAATGTTGGCGAAAAGTGTCCGAATAGTGAAGAAATCGACGGACATCTTCACTTCTGGCGCAGCCCTGATAGATTGGCAATCGCACCGAACGCAACGAAGTTGTCAAGGAACAGATTTCCAACGTTGCCAAACGGTGAAGTAGACCGAAGCCTGAAACGGATTCAGGCGAGCGAGAAAGGATGACGGGTTAAAATGAACGCAGCAACGAACGTGAAACAGATCCAAGGAAACCATACCCCGATTACCATGCTCGTCGGGTTCGTCGCCCTGTTGGCAATCGCGATCGCCGTGTGCGCCATCGCATCTTCGGCCACTGCGTCGCTGACGGGTTTCACCCTGGTGGCGGCTCAGACTCCGGCCATCAGCCTTGCATGGTTCGGTAGCACCGTGGCACCGCTCCTGGGTGAATTCGTGGTGCTGTTCGCCATCGCCGCCGGCTTGACCTACCTGGTCTCCCATAAGTAAACGCACCTTTGCGGCAAAACAATCTCATATGCAAAGCCCTCGCGAAAGCGGGGGCTTTTTCGTGTCAGGGAACGGCTCGGCGGGGGTTGCCGAGCCGTTGCTATTTGCACTCGAATTTACCAGGTTGACACAGTGCCGTGCGCTCGAGCCTGATACTATGGAACGGATTGAGAACAGCGTCAGTTTGCCAATTGCAACTTGACACCGGGAACTGCGAGAAAGCGAGCGCGCCTATGTCTTTGGCACCATCGGATCACACCAAGCAACCTGATAACCGCACCACCATGGAATTGGGCGCCGTGCTGCCCATGACCGCCGAGGTGCGCGACGACCACCTGTTCGTCGGCGGCGTCGATATGGTGGA
>OLNK01001936.1_pt1 | contig 13390 bp, 9 predicted proteins | sample 1672791 | NCBI WGS metagenome assembly OLNK01 (sample SAMEA3136724, study PRJEB25190) | human gut metagenome | biome: human gut; feature: human-associated habitat; material: faeces | place: Austria | collected 2013 | reverse complement strand
ATTTCCACTTTCGAGTTACAAACGGTCAACGGGCTGAGGTAAAGCGGGCCTGCACTGCGAAGGAATATCCTGCTTTCTGCGTCCGCTTCGCCGCAAAGAAGCTTTCTGATTTACAAGCATATCCCCCAACAACTACAAATTTACAAATTCCTCTTCTTCGTACTCACTACTTTTTCTTCATAGCACGTAAAGATCTCATCTACATCTTCTTTCTTCAATTTCGGTGTCACAAGGCTTACCAGCGGAACAATCACCAGACCTGCTACCATTGCAGCAGCACCGGCATTGATCGGTGATGCGATATAGCCTATGAACATATTAGAAACCGTAATACCGACTCCGGCAATAAATCCTGCCCAGACTCCTGCTCTTGTCACACCTTTCCAGTACAGACCATACAGAAACGGTGCAAGAAATGCTCCTGCAAGAGCTCCCCATGAAATTCCCATAAGCTGAGCAATAAAGGTCGGCGGATCCAGTGCGATCACCACCGATACAACGATAAAAAATACAATCAGGATCTGCATTGTAATGATCTGCTTTTTTTCGCTCATCTCTTTCATAATGTTATCTTTCAGCAGATCCAGTGTCATCGTTGAGCTGGATGTCAGTACCAGTGAGGAAAGTGTTGACATTGATGCGGAAAGCACCAGAACAACTACAATTCCGATCAGAATATCCGGCAGTTTTGAAAGCATGGAAGGAATAATACTGTCGTAAACGACCGCTCCGGTTTCTGCATTATAAATTTCTGCACTGTCAAATAATCTTCCAAATCCACCCAGGAAATAACATCCTCCTGAAATCACAATAGCAAAAAGTGTAGAGATCACTGTTCCCGTATTAATAGACTTTTCATCTTTGATCGCATAAAATTTCCCGATCATCTGCGGAAGTCCCCATGTTCCGAGTGAAGTCAGGATCACCACGCCCAGCAGATTCAGCGGATCTGGTCCGAAAAACGATGTAAATGCTCCGGGCTGTCCCATCGTTGCAGGGACATCACTTGGGATCTGTGCCATCTTAGAGACAGCTTCCATAAAGCCGCCCTGACCGTTCAATACAGAAGCAATCACCGCAACAATTCCGAACAGCATAATAATCCCCTGAATAAAGTCATTGATCGCTGTTGCCATATATCCGCCCAGAATCACATAAATTGCCGTAAACACTGCCATTGCGATCACACACCACGTATAAGGAATATTAAATGCCATTCCAAAAAGCCTGGACAACCCATTATAGACGGATGCTGTATACGGGATCAGAAATACAAACACAATCACCGATGCTACGATCTTCAGTGCTTTACTGCCATATCTCTGTCCGAAGAAATCCGGCATCGTCTTTGCTCTCAGATGCTGTGTCATGACCTTCGTTCTTCTTCCAAGAACAACCCATGCCAGCAGACTTCCGATCAATGCATTTCCGATTCCGATCCAGGTACTTGCAATTCCGTATTTCCATCCAAACTGTCCCGCATATCCTACAAATACAACTGCGGAAAAATAGGAGGTTCCATATGCAAATGCAGTCAGCCACGGACCTACCGAACGCCCGCCAAGTACGAACCCGTCTACACTTTTCACATGTCTCCTGGAATAAAATCCAACGCCAACCATCACTGCAAAAAATATGATCAGCAAAAATAATTTAATCCCCATCTCTTTTCTTTTTCCTCTCTTCCTCTTCCTTTTTATCCTTCGTTTTGTTCTTCGCTTTAAACCGTTACGCTTTAAAGTATTAAAGTGATTTTGTATAGAATAACACGGGACAATCACCCGTGTCAATTCTTTTCTGAAGATTCGATGATGTTTCTATTCTTCTGCCTGTTCCGGTTCTTCCTCATCTTCCATATATCGATGTTCTTCATCATAAAATCTGATCAATGCCTGCGTCCCCAGTTCTCCATATCCTTCTGCCTCCAGTTCTTCATAATTCGCAAGAACCATACTTAAGACATCCAGTGATAACCCTTTCCGGTTTGCCTCGATCAGGGCAAGCTTCATATCTTTAATAAAATGCTTCATGAAAAATCCCGGTGCATAATCTCCTGCAATGATCTTTGGTCCAAATGTATCTAACTGCTTACTTCCTGCTGCCCCTGTAGAAACAGATCGCATCACTACATCCAGATCCAGCCCCTGCTCTTTGGCATAAGTAAGAGCCTCACATACACCGGAAAGTGTTCCGGCGATCATGATCTGGTTTGCCAGCTTACAGTGCTGACCTTTTCCGGCTTCTCCCTGGTAATTGATGTTCGTTCCCATCGCCTCAAAAAGCGGCATACATACTTCAAAATCTTCCTTATCTCCACCCACAAGAATGGATAACGTTCCTGCTTTCGCTCCTGTATCTCCTCCGGTCACCGGTGCATCCAGCACGTGAAATCCCCGCTTCGTTCCCTCTGCATAAATCTTTTCTGCAATCTGAGGACTGGTTGTTGTCATGTCAATCAGATAAGCCCCCTTCGATGCACAGTCAAGGATATTCCCCTCATCAAAATAAACTTCTTCCACATCCTGTGGGAATCCTACGATCGTAATCACTGCATCACATTCACTGACGCACTCTCTGATCGATTCATGAAAGATTGCACCTTCACTGATAACATCTTCAACCTTTGCTTTTGTCCGGGCATAGATATGAAGTTCAAATCCTGCTTTCATAAGATTTCTTACCATGGATTTTCCCATGATGCCTACGCCAATAAAACTAATCTTTTTCACGCTTTATTCCCCCTGCTTTTCGGCTACTTCTCCCTGCTTTTTATAAATACTGTAGGCAGGTACAAATCCACGTACAGAAGAAAGTGGATAAATATTACTGTGACTTCCAACAACAGTTCCTGGATTCAGGACACTTCCGCATCCGACTTCCACTTCATCCCCCAGCATCGCACCAAACTTTTTCATGCCTGTCTCGATCTTCTCTCCGTCTGCTTTTACAACAACCAGTTTCTTGTCTGATTTCACATTGGATGTGATCGAGCCTGCTCCCATATGAGATTTATATCCCAATACAGAATCTCCTACATAATTATAATGTGGTACCTGTACTTTGTTAAACAAGATCACATTTTTCAACTCGGTCGAATTGCCTACAACAGCACCCTCTCCTACAATCGCATTTCCACGGATAAATGCACAATGACGGATTTCTGCATCCTTCCCAATGATCGCCGGTCCATTGATAAATGCAGTCGGTGCTACTTTTGCACTCTTTGCGATCCATACATTTTCTCCACGCTTCTCATAGTCATCTTCGCTCAGCGTCTTTCCCAGCTCCAGGATAAAGCTGCTGATCTTCGGAAGTACTTCCCATGGATAAGTCACTCCTTCAAAAATATCCTTTGCTATTGTCTGATCCAATGTATAAAGTTTTTTTACTGTTAATGCTTCTGTCATCTTTTTTCCCTTTCTACGCTTTGAATTTTCTGTACCCGGTACAAAGATCTACCTCATTGACAAGTTCTTTTCCATCAAGGAATGCCTCCAGATTCTCTCCCGCGATCTTTACAACTGTATCAAGGATCTGCCTCATATGGTAATTGCCCGATACATGTGGTGTGATCAGAAGATTGGGAAGATCCCACAAAGGAGAATCTGCCGGAAGCGGTTCCTCCTCCGTCACATCCAGAATTGCACCTCCTAAATGACCTTCAACAAGCATTTTTTTCAATGCTTCTCCCGGGATCAGGCTTCCACGCCCTACATTGATGAGGATTGCTCCCGGTTTCATTTTCTTCATCCGCTCCAGGTCAAACATCCCTGCTGTCTCCCCTGTTCCCGGCATACAGCACGCAACGATATCCGCTTTCGGAAGCAGACGGTCTAAATCTTCCTGCTGACAGACTTCTTTTATATAATCCGGTCTGGCTGCTTTATGCTTTCTCACACCGATCACTTCACTGCCCAGTGCATGCATTTTTTCCGCAAACTGACTTCCAATATCACCAAGTCCCACAACAAGCGTCACCGAATCACGGATTGACAGCACTTCTCCCTCGTCCTTCCACAGATGCTGCTCCATATTTTTCTGATACAGATGCAGCTTTTTCCGCAGCATCAATACTCCAGCCAGCATATATTCTGAAATTGCCAGCCCGTAAGCTCCTGTGGCATTTGCCAGCTTTGTATCCGGCATGAGGACTCCTGATGCCGTATATTCTGTCGATCCGGCACTGTCAAGCTGGAGAAACTTTAACTTTTTAGCCTTAGGGACCAGCTCTACAGGGATATTTCCCAGAATGATCTCCGCATCCACCACATCTGAGACGGTTATTTCCTCTTTTGTCCTGTAGCAGAACTGAAATTCCTTCCCCTTTTCTTCCAGAAACTTCCGGTCTTTTTCCCGTACCGGAATGGTTACAAGTATTTTTTTCATTTTCTACCTCTTTTATAAAATGCAGCTGCATGGTCATAACACGCACGTAGCTGATACTGATTATTCAATCCTTTCACGCCCACAGTCCTGACCGTTACAAAATGATCCAGCTTCTGCATATATTCCTCGGAAGTGATCGTTCCTTCTGCCACGTAGTTCAGTCCTTTTTCCCAGCTTGCTGTCAGCTCCGGATTCAAAAGTGATTTGATTGAATGATCAACCACATCATAAACCATCTCTCCCTGAAGCGTCGGCGTGATCACCTGCGTCTTCTTATTCAGAGAAAGATATTTAATATTGATCAGCTTTTTCAGGATTTCTGCACGAGTCGCACTCGTTCCGATTCCACTGCCCTTGATCTGAGCCCGCAATTCCTCGTCTTCAATCAACTGTCCTGCATTCTCCATCGCAAGAATGATCGAACCGGAATTATATCTTTTCGGTGGAGACGTTTCTCCCTCTTTGATATTCAATGCCCTGACCGGAAGCACTGCCCCCTTCTTCAGTGATTTGATCACCTCAAACAATGCAGTATCCAGTCCCTGTTCTTCCTCTGCTCCATCTGCTCCGCTTTCTTTTTCTTCCTCTTCTTTCATGCTGCCTTCCGGTTTTCCTTTTGCGGAAGTATTCCTGCCTTTCGGAACTCCTGCCACTTTCAGATACCCCTCTTCTGCCAGTACTTTAAAGTTGGAGAAAAAGCGTTCTTCTTTGATGGAGGATACGATTGCAACTTTCTGATATACGGCAGGCGGATAAAAAATACTTAAAAAACGCCGTACGATCAGATCATAGACCCGGTGTGCTGTCGGTGCAACAGAACTTAAAGCATTCAGTCCCTGCCCCGTCGGAATGATAGCATAATGATCCGTGATCTGCTTATCATTTACATATCTGGTCTTTGCAAGCTCCTTATAATTTCCAAATGCCTGGATATCTTTCAGATAAGGTGCCGCCATCGGATATTTTGACAGACCGTTCAGATTGCGGGATATCTCTTTTGCCACTGCTGTGGAAAGCACCCTTGCATCTGTTCTCGGATAGGTTACAAGCTTCTTTTCATACAGTTCCTGCACAATCCGCAACGTCTCATCCGGACTGATCTTAAATCTTTTGGAACAGTCATTCTGCAATTCTGCCAGATTATATAAAAGCGGTGGATTTTTCTTTTCCTTTTTCTTCTCAATCGATTCGATCCGACAGACCGGACCCTCTTTCTGATCCACACCTTCCAGCAAAAACCGGATCAGTTCTTCTGCTTTTTCTCTTTCCTTAAATCCATTTTCCTTATAGAGATCATATGACTCAAAGTATCGTGAGCCTTTGACTGCTTTCCATTCTCCCTCAAACTGATGCCCCTGTGCATCAATCGTACTGACGACTCTGTAAAATGGAGTCTTTACAAAATCCCGGATTTCTCTTTCTCTCCTGACCACCATTCCCAGCACACATGTCATAACCCGACCGACTGAGATCACCGAATACTTCGTATGGAGATAGTTGGAAATGCTATTTCCATATTTTAATGTCAGCAGCCTCGAAAAGTTGATTCCCATCAGATAATCTTCTTTCGCTCTCAGATAAGCTGAAGCTGCCAGGTTGTCATATTCGGAAAGATCTTTTGCTTCACGGATCCCACGCAGGATTTCTTCTTCCGTCTGCGAATCGATCCAGACTCTTCGCCGTTCCTTTCCCTTTACATGAGCCTCCTGTTCAACCAGCCGGTAAATGTATTCTCCCTCACGTCCTGAGTCGGTACAGACATAAATCCGGTCTACATCCTCTCTCGTCAAAAGCCCGCTGACAATCTGAAACTGCTTTGCAACCTGCGGGATCACCTCATATTTAAAATCATCCGGAATAAACGGCAGTGTATCCAGACTCCATTTTTTCAGTGCCGGATCATACTCCTCAGGATAACTCATTGTCACAAGATGTCCTACACACCACGTAACAATCGCATTCTCCGACTCCATGTATCCGTCCCGGTTCTTTGCATTTAATTTCAAAGCTTTTGCAAACTCTCTTGCAACACTTGGTTTTTCCGCTATGTAGATTGATTTTCCCATAAATATGCCAGTCTTTTCTCTTTCTATTCAATATGGAAACGATAAGCGGTCTTTGTATCGTAAGTTTCCCCTTTTTTGCAGATTGCTTCAGGAAAATTTTTCTGATGGACCGCATCCGGATAATTCTGTGTCTCCAGGCACACTGCATCCCGCTTCTGATAGACTGCCCCATTCCTTCCTGCTTCATTTTCCAGGAAATTGGCTGTATAAACCTGAACTCCCGGACGGTCTGTCCATACTTCCATGACGATACCGCTTTCATCTCCAGTCACTTCTGCTACTTTATCAAATCTGCCCTCGTTTTTCAATACCCAGTTATGGTCGTAACCATTTCCAAGTATCAGTGGTTCATACGCTGCATCAATCTCCGCTCCCAGTTCTTTTGTACTTCTGAAATCCATCGGTGTTCCATCTACAGAACAGACTTCTCCTGTCGGTATGGACTGAGCATCAGCCGGGGTAAAAGCATCAGATAAAAGCTGCATTCTATGATGTAATACAGAGCCGCTTTTATGACCGTTCAGATTGAAATAACTGTGGTTTGTCATATTAATTACCGTATCCTGATCAGGTACAGCTTCATAATGAATCGTCAGCCCATTTTCCTCGTCCAGCGTATAGGTAACTTTCATGTCCAACGCTCCCGGATATCCCTGATCTCCATCCGGGCTGTGCAGAAGAAAGGTTACATGGTCATCCCCGTTTTCGACGACCCTCCACATCCGTTTCTGATAGACATCCGGTCCGCTGTGCAGATTATTTTTCCCGTCATTCTCTGCCAGCTTATAATCAATCCCGTTAATCGTCACACACGCACCACCGATCCGGTTTGCATTTCTTCCGACAATTGCACCGATCGCTGCCGTTCCATTTTCATAACCGGCTGCATCCTCATACCCAAGTACCACTTCTACCGGATTTTTATCTTGATCCAAAACGGTCACATTCACAAGGGTCGCTCCAAAGTCAGAGACCTGCACTTCCATCCCTGCGTCATTTTTCATTTTATAAAGATAAGGTTTACTGCCGTCTTTCGTTATCCCGAATTTCTGAATCTGAAGTTTTTCCATTTTATTCTCTCTTCTCCTATTTTCTTCGTCTGAAAAATCCTAACACTCTTTTTATTACGCCTGTATTTTTCTGTTCACGCATCTCCCTGGTTTCTTCCTTTCTTGCATGAAGTGCCTCCTGCATAAATGTCTCCTGTGCATTGATCTTTCTTCCGCTTTCTGCTTTCTTATGGTAAGTGCCATCTTCTGCCATTTCTCTTGCTTTCACATTATCTGCAAGCATCACTTTTAACTGATGGAGCAGACGTTTTTTGACTGCCTCATCATAAACCGGGCATGCTACCTCAACTCTCTTTTCTGTATTTCTGGTCATCATATCAGCCGAACCAATGTAGATCTTCGTCTTTTCACCTTTTCCAAACACAAATACTCTCGGATGCTCTAAATACCGTCCGACAATACTTGTCACCCTGACATTCTCCGTATGTCCCGGTACCTGCGGTAAGATACAGCAGATTCCCCGCACGATCAGATCTACTTTAACACCCGCACAGGATGCCTCTTCCACTTTTCTGATAAAATCTACATCCGTTACGGAATTCATTTTCATGATGATCCTGCCTGCAGATCCCTTTTCAATCTCTTCATCCATCGTGGCAAGAACTCTTGCTTTTAAACTGACCGGTGAAACGATCAGGTGTCTGTATGCACCATGAAGATTTCCAATGGACATATTTTTGAAAAATTCTGCCGCATCCGTACCAATCTCCTGATTCGCCGTCATCAGGGAATAATCCGTATACATCTTTGCAGTCTTTTCGTTGTAGTTCCCTGTTCCGATCTGGGTAATGTAACGGATTTCATTTTTATTGTTCGGCTCACTCTTACTTCTATAAGTGATTAGGCAGATCTTGGAATGTACCTTATAGCCTTCAAATCCATATAACACCCGGCATCCTGCCTCTTCTAAACGTTCTGACCACTCGATATTATTCTGTTCATCAAATCTCGCACGCAACTCGATCAGTACCGTTACCTCTTTTCCGTTCTCCGCTGCGGCACAAAGATATTCTACCAGCCGTGCCTTCTTTGCCAGACGGTAGATCGTGATCTTGATCGTCAGCACATCCGGATCTGACGCTGCCTCCCGGATCATCTGCAGGAACGGCTCCATGCTCTCATAAGGATAGCTTAAAAGTACATCTTTCTTTTTTACCTGTTCCATCACACTGCCTTCATGGAGCATTGCCGCCGGCTGTGGGGAAAATGGCTCATCCACAAGTGTCCGCTTCATTGACTCAGGCAGTTTATCTGCAATCGCGAAGATAAAATCCAGCTTCATCGGAATCTTTGTCCTGAAAATACATTCCGGCCCGATCTTAAATTTTTCACAGAAATACTTTTCCAGCTCTTTGCTCAGTGGATTAGCTGCCTCCAGACGCACAACCGCCATTTTTTTCCGCTTATGAAGCGTCTCTTTCATAATATGCCTGAAATCCCCATGGTCTGCATAAGCCTCATCATCCGGTGATACATCTGCATTCCGCGTCACACAGATATAATTCTTATCTGAAACCTGATACTGGTTAAATACCAGTTCTGCAAATTCCAGAATGATCTTTTCCATTCTGATATAACGGATATCATATCCTGGAAGATACAGAATATTGGAAATATACTGAGGAACAGGAATAATTCCCAGCATTGCTTTATCTCCCTGCTTTAAATTTGCCACCACATAAATCTCTTTACTCAGAAGATGCGGAAACGGGTGATTTGCGTCTACGATCTGAGGTGAAAGCACCGGCAGAACCTCTTCTTTAAAATACTTTTTTACAAATTTCTTTTCCTGCTGCTCCAGTTCTTTGAAATCCAGCCCACACACACCATAGGGATGAAGCTGCTTTTTAATCTCCGCATAAGTCTTATCCCGTTCCTTATAAAGCGGAGAAACCGCACGATAAATCGCATCAAGCTGTTGCTTTGCTGTCATACCTGAACGCTGATCGATCTTTTTATCATCTGTTGCTGCCAGATCGTACAGACTTCCTACACGGATCATAAAAAACTCATCCAGATTGCTGGTGAAGATTGCAACAAACTTCATCCGCTCCATCAGAGGTACACTTTCATCTCTCGCTTCTTCCAGCACTCTCTGATTAAACCGAAGCCACGATAACTCCCGATTCTGCGTAAAATCCGGTATTTCCTTTTTGCTCATATTCATTCCCCTTTTCCATATATGTGTCCTGATATACGATTATTTTGATACCAGGGTCAAAAGGTCTGACACCACGTGTGCTCGCACACTAGTGGTAGAATGACCTTGTGACCCGCCCCAATATGAGCATAAAAGTGGGGCGTAAGCACCACGATATGCGAATGTTGGGTAGGATTGTGGGAGCACGTAGTGCGTAACAATCCGTAGGTATCATAGTCGAGGGCTTTTGACCCCGACATCTTATTTTTCAAGATATTCCTCCAACGCTTCCAACTGTCTTTCCATATAATGATAACCATGCTCATAAAATGCGTAAAGAGCCTCTCGGTTCCGTTCCAGCCTTGATACCGGCTTCACATGGGGACGGATCACAAAGATCTCTCCCTTCCGCTCCAGCACATCCAGATAATTCATCGTCTTATTATACATAAAACTTCTCCGTAAAATCGTCCGCACCACATTTGGATAAGAACTGTAAGCCTTTCTGTAAAGCTTCTGCATTGCAGGAGAAAGTACTTTTTTCCTGTAACCGGCATTTTTTGTCAGCACAACTACAATCTTCTCATTCCCGATTTCCTTTGCCCTGCGGATCGGTACTGAATCAGCCAGTCCTCCGTCTAAATACGGAACATCCTCAATATTTACGATCGGAGTCAGAAGCGGCATACTGCTCGACGCCCGGCAGATTTTCATCAGTCTGTCCCGATCTTCCTCTTCTGACATATATTCTGCCTTTCCGGTCAGGCAGTTTGTCGTAACCAGTTCACAATTCATCGGTGAACTGAAATATGTATCAAAATCAAACGGGATCAGTTCATTCGGAAACCGGTCAAAGATCAAATCCATATTCATCATGCTCTTTGTACGGATCGTATCCCTGATCCCATAAATATATTTTCCATACTGCTCATCGGGAATCATACAGTCTCTTGTCCTCCCCGGCTGCCTGGATACATAATCCAGTGCATTGCACGCTCCTGCCGATACCCCGATCACATCTGACATATAAATTTCTTTCTCCATAAGGCAATCCAGCACACCTGAGGTAAAGATTCCTCTTGTCGCCCCGCCTTCAAGTACGATTGTAGCTTTTTTTATCGCCATAATTTTCCTCTTTTCCTGAATCTATGTCTTTTTGTCTTCCATAGTTTATTATATCTTTTTCATTCCGAAAGAACAACGGTTTTCTTACGGAAATGCAGCTTGCTTTTTTATCAATCAAGATTCCTTTTCTCCCGTAAATACTTGTGTAAATACTTGCCTTTTTACTTTCACCCATGTTAATATAAGCGTTGATGTTTATTTTAATGTATGACTGATAAGGAGATCATTATGATTAGTGCAAATAACGTAACCCTCCGCGTCGGGAAAAAGGCGCTGTTTGAAGACGTTAATATCAAATTTACAGAAGGGAACTGCTATGGTATGATCGGTGCCAATGGTGCAGGAAAATCTACTTTCCTTAAGATTCTTTCCGGTCAGCTTGAGCCGACTCAGGGAGATGTCGTGATCACTCCGGGAGAGCGTCTTTCTTTCCTGCAGCAGGATCATTTCAAATATGATGAATTTCCGGTTCTTGATACCGTTATCATGGGAAATGCCCGCCTGTACGAGATTATGAAAGAAAAAGAAGAAATCTATGCAAAAGAAGATTTCACGGATGAAGACGGAATCAAAGCCAGTGAACTGGAAGCTGAGTTTGCTACCATGAACGGCTGGGAGGCTGAATCGGATGCTGCCAACCTTCTGAACGGACTCGGAATTGATACCGAACTTCACTACAAATACCTGAAAGAACTGACCGGATCTGAAAAGGTAAAGGTTCTGCTTGCCCAGGCATTATTTGGAAATCCCGACATCCTGCTTCTTGACGAGCCAACGAACCACCTGGATCTCGATGCCATTGCATGGCTGGAAGAATTTCTTATCAATTTTGATAATACCGTCATCGTCGTATCTCATGACCGTTATTTTCTGAATAAAGTATGTACACAGATTGCAGATATTGATTATGCGAAGATTCAGCTCTATGCAGGTAATTATGATTTCTGGTATGAGTCAAGTCAGCTCATTATCAAGCAGATGAAGGAAGCTAATAAGAAGAAGGAAGAAAAGATTAAGGAATTACAGGACTTTATCCAGAGATTCTCTGCCAATGCTTCTAAGTCTAAGCAGGCTACTTCAAGAAAGAGAGCTCTTGAGAAGATCGAATTAGACGAGATTAAGCCATCAAGCAGAAAGTATCCATATATTGATTTCAGACCAGCAAGAGAGATTGGTAATGAAGTACTTACAGTAGAAGGAATTTCTAAGACTATTGATGGTGTTAAGGTACTTGATAATGTATCATTTATCGTAAACCATGATGATAAGATAGCATTTGTTGGTTCTAATGAGCTTGCAACAACTACTCTTTTCAATATTATTACAGGCAACATGGAACCTGATGAGGGAAGCTACAAATGGGGTGTTACAACTTCACAGGCTTATTTCCCTAAGGACAGTGCTGCAGAGTTTAACAGAGAAGATACTATCGTTGAATGGCTTACACAGTATTCACCAGATCCGGATCCTACTTATGTAAGAGGATTCCTTGGAAGAATGCTTTTTGCCGGAGATGACGGTGTTAAGAAGGTTAAGGTGTTATCAGGAGGAGAGAAGGTAAGATGTCTTATCTCTAAGATGATGATATGTGGAGCTAATGTATTAGTATTTGATGATCCTACTAACCACCTTGATATGGAGTCAATCACAGCTCTTAACAACGGACTTATTAAGTTCCCTGGTGTTACATTATTTACATCACACGATCACCAGTTCATCCAGACAACTGCTAACCGTATTATGGAAATTGTTCCAAGCGGACAGCTTATTGATAAGATAACAACATACGATGAGTATCTTGCAAGCGATGAGATGGCAAGAAAGCGTCAGGGCTTTGCAGAAGCAGCTTCTGATGATGAAGATTAATAAACAGCAATGGACAGCCGCACTTATGTGCGGCTGTCTGTGCGTATGAGCTGCGAACAGAGTCAAGATGAGAATAAGAATGATTGACAAATACAACACATTTGTTATACTTATCACATATTATATTTGCAGGGGAGCATAAGGGCTGTGTAAGCAGTGGCTGCTGAGAGGGATTAAGTTCCGACCCATAACCTGATGTGGATAATGCCACCGTAGGGATTCTTTAGAGGGCTTTTAGCTCTTCATTTGATTGTTTCAATATCGAATTTCCACAAGGCTTATGATTTTTCCTGTTAATTACCCAGAATGGAGGAATACATATGGAATACGCAACACAGATGGATGCTGCAAGAAAAGGCATTGTTACTAAAGAAATGGAAATTGTTGCAAAGAAAGAAAATATAGATGTCGAGAGTTTAAGACAGCTTATAGCTAAGGGACAGGTTATCATTCCTGCCAATAAGAATCATAAATGTCTTGACCCTAATGGTATCGGAAATAAGTTAAGAACTAAGATTAATGTTAATCTTGGAACTTCAAGAGACTGTGTGGATCTTGATATGGAGCTTGACAAGGTTAACAATGCTGTAAAAATGGGTGCTGAAGCCATTATGGACCTTTCTTCCCATGGTAACACGCAGCCTTTCCGCAGAAAGCTCACAAGTGAGTGTCCCGCAATGATCGGTACTGTTCCAGTTTATGACAGTGTGATTCATTATCAGAGAGACCTTGCAACT
>OLNK01001933.1_pt1 | contig 13396 bp, 15 predicted proteins | sample 1672791 | NCBI WGS metagenome assembly OLNK01 (sample SAMEA3136724, study PRJEB25190) | human gut metagenome | biome: human gut; feature: human-associated habitat; material: faeces | place: Austria | collected 2013 | reverse complement strand
GCCTCCGCCCCCTGGGTGAAGCCCTCCAGTCCCAGGGCGTCCATATAGTCCTCGGCCGAGCGGACCTCCGAGGGCCGCAGCCGGCGGTTCAGCGCGGGGAACTCCGCCGCCCGCCCCCAGGGGAGGTACTGGCTCATAAGGGAGAAGGCCACCGCGCTGGGGGCGAAGTGCTCCACCACCCAGTCCATCACCCGCTTGGCCTCGGCCAATTTCCCGGGAAGGAGCAGGTGCCGAATGATCACGCCCCGCTTCAACAGCCCGTCCTCGTACACACAGGGGCCGGTCTGGCGGAACATCTCCAGGATGGCCGCCTGGGCCGCCTCCGGGTAGTCCGCCGCGCCGGAATACTGCTCCGCGTACTCCGGCGTGACATACTTCAGGTCGGGCAGGTAGATCTGGATTTTCCCCTCCAGGCCCCGCAGGGTGTCCACCCGGTCATAGCCGCCGGAGTTCCACACCACCGGCACCGGCAGCGGCTGGGCCAGCAGCCGGGCCACCGCGTGGGCATAGTGGGTGGGATTGACCAGGTTGATGTTGTGGGCCCCCTGGTCGATGAGCTCGAAGCAGATGGCACGCAGCCGCTCCAGGGAGATGGGCCGTCCAAAGTCCTGGTGGCTGATGGCGTCGTTCTGGCAGAAGACACACCCCAGGGAGCAGCCGGAGAAAAACACGGTGCCGGAGCCCCGCGTGCCCGAGATGGGCGGCTCCTCCCACTGGTGGAGGGCCGCACGGGCCACCACCGGCGCCTCCGGCATCCGGCATACGCCCCGGCCCTCGGTCTCCGTGCGCAGGGCCCCGCACCGGCGGGGGCAGAGATTGCAGATCATTGGATTTCTCCTCCTTCCCAAGTTTTCCAGTTGCGGGCGGTGACAAGCCCCGCCCCTGCGTTTCAGCGCCGTATCCCTGTTTCCCCCCATCCAGGCCGGTGCGGCGGGGGCGTTACAGCGTAAGCCCCCGCCGCCGGAAAATCATCGGCAGAACAGCCCGGGGGAAGTTCCAAGAAGGGGGAATCGCAATTCCCCCTTCTTGGCCGTTTCAAGGGGTGGATTGTTAAGGCGGGGGAAATCGGAATCCCCCGCCTTAACTGGCTCTTTCGCCCCTTTCTGGCCACTCAGAAAGGGGCCCGCCGGAGGCATGACAAGAAAACAGATACGAAAAAGGTTCCCATGGAAGGCGTTTCAGCCCGGAATAAGGCGGGCCGATGTGGGCATCGGCCCCTACGGAGCAGGCCGGGCGGCCATAAAGGCCGCCCCTACTGAGCCGCGAATGCACAGGCCAATAGGTGCAAGAGAGGTCGCCCTGGGGCGTCAGCCCCTACGCAAAATGCCGGGAATCGAAAAAGGACGCCTGAACTGTCAGCCGTCCTTTTTTTCATATTTCTTTAAAAGATCTTCAATTGCCTCATCCAGAAGCCGAGATTTTGGAACACGAGTCTTTTTGGAGAGCGCATTCAATGGCTCAACCAATTTGTTGTCAAGAGAAGATATAAACTTCTTACGATTTACCAAAACAGATTCAGCCATTTAAATACCTCCTATATAGGTACTATAACATTACCACTTTTTTTAAACAAGTGGGTTGCATATGGTGACCTAATGGTATATATTATGTAAGGAGGTGATTGCAATGGACGGGGAAAAGACCTGTGAAACCTGCCGACATTTTCGCCGGCACTATGTAAAAAGGGGGCGGAATTGGTACATACCCATCAAGCTGGGCCACTGCGGAGAACCCCGCATCCGGTACAAGCAGACGGATACGCCCGCCTGCCACCGCTACTCCGAGGCGCAGAAAAAGGGCGGCTGAATGTTCAGCCGCCCTTTTTTCAGGCGTTGTCCTTGGCCAGGGGGAGGGTCACGGTGAAGGTGGAGCCCCTGCCCACCGCGCTCTCCAGCGTCAGGGTGCCGCCGTAGAGCTGGACGATGTGTTTGACGATGGCCAGCCCCAGGCCGGTGCCGCCGTTCTTGCGGGCGCGGCCCTTGTCCACCCGGTAGAAGCGCTCAAAGACGCGGCTCTGGGCCTCGGGGGGGATGCCGATGCCGGTGTCGGACACGGCGATGACGGCCTGCCCGTCCCGGACGGAGACGGCGGTGTGGACGGTGCCGCCGGGCTCATTGTACTTGATGCCGTTGCCCACCAGGTTGAGCAGCAGCTCCTTGAGCCGACCCTGGGGGACGGCCACGGTGGCGGGACCGCCGTCTACGGAGAGGGTGACCTCCGCGGCCTTGGCGGTGGGGGTGAGGAAAGCGGCGGTGTCCCGGGCGATGGTGAGCACGTCGGAGCGCTCCTCGCTCTGGGGGATGGTGACCGACTCCAGCTCAGAGAGCTTGAGAATGTCGTTGATGAGGTCGATGAGCCGGTCCACCTCCACGCCGATCATGGTGATGAAGCGCTTCTGATCCTCGGGAGAGGCCACCATGCCGGAGGCCAGCATGTCGGTGAAGCCCTTGATGGAGGTGAGGGGGGTCTTGAGCTCGTGGGAGACGTTGGCGGTGAACTCGCTGCGGATGCCCTCGGCCTTTTTGAGCTCGGTGACATCGGAGATGAGGATGGACGTGCCCACGGCCTGCCCCTCATACTGGCGGCCGGAGACGGGGGAGACAAACAGGCGCAGGCTCTGGGCGTCCTCGGTGAGGGCATCCACGTCCAGCACCACGGAGGAGTGGCGGACGCGGGACTCCTGAATGGCCTCCCGCAGGCGGCGGCTGCGGGTGAGGAGCAGGGCGCCGTCGTCCTCCTCCCCCTCGGGGAAGCCGAACAGGGTGCGGGCCGCCCGGTTGATGGCCAGCACGTTCCCCGCCTCGTCCAGCAGGATCAGCCCCTCGTCCATGCAGTCCAGAATCAGGCCCACCTTGTCCCGCTCTGCGGTGATGGACTGGATATAGCCGCCCAGGCGCTCCATCAGCTTGTCAATGTAGCGCAGGATGGGGCGCAGCTCGTCGTCGGCCTGGTAATCCTCCAGACCGGAGGCGCGGGTGCCGTCCAGCACGCTCTGGAGGGCGCTGCCCACGGCGCTGAGTGGGGCCACCACCCGGTTGGCGGTGCGGCGGGCCAGAATCAGGGCCAGCAGCAGTCCGGCCGCCGAGGCGATGAGGAAGCCCCATACGCCGTTCCACACCAGGCTGTCGATGGAGGACAGGGGCATGGAGGCCCGGCCCACCATGCCGTCGGCAAAGCGCTTGGACACGTAGAACATGGAGGTGCCCAGGGTTTCGGAGTGGCGCACCGCCTCGCCCCAGCCGGTGGCGGCGGCCTGCTCCACCTCGGGGCGGCTGTTGTGGTCCTCCAGCGTCTGGGGGTTGGCCTCGGTGTCAGCCAGAACGGTGCCGTCGGTGTCGATGATGGTCAGCCGCTTGTCCGGCGCGGCGGCGTGGAACTGCTGGGCCAGGCCGTCGGGGTCGGTGATGGCGCTCTGAGCGTCCATCAGCACCAGCAGCTCCTGAAGGGTGTTGCGGGCGGCGTCCATCTCCCGGCTGCGGAACAGGAGCACGCCCACTAGGTTGGATATGAGCAGGGCGCACACCACGGTGATGAGTGTGGCGCCGATGATGCGTTTTTTCACTGGTCAGACCTCCCAATCGGGTGTTTCCTGCGGGGCCGCTTCGCAGTGCTTCACCCGCCCCGCGGGTGAAAAGAAATCAGAACGTCCGAAGGCGAATTTACTGCATAGCCGTTGGCGGCTTTGCTGCCTTACGGATATGGCGTGCCCCTTGCGGGTACTTCGCCGGAGGACACAGTTGCCCACTCCGCCGCCGCCCGGCCGGCGCGGCGGCCGCGTATTCAGGGGGGATGCAATCCCCCTGGAGGCCGTCAGACCATTTTATATCCCACGCCCCGGACTGTGGTGATGATGTCCTCGCCCAGCTTTTGGCGCAGGGCCTTGACGTGCATATCCACGGTGCGGGTCTCGCCGGTGTAGTCGTAGTCCCAGACGGCCTGGAGAATCTCGTCCCGGGTGAGGGCCACGCCCCGGCGGGAAAACAGGAGCTTGAGCAGCTCAAACTCCTTGTAGGTCAGCTCCACCGGCTTTCCGGCCTTGTGTACCTCCCGGGCGGCGGGGTCCAGTTCCACGTCCCCCCAGGTGAGTACCCGGTCGCCCCGGCGCTCGGTGCGGCGGAGCACCGCCTTGACCCGGGCCTGGAGCTCCATGATGCCGAAGGGCTTCACCACATAGTCGTCGGCGCCGTTTTCCAGGCCGGCCACCCGGTCCATCTCGGCGGAGCGGGCGGTGAGCATGATCACGGGTACGTCGGCAGTGTCCCGCCCCTCCCGCAGGCGGCGGAGAATCTCCAGCCCGTCCATGCCGGGGAGCATGATGTCCAGGATGTAAAGGGCGGGCAGGCCGAGGCCCTCCTCGCCGGCAAAGAGGGCCTCGCCGGACTCGTAGGCCCGGACGGCGTAGCCCACCGATTGAAAATAATAGCGGAGCATCTCACGGATACTCTCGTCGTCCTCCACGACCGCAATGGCCTTGGACATGGGGACACCTCCTTACCCGAGAATTTCGCCGGTCACACAGAAGATGGCCCACTGGGCGATGTTCACCGCGTGATCCGCGATGCGCTCCAGGTACTTGGCGATAATGATGAGGTCGATGGCCTGGTCGGCCTCGTCCCGGTTGCCCGCAATGAGCTCCACCAGCTCCCCCTTGATGGTGCGGAAGAGGGCGTCCACCTCGTCGTCCAGGGCAATGACAGCCTGGGCGGCCTCGGTGTCCCGGTTGACGTAGGCGAAGATGGAGCGCTTGACCATCACGCCGGCCTTCTGGCTCATGGTGCGGATGTCGGCCAGGGTGCGGGTCTGCTTCTGCTCCTTGAGCAGCAGGGAGATCTCGGCGATGTTGGCGCACTGGTCGCCGATGCGCTGTAGATCGGTGACCATTTTCATGGCCGCCGAGATGGTGCGCAGATCCCGGGCCACGGGCTGCTGCTGGAGGAGCAGGCGCAGGCAGCGGTTCTCAATGTCCCGCTCCATCTGGTCCATGCTGCGGGTCATCTCCACGGCGGACTTGGCCGCCGCGTCGTCGCCGGAGGCCAGAGACTCGGTGACCACGTCGATGGCGTCCTCTGCCGCCGCCGCCATGTCGATCATTTCATAGTTGAGCTCCTGGAGCTCCGCGTCAAAGGTCTTTCTCATGGGGCCTCCTTTTTAACCAAACCGCCCGGTGATGTAATCCTCGGTGCGCTTGTCCCTGGGCATGGAGAAGAGCTGGGTAGTGTCCCCAAACTCAATGAGCTGGCCCAGCAGGAAAAAGGCGCACTTGTCGGACACGCGGGTGGCCTGCTGCATATTGTGGGTGACGATAACAATGGTATAGTTCTGCTTCAGATCGGCAATCAGATCCTCGATTTTGGAGGTGGAGATGGGGTCCAGGGCGGAGGTAGCCTCATCCATCAGCAGGATGTCGGGCTCCACGGCCAGGGCGCGGGCGATGCACAGCCGCTGCTGCTGGCCGCCGGACAGGCCCAGGGCCGACTTCTTGAGGCGGTCCTTTACCTCGTCCCAGATGGCCGCGCCCTGAAGGGACTTCTCCACGATGTCGTCCAGCCTGCTCTTGCTCTTGATGCCGTGGGTGCGGGGACCGTAGGCCACGTTGTCATAGATGGACATGGGGAAGGGGTTGGGCTTCTGGAACACCATGCCGATCTGCTTGCGCAGCCAGGTTACGTCCACATTGGGGGCATAGATCTCCTGCCCCCGGTACTGCACCGAGCCGGTGATCTTGATGCCGGGCACCAGGTCGTTCATGCGGTCCAGTGTCTTGAGAAAGGTAGACTTGCCGCAGCCGGAGGGGCCGATGAGGGCGGTCACCTGCTTTTCGGGGATATCCATGCTCACGCCCTTCAGGGCCTGGGTGGGGCCGTACCAGAGGTCAAGGCCCTTGGCGGAGAGGATGATGTTTTCGTCCATGGTAAGGGCTCCTTATTTTTTCTTTAATGTTCTGCCCACCAGCTTGGCGCTGAGGTTGATGACCAGGGTGAGCAGCATCAGAATGGCCGCGATGGCAAAGGCAACGTCGAACTCAGCCCGCTCACGGGCGTACACATACAGGGCCACGGTGAGGGAGGCGCCGGAGGAGTGGATGAAGTTGCCCACCGAGCCGAAAAAGTTGTTCAGGCTCATGCCCATGCCCGCGGTAAAGAGCAGGGCGGCCGACTCGCCCACAATGCGGCCGATGGCCAGAATACAGCCCGTCACGATGCCGTCCACTGAGGAGGGGAGCACCACGGTGCGAATCATATGCCACTTGCCCGCGCCCAAGCCCAGGGCCGCCTCCCGGAAGGACTGAGGGACGGTCTTGAGGGACTCCTGGGTGGTGCGGATGATGGTTGGGATGGTGACGATCACCAGAGTCAGCGAGCCGGCCAGCAGGGAAGCCTGAAGCCCCAGAAGCTGGCAGAAAAAGAGCATGCCCACCAGGCCGAAGATGATGGAGGGGATGCCGGTGAGGGTCTCGGTGGCAAACTCGATGGCGGCCACCAGGCGGCGGTTGCGGGCGTACTCGGTGAGGTAGATGGCCGCGCCGACCCCCAGGGGCAGGGTGATGATCAGGGTGACCCCCACGAGATAGACTGTGTTGAGGATATTGGGCAGGATGCCGATGGTGTCCTTGATGAAGCTGGGCTGGGTGCTGAGGAACTGCCAGGTGACATGGGGCAGGCCCTTGAAGAAGATATAGCCGATGATGAAGAGCAGCAGGGCGCAGGTCAGGGCGGCGCAGAAGTAGAGGAGAAAGCGGAGAATCCGGTCATAGGCTCTGCGCCGGCCGGAAAGAGGCTTCATTTCCATATCAGTATATCACCCCTTCTTCCGCTTGAGAAGCGTATTGAGAACAATATTGATGAGCATGATGAAGAGAAAGAGAACCAGGGCGATGGAGAACAGGGCCTGCCGTTGCAGGCCGGAGGCGTAGGCCATCTCGCTGGACACGGCGGTGGTGAGGAAGCGGACGGACTGGAAGAGACCGGGCATGTTGGCCACATTGCCCGCCACCATGATGACCGCCATGGCTTCGCCGATGGCCCGGCCGATGCCCAGCACGATAGAGGCGGCGATGCCACTGGAGGCGGCCGGGACGCTCACCCGGAACACGGTCTCGATATGGGTGGCGCCCAGGGCCAGCGAGGCCTCCTCGCAACCCTTGGGCACCGCCGTGAGGGCAGTCTCGGATACGGAGATGATGGAGGGCAGAATCATGACGGCCAGCACCAGAATGGCGCAGAACAGGCTGGCGCCGTCGGGCAGGTGGAAGGCCACCCGCACCGCAGGCACCAGAACCATCATGCCGATGAGACCGTACACCACTGAAGGGATGCCCGCCAGCAGATCCACTGCCGGGCGCACCAGGCTGGCCAGACGGGGAGGCGCTACCTTGGCCAGGAACACTGCGGTCATGAAGCCCACCGGTACGCCCAGGACAATGGCCCCAGCGGTGCCGTAGATGGAGGTAAGGATGAAGGGCAGTATGCCGAATTTGGGCTCGGCGGCGGTGGAGGCCCACTCAGTGCCGAAGAGGAAGTCCACCAGCCCGATCTCGCGGATGGCGGGCAGGCCGGACACGATCAGGTAGATACTGATGAAGAGGACAAAGACGACCGCGATCAGACCGCAGACAAAAAACAGGAGGTTCATAAAGACTTCCAGCGGTCGGAGCTTCTGTTTCATGGCAAATAACCGGCCTTTCGTAATGGTGTAATCATGCCGAATGCCCCCTCGGGCTCGAGGGGGCGATCCGGAAGAGAGGGACGGATTACTCGGCTACCGGCACAGCGCCGGCGCCGGCGATCAGGTCGGAGGCATCGGCGGAGGTGGCGAAGTCCACGAACGCCTGGGCAGCCTCGGAGAGCGGGGTGCTGTCACTGACGATGAAGTTGAAGTTGCGCTGGATGGCGTAGCTGCCGTCCAGAACGGTCTCCTCCGTGGGTTCCACGCCGCCCACGGTGATGGCCTTCACGGTCTCGTCCACGGCGGACAGGGAGGCGTAGCCGATGGCGTTGGGGTTGGAGGCCACGGCGGCGATCACCTCGCCGGTGGAGGTCAGCTCATTCTGGTACTTGCAGGCGTCCTTGGTGCCGGTGATGGACTCGAAGCCGTCGCGGGTGCCGGAGCCGGCCTCACGGCCCATGAAGACCACCTGGCCGTCAGTGCCGCCCACGTCGGCCCAGTTGGTGATCTCGCCGGTGGCGAGCTGGGCGATCTGCTCCACGCTGAGGTCGGCCACGGGGTTGTTGGGGTTGACGATGATGGCGATGCCGTCCTTGGCCACGGTGATGGCCTTGACGCCGGTTTCGTCATCCTTCAGGTCGCGGGAGGCCAGGCCGATGTCGCAGGTGCCGTCCTGGGCGCCGGTGACGCCGGCACTGGAACCGGAGCCGGTGTAGTTCACCGTGATGCCGGGCTGCACCTCCTTAAAGCCCTCGGTCAGGTAGCCCATCACGCTCTCCATGGAGGTGGAGCCGTTGGTGTTGACGGTGCCGCTCAGGGCTGCGGTGGATTCCTGCGAGGGGGTCTCGCTGCCGCCGGCGGCGGGAGTATTGGCGGAATCGTTATTGCCGCTGCCGCAGCCGGCCAGCAGGCCGACGCACAGGGCGGCGGAGAGCATCAGAGCAAGGGTTCTCTTTTTCATGACATTCATTCTCCAATCATGCATCGTTTTGGTTGCCTTCGGGAACGGTTATCAGTATACAGACGGATTGTAAAGTTGTCCTTCAACGGATTGTAAAGAGTGTGTAAAGCCGCTCTCCCTCATAGGATTCCCGGCTTTACAAAAATGGATACCAAAAAAGCGGCCGCCCGTCGGGCGGCCGCTTTGCGGCGGGGACATTTGATTCAGTTGAGGCCCAGCCACTGCTTGAGATCCCAGAGATCCCCGGCCACGTGGTCGCAGGGGATGCGTCTGGTCTGGAATTCCTCAAAGGTGGTGGTGCCGTTGAGCACCGCGCAGAAGTGAGTGCCAGCCCGCCGGGCGGCCTCCCCGTCGATGACGGTGTCGCCGCAGAACAGAACCTCGTGGGGTTCCAGCCCCAGGGCGGTGAGGGAGGCCAAGAGTCCCTCCGGGTCCGGCTTGGGGGCGGAAACCTGGTCGCCGCCCAGAATGGAGGACAGCAGGGGAGTAATGCCCCTGGCCTCCGCTACGTCGCGGATGGTGGCGGTCTTCTTGGTGCTGACAATGCCGGTGGGAATACCACGGCGCTTCAGGGCGGTGAGCAGCTCCAGCGCACCGGGAAACAGCCGGGTGACGGACATATGCATGGGGCCGGCCTTCTCGGTGTAAAGCTGCCGGAACTCTGCCCGGCGGGCGGGGTCGGCCTCGCCGGAGAGAAAGGTGAACTCGTCCTCCAGAACCATGCCGATGGTGGGGCGGATGGCTTCCTCCGTGGGCTCGGGCAGGCCCATCCGCCCAAAGGCGTACCGGAACCCGGCCACAATGGCCTCGGTGCCGTCGGCCAGGGTGTAGTCGAAATCAAAAAAGACAGCTTTAAAGTTCATCGCTCAGAAGGCTCCTGACGTTTCATATTGCTTGCGGCCGGCGGTGCTGGGGATGTGCAGCTCGTCCCGGTACTTGGCCACGGTGCGGCGGGAGAGGGAGCAGCCCTGGGCGGACATGAGCTCACAGAGCTTTTGGTCGGACAGGGGCTTTTTCTTGTCCTCCCCGGCGATAAGCTTCTTCAGCAGCGCCTTGGCCGCGTCGGGGGAGGCGGCCTCGTCGCCGGCGGCGGGGCCCAGGCTGCGGGAGAAAAAGTAGCTCAGGGGATAGACACCCATGGAGCACTGGATATACTTCTCCTTTACCGCCCGGCTCACTGTGGACTCGTGGACGCCGATGCGCTCGGCCACGTCGGCCAGGGACAGGGGAACCAGGTGGCCGGGCCCCTTGCGGAAAAAGGACTCCTGGAATTCCAGAATACACTCGGCGCACGCCATGAGGGTGGAGCGGCGCTGCTCGATGGCCTTGACCATCCACTTGGCCTGGCGCACCTTGCCGGTCAGATAGTCATTCACCTGGCTGTCGTCACTCTCCTTCATCAGGCGGGTGTAGTATCCGCTGATGTTGAGGGTGGGGAAGTAATAGTCATTGGTCAGCAGCTCGAAGTGGTCGGGGAAGCTGACCACGATGATGTCGGGGTTGATGTAGGTTAGATTCTCCCGGGCGGCGAAGCCGGTTCCGGGGCGGGGGTTGAGGGAGCGGATCACGTCGCAGGCGGCACGCACCTCCTCAGGACTGGCTTTCAGTTCCCGGGCAATGAGGCCGTAGCGGCTCTTGGACAGGGCGTCCAGGTGGCGCTCCACAATACGTACCGCCAGCTCGTTCACCGGCGTGCGGCGCACGAGCTGGAGCTTGAGGCACTCGGCCAGATCCCGGGCCCCCACGCCGGCGGGCTCCAGGGACTGTACCACCTCCAGGGCCTGGGCCATCCCCCCCGCCCCGCAGCTGTGGCCGGCAGCCAGGGCCTCCAGAGGCTCGTCCAGCCAGCCGTTCTGATTGAGACTCTCCACCAGGAACACCCCGGCGTCCATCACCTCTGGCTCCAGCTCCAGTACCCGGAGCTGGGAGAGGACATAATAGTAGAGGTTCTCGTCGTCGTCCTGTACGGTGCCGAAGTTGTTAAGGGGGCTGTCCTCCTCCTCGGTGTCCTGCTGGTGGTAGTAGCGGTTCTGCGGGTCGGTGGACTCCAGCCACTCCAGCTTGCGAGGACGGAGAACTCGTCCTGCTTGTCATAGGTCTCCTCCGGCTCCAGCACCGGGTTTTCCTGCACCGCCTCCTCGATGTATTCCAGAAGCTCCTGGGAGCCCATCTGTAGAATCTCCATGGACTGCATCATTTGGGGGGACAGGGTCTGCACCTGCTTCTGTGTGAGATTAAGTTCCAATGCCTCGGCCTCCCTTTGCGAAAAACGGCGATTTTCATTCGGGAGACAGTATACCACGGAACGGCCGGCCATTCAACCTTTCACCCACTCCGTGGGTGTAGAAAAATCAGGGCGGTCCCTCCGCCGCCGCGTTCAGAAAGGCCTCCGCGCCGTACCGCAGGCAGCGGCGCAGCCGGGCCTCCCCCCGCTTGATGGTGCGGGCTACGGTGGACTTGTCCACCCCCAGCTTTTCCCCGATCTGGCGGGTGTTGAGCTGCTCGGCGTAGTAGAGCAGCAGCACCTCCCGCTGGCGGGGAGTCACGTCCTCCCGCAGCGCCCGCACCAGGTTGCGTTTCACCCGGCTGAGTTGGGCGGAGTTATCGGCGGCCATGGCGCGGGCGTATACCGCCATGTCGGCGGCGTAGGCCCCGCCCCGCCTATAGCGTGTATTTGCCATTGCGGCAGTACCCCCTCTCGTAGTAGCGCTCACACAGGACGGCCAGCTCCCGGGCCTCCCGGCCCATGGCGCGCAGCAGCCGGATACGCCCCTCCAGCAGACGGCGTCCGTCCCCGTCCACCCCTCTCAGCCGGTGCTCCAGGAGCAGCACCCGCTCCCGCAGGGCGGCGGCACTGGCGCGGTATTCGCCCGATAATTCCAGTAAGGTCATTTGTGTGTCTGTTCTCCTCCTCTTGTTGTGTGCGGCCGCGCTCCAGCTCGGCCAGGCAGGCGGGACAGAGTTCCCGCTCCCCGCTGTAGAGCTCTGAGCGGCACCGGGGGCACCAGTCCCGCGGCGGAACCCGCTGCACATCCCGCAGCGGATCCGCCCATACCTCTGGCTGGATGGCGCATTCCTCCCGAAAAAAATTTGTAAAAAAATATACCACTTTCCCTTGACAAATCCCTCCGTGTCTGTTAAACTAACCTTCGCTGTGGACGAGCTGGTATGCTGGTGTAGCTCAGTTGGTAGAGCAGTTGATTTGTAATCAACCGGTCGGGGGTTCGAGTCCGTCCACCAGCTCCAACAAGTTCATACGGAGGAGTTCCCGAGTGGCCAAAGGGGGCAGACTGTAAATCTGTTGCGATTCGCTTCGGTGGTTCGAATCCACCCTCCTCCACCAAAAAATGTCTCGCCAGTCGGCGGGGCATTTTTTCGCATCTGGGATCTCCAAATGGTGATACTGAACGAATGAAATAGAACTTATGTTCGATTACAAGGCTATAATAACACCAAATGGAGATAACAGTCAAGGGCTTTTTTCTGGTTTCTGTTGCAAATGGTGATAAAATATGATAGGATAGCCCCAATAATGGGACAGGAGGGACGGACAGATGGAGCGGGAGAGCAGCCTTGGCGGCCGCCTGCGCCGCCTGATGGAGGAAGAGGGACTCAGCTATGAGCAGCTGGGGGAGCGCCTGGGGATGAACCCGCAGACGCTGAACCGCTATGTGCTGGGCCAGCGGGAGCCGAAAATCGGCACGGCCTCCGCCATGGCCGCCGCCCTGGGTGTGGATCCCCTGTGGCTGTTGGGCTACGATGTGCCCCGCCGTACCGGACAGCGGCAGTCCGTCCCCATCCTGGGCACTATCCGGGCAGGGCTGCCCATGGCGGCCGAGCAGCGGGTGGAGGGCTGGGCCACCGCCGACGTGGCGGAGCCGGAGGAGCACTTCTTCCTGCGGGTCACCGGCGACAGCATGGTGAACGCCGGTATCCGGGACGGGGATCTGGTGCTGCTGCGGCGGCAGGATACGGCGGAGAACGGCCAGATTGTGGCCTGTCTGGTGGACGGGGAGGACGCCACCCTCAAGCGCTTCCGCCGCCAGCGGGACATGGTGCTTCTCCAGCCGGAGAACCCCGTCTATGAGCCCAAGCTGGTCCCCCTGTCGGATTTTGAGACCGGCGCGGCCCGCATCGTGGGCGTGGCGGTGCGCTTGGTGCGGGAACTATAAAAAGGAGAGATGCGGAATGCTGACCGAGGATTGGATGATGCGCCAGGTGGACGCCCTGGCCCGCTCCATTGCCTATCTGGTGTTTCAGAAGGATTCCACCGACTATGTGCCCGGCGGGACGGCGGAGGACGCCGCGCTGGACGAGCTCCACCGCCGCCTGCTGGAGAAGGTCAACGCCGGGGACATCGGCGGGGCGGAGGATCTGCTCTTTGCGGAGAGCGATCCCGGCGACCGGCGTTATCTGGAGCTGGCGGTGGACTTCTATGCCCGGCTCAACGACCTGACCGACGCCCAACTGGAGGCGGCGGGCTTCGGCCGGGACGAGCTGGAGGAGGGCCTGCGGGATATGGCGGGCCGGTTCGGCGTATCGCTGCTGTAGTCAGAGGAGGAGTTGGAATGAAGGTGGAATTCGGAGTCATAGAGGAGACTGCCATCCCCGGGTTCAAGGGCGGCGAGGGAGTGACCCACGCCAGGATGTTTGCGGACGGGCGCAACCGCATCATGCGGGGGCGGCTGGAGCCGGGGTGCTCCATCGGCCTGCACACCCACGAGGGGAGCAGCGAAATTGTGTACGTTCTCTCCGGCACGGGTAAGGCCC
>OLNK01001912.1_pt1 | contig 13580 bp, 16 predicted proteins | sample 1672791 | NCBI WGS metagenome assembly OLNK01 (sample SAMEA3136724, study PRJEB25190) | human gut metagenome | biome: human gut; feature: human-associated habitat; material: faeces | place: Austria | collected 2013 | reverse complement strand
CCTGAGCTGCTCACGGATGGAAAAGAGTTGTTGCTGCAACCGGCCAGCGCTAGCGGCAGCATCAAGAGCATCATTGCGCGCCTGGTCGATCCTCTGCTGAGCTTCACGTTCATTGGTCACTTTCTCCTGTTCGTAGTACTGACGAACTTTGTCTTCTTCGGCTTTGCTGTCTTCTTCCGCCTGAGCATACCCGGCATCGTACTGGCGACTGCCGTGTATATTCCAGGCAACCACTCCTGATATGACCAGAACAGCAAGCACTGCCACGATAAGAAACTGTTTCCAGTATGCTTTTACGAATGCCCAGATCATACCGCCAGCACCTTACTGGCAGTGATGTACCGCGCTCGCCGGTCGTCGATGCCGTTCCGGCCACCATTGATAATCAGAGTTACACGTGCAATATCGCCGGTATACTTCATGCATCCTTTGCTGGCGAAGAACCACGCCGCGCTACGAGCCGCATATTCGTCCTGCGCCAGCAGTTCAGGGCTCTCCAGCAGGTCAACCTTCAGACCGTTTCCGCAATCACGATAGTTATTCAAACCGGTAATCTGGATAAGTCCGCGCCCTCGGTAATTCCAGCCATCACCAGGGGCATTGTTCCCCATGCGTTTGCTGTATACCAGATTTGCGATCGCGCGCTGGCGCTCAAGTGGCAATGGTGGTTCACCAGCACGGCGCCCCAGTGCATTAGCCTGCCCCTGAGTGAGACGCCCAGCCCGAACGAAGTTAGCCAGTCCGCTGACACTGTAGTTGAAATTCTCCTGCAACCTGGTGAAGCCCCCAGACTCATGCCCGACTTGAGCAATAAACATTGCCTGATCTTCTGCTTTGCTGATACCAAACTCTTTCATCGCAGAAGTTATATGCGAGAACCAGCGTGCGGCCAGTGCCTCGCTGATACCAGCAGCTCGCTGGAATTGTTTAATCTCCATGTTTAGACCTCGATACTTTAAAAATTTGAACGACGTTACCGCGCGTTTTAATAACCGCAGCCAGCATGACAGCGTTGATAATGACCTCAGATAAATCCACAGCCATTGGCGTACGTAACCAGATTGCATAGGCGACTCGAACAGGAATACTGGCCGCAGCAACAATCAGGAAATAAGCAAGCCATCCTCCCCACCTTCGATGTTGAGAGCCGTTACGCCGGAATGTGACAACGCGAATTGCTATGCCAGTGCAAATAACTGCATTAGTGATAAGCAAAAAAAACTCATGCGTTACCATCGTCTTTTCTCCCCGGAATTAACTCGTGGATTATCGGAACGGTGATAGAGCCATATACCAATACGCACAGCGACAATTGCTGACACGAATGCGCCTGCAGAGAAAACAATCCCTTTTTCAAAAGAGTCCTGCGTGATGGTAGGGATCAGGCTGGCTATGCCGATAAGAATTGATGCTGCTGGTTTGTAAAAGAGAAGGCCGCAAAGAAAGCTGAGCATCGACAGGAGCACCCGGCGACGGATGGGGTACTCTACTGCAGAGGAAACAAAAATTACCGCCCCAGCCAAAGCCCCTAAAGCAACCTCCGGAGGGACACCTGCAATAACTGCAGCAAGAGAACCAAAACTAAGCAACTGATTTAATTGCTCACTTGTTACTTGAGCAGACATACTTTCTCCTGTTTACTATCTATAAGCCAGTCAATTATTGATGACTAAACCCGCATAGTAAACCATATATGAATCATTATTGTTCCATATCATATATCTCAATAAAAGTACTAATGATTTTACAGAACGAGCCAGCAGAGTGGGGGCAGTTGTACAGGAACCATAGACTTAATTTTGTATTTAATAATGCTATGGTGTAATAAACCTGAACATGTATTTAAAATACGTACTGATTCATGATAGAATTCAAAGATAACTTTTCACCAACTCCGTTTTTGATACCCGCAATATTTTGCGGGCTTTTTTTTAACGTTCTTCCAGAGACTGAACCCGCTCTTTTATCTTATCCATTTCTCTGCGCTGCCATGCTGCCTCGATATAGAATAAGAGATCAGGTCTGACCCCCCATCTAGATCCTGCTGGCGTTATTTCAACGCGCTCAATGATGTCTTCTATTACCATCACTGGATTATCATCCTCATCAACAATGATGCTCCCGTCATTATCAGTCAGCGGCATTTCCCTTTGGCCAGTAATGACGTCATCATATACTGCGGGATAATCGTCATAGCAAAGAAAGGCATAGCGGCATGTTGTGCTTTCTTCTTCCATGAGTCCGTGAGAAATAAGAACATCACGAAGTTGCTGCGCGATTACACCATGATGTATCCTCGCCCCTTCTTCCCCCTTTATAGCGACAGCGTTCAGCCATTTATAAGCGATATACCTGACGTCACCCCAGGCATCCAGCAATGTTTCGTCAGGAGAGACCGGCTCTGTCTTTAATGTTCCGTCACTGGTAACCACAGGATTGGAGCCAAGATAAACTGTCGAGAACCTGTTTCCCGGACCACCAAGAGCATTTACATTATCAAGATAAGGTTTAACATCTCCGTTCTCAAAAAGATGTTCGAGTGCGTTATATACCGCGCGACGTGGAGTACTGCTTCCGGAACCATGCAACGTTATCATTGCACCATCTGCTGAAGACGTTGTTTCACCGCCGCTAACGATTAATCTCTGAGCGGTAACATCATCAGACGGTACTTTCTTCGCAATAATGGCGTAATTACCCTCAAGTTTGACTTCCGCGCGAACTTGTCCTGATGTACCTGCATGGACAGTCAGTGACTGGACGGCAACATCATCTGTGAAATCAACGGGTACAGGAACCGTCCTCACGCCTGACGTCGACATAAAAGTAGGAAGCGTTCTGTTAGGAGTGGCTCCGTAGACAAAATCCCTTGAAACAAATTCTTCCTGTTTAATTTTCACCCTGAAACAATACAAATCAGCCGGGTGACCATCGTGAAAATAAGGATATTTTCTGTTGTTATCCCCTATGCTCCATGGGTTTAGAAAGTCTTCCCCACCGAAAATGTAGTACAGCCAGTTGTCTTTGATACAAACTGAACCAACACCAACCGCAGAGTTAACTATTCCGCCCTGATAAATCTGATCAGTAACATTAACCCACTCTACATTATCCAGACTCCACTCATTGACGTTAACTCTGGTCATAAATGTTCTTGGATAATTTCCTGCATAACGGTTATCAGGTTCTCCTCCTTCCCACTCACCAAATGCGCGCTCACTGCCAAAAATAATCAGCTCATCGCCAACTTTGGCAAAAGGAAGGTTTGAGTGATGAACATTATTTGGGAAGCGAAGAGAATTCCATGATGTACCTAAATCAGAGCTTCTGTGCAATGAACTACCGGGTTGAGTACTTAATGTCCCCCTGGTCGTCAGATACAGAATGCCATCATAATATTTTACACATGGCTCAGATGCATTCGCCTCATATTCTGCAGGTATGCGTCTGCGAACAAAGCTACCAGGAGAACCGAAAGCATCAGAGAAATAGAGTATCCCAAGCTCGCGTGGACCAATATCACCATTATGGTAGCCAACAGCAAAACTGTTATCGCTAATCGTCGCAAAACTGTGAATCTCAGTAACAGGAGTGCTTCCGTCAACAAAAGAAGGAATAGTTCCAAGACTGGTTTTTCTCCATGGTGACGAGTGAAATGATGTACCAAAACTCCAGTATCTACCCTCGTTATTCTGATCCACATCCTGGGTATTTTGCGTCGTAACTGTAAAAGTATTTTTATCAATAACAGTAGTCACCGTCATATTCCCGGTAACACCTGTAACACCAGAGTTTGAGAAGTTGACAAAATCACCAGCAAATAATCCGTGATCAGTAATGCGAATATAAGCGACTTGCTGATTTGCTGCTTTCGTTATACCACCATAAACGCGAAGGCTGCGACTCATTGGGCGATCCCACAACTCTGCAACCTGCAGTTTATTTCCGCTCACGGTCCGCGTCTCAATTACAGCAAAAAGGCGATTTCTGACAACCCCCATACTCATGCAGTGATAGTTAACTGTGGGATAGTTTTCATGTAAATCTGTAAGCCATTCCGGCGTTGTCCAGGTCTTCCCGTCATCTCCTGAGCGAACCCATGCAACATGGAGGTTATTTACACCATGGCGGTCTCCAGCCATAAAAGGCGCATAGATGACATTGTCATATACAAACGTTTTATCCTGCGTCCAGGCGTTGTACCACGGTGTATCTGTAATTTTAAATAACTCTCCCTGGATAAAATCTTCAGAAACATAAAAAAGAGGCTGACCCGGTATTCTCTCAAATAAAAAACGAGCATTTTTAAATCGACTGACATCTGGAAGAGTTGATACTTTAAAAGTAAGCCCTCGCCCATCTATCTTTTCACCACCTGTTGCAACAGAAAGTAATTCTGATAGAGCTGATGTATCATCATGAACACCATCACCAATAGCCCCCCAACCTCTTACATCATAACTGTCTCTCCATCTTGCTATCTGAAGTTTTGGGTATTTATTCGCTCCATCTGTGTCTTCTAATTGCTGCCGTAACTGATCAGGATCATACTTCAGCACATTAGGAAAATAGAACTGCTGCGCACCATACGCATCATAAACAGCCATAGAATGGCCTTGCACGGTAACGAATTTGGCAATCTGTCCGTTATATACCGGATATCCAGCAGCGTTAATGATTATTGGTTGCGAAACAGGAACGTGAGAACCGTCTTCATTCTCCACATAGACCTGAATCTGGTTTTCTGTATTTACAGGATCAGTGTCAATTTTACCGATATAAATTTTGCCATTGGCTACGGCTTTAAAAGAACGCGCCATAGTGAAGAGTTGCGAAGGCATCGATACGATCACATTGGCTGTAATGTCTGTCATTTAATTTGCTCCAGATACAAGGAATCGCCGAAGCATGGCTACGGTGAATTTTGGGCATAAAAAAACCCAGCCGAAGCTGGGTCGTTGCGTTGGTTATCTATCAGTAGTTATGTACTGAAGGAGGTAATTCTTTATTCTTAAGTCTCATCCATGCGGAAAGATTCGTTGGTCCGTCTGGCTCATTAATATCAACATCTCGTGTATGGTTGATTAAAACATCTCTCGCCATTCCGATAACATACGAGAATTCATGACCGTAGTCGTAGCATCTGCCGGAATAGTTCGATTGAATTTGTTTTAGCGCCTGATACAGTTCGCGGAATAATGCCTGTGAGCGGTTGGCATAATCCCATAGCCATACAAGGCTGTTTACTTCTTTTGCAGAAAGCTCGTTGGTTTTCTTCTCTTGTTTGCCAATGAACTCACCTTCAAGTGGAACTCGAGCTGCAAGTGATAGTGCTTCGGTAAACTGCTCCTCACTGATTTCTTTGTACGAACATCCAAAATGGGATTTCAGTGACGACCACATGGTGATCATCGCCTTAGCCTGTTTTTCTTTTGGCAGAGACTGACCGCGACTCATGACGAGTTGTTTAATGGCTTCCTGCTGTTCAGTGGTGATTTTACCCTGCAACGCCTTTTTAGCTTTGCGTGGGTTAACTACATGGCCTTTAGTCCAGTACTCGTAGAGCACATCGTCACACTCTTCCTGATACTGGATTACCTTGTCGCGGATTTCAGGGCGGACTTTGTTAGGACTGATGCTGTTCAACCAAGCTGCCAATTTTCGTAAAGCCATACAAATCATGGCTTGCACCCCACCGGCAGAAGGTATGGTGATTTCCACCATACCATTCGAGAATCGTTGAGAAATCTTCTTATGTTGAGATTTCCAGTCTAGCCCCATTCCCTCAACGATAGGTTTCATTGGGGTATACGGTTCGCCGTTGTGATTGACAACATAAAGCTCTGCGCCGTGGAATGGTACATTGATAGTAGATACTGCTGTTGCTATACTTTTCATGTCGTTAATTCCTATGCGTGGTTTTACGATACCGAAGCCCTGACTGTTCCCGCAGTTGGGGCTTCAACTTTCTGCTCTATCAGTTATATCTTTCCCTTCGTATACTTCACCTATATTGCTAATGCTGGCAGAACATCCAAGATGCTTGTATCTTATGATGTCCAACACGCAGTCACTACACAGCATCCGACCTGTTTCTTTAGAGTAAATGTATGTTTGATCAGCGTCTGATTCGCTAATGCCGCAGAAACAACATTCTTTACTCATACCATCACCCCCTCTCTCTTCAAGCTGTCCAGCACCCGTTTAATTACTTCTGCGCTAAACGATCGACACTCTTCCTTTGCTTTCTCTTCAAGGATTTTTTCTAACTTCTCTGGCATACGCAGTGTTTTTACCTTCATTGCATCCTCCGCTGTATGTGGTACGCATACATAGTATTTAGGTACGCATTGATAGTCAATAGACACCTACATATCCTGTGGTAAAAAATTATTCAGGGTGTGCCGATGTCTGATCGTAAGTACAAAAACCCTCAAGTGAATCTGAGGCTTCCTGTAGAGATAAAGGAACGTCTTATTGAACTGGCTGAGGCTAATTCTCGTTCATTAAATGCTGAGATGGTCGCTGCACTTGAAGCATGGACCGAAAAAAATAAACACATTCAAGCACTAGACCTTGCAACTATAGCATCACGATTGATAGATCTTGAACATGATGTTGAGAAGTTGAAATGCATGTATGGCAACAATAAAGACGAAAGTTAGAGATACTAACTTGGAGTGATGGCATGGCTAGAGATGATCCGCACTTTAACTTCCGTATGCCTTTGGAAGTAAGAGAAAAATTGAAATTAAGAGCCGAGGCTAACGGAAGGTCAATGAACTCTGAGTTATTACAAATCGTTCAGGATGCGCTATCAAAACCATCACCGATTGCAGGTTACCGTGACGAAGCAGAACGTATGGCTGATCAGCAAGCAGAAATTGTTAAGAAGATGGTGTTTGAAACCCTGAAAAAAATGTACGAGACCAGATAGGTCAATGTTTGTTCGTTGATATAAAATAACAAGGTATACATTGTGATTGAGATAGGCGTTATGGCCATCCTGAATCAAGAGCCAGGAAAAATTGAAAACGTTTTTTCTGACATATCAACATCTATCGAGCGTTCAATTTCAGACTTTGATCGCAGTCATAGCGGCTCTTTGTCTAAAAAACAGGCTTCTGAAGCTCTTAGCAAGATCTACTGCGTTATGTCACCTGTAGAGGAAGTTTGCAAAAAGTACATTACATTCATTGACATATTAAGTAATGGTACAGAAGAAGATATTTCCTCACTTAATATTCAACATGACGATGTAGATATGTTGAACGATCAGATATCTAAGCTTGATTATGGTATCGCGAAACTGTTGTATACCTTCTTCATCGCTGAGAACAGCGATGCGTGGAAGCCCCATATGTCAACTCTTACAACAATGAAAAACCACTCAATCAATACTTTTATAGAATACAAAAGGCTAACAATGGGGCTTGTGACGCTAGCAATGCAGCACATACCACTATCATATGCTGAACCTGAAGAGTTCACTGAAGAAGAGTTGGCTTCCTTCAAGAAATCAGTTGAAGATTCACATAAAAGATTTGGCATGGAAGCACCAAAATGGAAAACCGCATAAGCATTGTTGTAGATGCAGCGGCTGGACCATTAGAACAATACTTTGCGAAGGCTCTTGCAAACTACAAAAACAGAGGCACCGTTTCAGCTTATCTTGGTAAGATTGGTGGGTTTGAGAGAAACCATCACGCCGTCTTATCGGGAATTTACAAGTCGCACATCAGGATCCCTGGAGTAGATGATCCTTGGTTAAGAACAACGCCAATACATCGTAGAGTTAGCGATAACTTTTTGATATTTGCGGTACACAACACATATCCAATTCATATCCAGATCATTGCTATCATTAAACCTGATGGTCATGAGAAGGTAAAAAAACTATTGCCAGCCATCATTGATATAACTGAAAAAAGATTCCAATCTCTAAATGAGAGGGAGCTTAACTCGTTGATTTCATACAAATAAAATATCAACTAAGGGGGTTGGTGTGTATACAACAGTTATCGCGATAGCTATCGCACTCATTGTGGTTCAGTACCAACTGGCATCTTTAAAACAAAAGATATCTGACCTCAAGACTGAGAACGAAGCACTTAAAAACTCAATAAAAGATGAGAAGAACAAACTATCATTCACTATATCTGATATTGAGCAATCCATTGAAATTATTGAGAATAATATTAACAGATTAAAAAAAGAAGATATTCATGAAATCAATGACAATATCAAGGATTTGAAATCTTGGCTTAGGAATGTAGGACAAATCGCCACATCAACACGAGATAAGCTCAATACATCCATGGATGATTAATTACTCCTGTGCCATTCCGCTTAGCGACGCTACAATGCCAGCCCTCGCTAAGCGATTGAACTCTTCGTTTCCAACTGCATCGCGTATTGCTTTTACGGCGGCTTTATTTGCCATAAATCTGCGTTCCGCCGCCGCTAATGCTTCTTTACTTCCGCCAGCTCTTACTGCTTTCGTGGCTTCCTGAACTGCTTTCTCTATCGCATACCGACCACTACGTGTGGTGGCAATTTTAGATACAGCACCTTTTAGCCCGGCGCCAACTAAAGCACCTGCGGCAGCGCCTGCAATGCCCCCTCCTGCTCCACCAACAATGGCACCTGATGTTGAATTGGCAATTGCATTTAACACTGTTGATGTGACGTTGGATAAACCGGCATCCAGATCGCGTAGTACATTGGCAGTTCTCCCTGTTCTTTCAATATACTGCTGAGGTTTCACTGCTGCTCTTGCAAGAGTGCCATATGCATCTGCAATTCTTCCAAGCTCTGAGGAATATCGGCTAATGGCTTTTACATTTTGTGGAGTGAGTATCTCTGCGATATGGTTAATTCCTGCTGCATCAGCTTTACCACCACGTACACCATGCGAGATAGCATCTTGCAACATTGATGATATAGCAGGAACACGCTCTGATTCTGGCAGCGCGCGGATCATAGAATGGAATCCAGCAGGACCATTAAGACCTTTAGCTGACGATGATTGAAGGGATTTTACTCCATTCGTAATCAGTGCATCTGTTGCCAAATCACGCCCGAAAACAGACTCTGCACTCTCTTGTGCTGATAACCTCGCTTTAGACAGATCATTAGCTTTTTGCCAGTCATCAAGAAATCCGCCGTTTTCCGCCATTGTGCGCATATCATCAGTAATTGCCCGGCGTATTTCCCCTGCTCTCCTTGCCGCATTTGCCTCTCCGCTACGCTTATATTTTTGCTCCGCATCAGCAAATTTCGCTCTCCATGCTTTCATGCCGTCAAATGTTACTCCACCTTGATTGTTTGCCTGAACAAACTGTTTCATTTCAGGAGTAAGCGGTATGCCGGCAGATCGCTCTGCCTGAATAACGGCATTACCATTTAGCATTCTTGCTTTTTGATTTGGCATTGTTGACCGCACGTCATCCCATGCCGCGCGCTCGGCATCCTTCATCTGATCAAGATTTTGAAGAATCCTTTGTTTTATAGCCGCACTTTTTTCTGATGCCGTTCCAGATGCGGCCCCAAATTCATCAAGGTTTCGACTTAACTTTGATGATATTTCGTTAAATGCTGCCTGATGGGCGTCCTGAACAATTCCTGGTGTTGATGCCAATGCGCCTTCGGCTTGTGCAATTCCACGACTTCCAGATCGCATTCCTGGTGTTAATGCGTTTATATCAATTCCAGCAGACTCAGCCGCTTTTGCTACATCTTCGGACACATTAGCGGCCTGACTGGCAATTGACTGACGCCCAGCACCTGACTTTGCCATCCTAGAAACATCATTAGCAGAATTCAGTGCTGCACCACCAAGAGCCTGTGAAACCCTTGGCGCAATAACGCGCCCGACACCTGAAAGAACGCCTTGAGCACCAATATTGATACCACCGTTAATGGCAGCATTTTGTGCAAAGTCGCCCTCCTGATTTGCAGCATCAGCAAGAGAACCTGCAATCATGTTTCCGGCGGAACCGATATCTCCAGCGAGCTTTGCTGTCGCTCCAGCAGCTTTTGCCGCTGTGCCAATTGGCAGGAGATACCCACCAATTGTTTCACCGGCTTGCGCGTAAGGGTCTGTCGGTCGCTCGGCAGGGCGATAAACATCATCCAAAACCTTGGGGCCGCCAAGCCCCTGGCTGATTGCATTAATCAGACTTGCGCCACCCTGCAATACGTCAAATGGTATGTTTACCAGACCACGACCAGCCTGTTCTGCAATTTGCCCTGCACTTTGACCACCTGTGAGCCAATCACCAGCTTGTTGCATCAATGATGGTTCTTCTTTCTGCTGCTGAGGCGGAGGGTATGCTGCATAAAACTGATCTCTTGCTTCAGCCCATTTGTCACCAGCCTTAGGGGCAACAACCTCATCAAAATATTGCGCTTGAGCCTGTGCTTTCTGTTCTTCAGTTAACGCCTGATACTGTGGAGAGGCGATAACATCTTTCCATGCTTTAGCCACCCCATAAAGACGAGAAACCGGACTTATTGCTGTCGCTTCCTGATTTTCGCTCACTAACATATGTGTCATAACCTGATGAACTATATCCCATTGATTCAGCCTCCCTTGCTGCAACCTTTTGAAATACAGAATATTGCGATCGGATTTCAGATAACTGTTTTCTGACGACCTCTTCAGGCTGTGTTATATCGAGTTTCGCGATCAGGTTTTCCAGTTTTTGGCCTTCAGCATTGGAGAGGCTCCCCATACCTCGCATAATCTGCACGTTCTGGACAAACGCACCCGACTTTAATTCTTCTATCGCATTACGGTTTGCAAGCCCTTCAGCACTTGTGAAGCCATCTATATTTCTTCCTTCGAAGCGACCGATACCTTCAAGCTCCTTCTTACCAAGCAAAGAATCTATTTTCTCTATCCCTCGCTCACCAGTAATCAACGCATTGTTGTAATTATTGTTGCCATCAAGCCATCTCTTAGCCTGAGACATTCTGGCTGACGTTGCAGCTTTACCGGTTAGAGGATCAATTCCCGTCGCTGCTATCTGTGAGTTAAGAGACAAAACATCCATATCCTGAAGTTGTCCTGCTCTTTCAAGGGCCGCCTGTGACTGCTTAAACACATACTTGTCGTGATTCAGTCTTGCCATTTGAGCCTTATAGGAAAGATCCTGCCCCCTAATAGCCCTCGCATTCGTCATGTCATTATTGCGAATGGTTTCGTTAATTCTTTGCTGCTCCTGCTGGCGACCAACCATCTTGTCCTGAACAGCAAACGCCTTTTCTGGTCCAAGCGCACCGAGAGACATAGTAGTCAGCATGTGTGATAGCTGCTCTGGATTCTGGATACCTGTCTGAATCATCCAATCAGCATTCGCCCCCACGCGATTTAACCTGTCCTTGTTGTCAGTAATGAATTTACTGTAGGCTTCCGGTCCCTGAGAAAGAGCGACGTTAGCCCTCATGGCTAAATCGCCCATATCGTTGCGTTGCTGCTCATTAAGACCGGAAAATGCCTGTTGTGCCTGCGCAACAAACGCTGGATTTTCCTTGGCAAACTTAAATAGTCCCGATGGATCACCAGAAGCCCATGCATCAGCATGAACCTTATTGAACGCATTAATCGCTTTCTGTTGCTGGTCCTGCTTATAAATATCAGCAACTCCAGCCAGACCACGTAACGCGGTCAGACCAACGTTATTTGCACCTGATTGAGCCAGTTCATTGTTTTCGCGGATCAGACCAAGCGTTGCGTTAATGTCGCTTGCCTTTGGCGCATTCTCATTTTGCGCACCAATTCCAGCCAGAAAACCACCAGAATTAATACCCTGTTGCCACGTAGCCATTGATTACCCCTTAAAACAACGAGCCAAGCAGACCAAGACCAGCACCGATACCAGCACCCCACGGAGTTGATAGCTCGAGAGCACTGGCTATGCCACCACCCAAAAGCGCACCGGATGCAGCACCACTAACACCCTGCCGCAATGCTGACGGTCGGTTGGCGTTTGCCGCTGCAAGAGCCGCGCTTTGCTGTGAAATCTGACTCATGTTGTTGGCATATGTTTGCCCGGCGTTTGCCTGCCCCTGAAGAGCGCCAAGACCGATATTTGCCAGGTTGTTGTAATTGTTCATTTGTCCAGATAGCCATTGCTGACCAAGCGTTGGTGCGATTGTTGCTAACTGATTACTGGTTGCGGTGGAACCCAATCCACCTGTTGCTTCCGCTGCCGCCAGACTCTGATAGCGAGCCTGACCTGCAAGGTCTTTATACTGCTGAGAGTTGTAATACTGGTTAAGTGCCTGACCTTGCCCTTCCAGAGACGATAAGTTCTCAAGGCTGCCGACATACTTCCCAGCCAGAGGAGTAAACAGCTTCAGGTTGTTCATGATGGTGTTGAACTGCTGATTTTGCAGGTCTGCGGCATACTTCTGAGCTTCTGCTGCATACTTTGCGCTTTTATCAGAACTGCCACCTTTCCCGCCTTTTTCAGGGTAATAAGGTTCCTCGCCGCGCAGTTTTCTGCCCAGCGTAAATGCATATAACATGGCTATCTCCCGTGATTCAGGAAGTCGATTAGTTCTTCGCGTGTGGCGCTGTAAAACGTCACGTCATCCACGCCTTTGAAGTATTTCTTGATGGTTCCTACACGCTTAAGGCCAATCATTGCGCAGTACATCTGCCCGTGGCGGAATTTGCGTGCAGCAAATGATGTGACGCACTGAACGGTGGTGTTGGTCAGAATGTATCGCCAGAACGCCAGCCCTATTTCCTTGCTGAAGCCGCGAATCTCTGGCAGGTACATGGCGTGGCAATCGAATGTAAGCGGCTGAATCTCCTGATAGTAAACAATGCCGCCAAACTGACCGTGCACGTTCACCTCAAAGTAACGGCAATCAGGTTTGTAGTCGTATCCATCACCGTTGTTGCTCCCGGCGATGATGTCAGGGTGATTTCCTACTGCTTCGATCAGGTCGATGTTTCGCGTTGGTTTGAATGTAATCATCAGTCAATCAGCCCATGTAATCTAAGTGCTGTTTCAAGCGCCAGAATACGCTGCCGCGCCTGCTCCAAACCTGTAGCGATAGCTGCGACTTCGGATTGTGTGTACGTAGTGCCGACCGTGTATGACTGGTTAGCGTTGAATGAGCCAAGAAGTGGTGTGCCTGTGGCCGCTGTCCATCCGGTCTGCCTTGCTCCAACGACCTGAATTCCATCAACTGAATATGATGTTTTTACATCCAGCGGTGACGCAAGAGACTGCGATTCTGTTACGGTTTTCGATACGTAATCACTCTTAATGTCAGATATATCGCTTTCTACGCCATCCAGTCTTTGGTCAACAGTGACCAGATGCGCCTGAATATCGATAACCTCATCCAGCAAGTAATCAACATCGCTACGCAGTACAACTATCTTCCCTTCGGCGGTTGTTAACCTGACCTCAAGGAGATTTATCGCTTTTGTGTTTGCGGTGATTCTTGCATCGTGGTCAGCCAGTTCGACATCCTGTTCATCGTTTTTCACCTGAGCATCGTAAGCGCCCTGACCAGCCTGATTTGCTTTCCCGGCAATTGCGCCGACATCAGCCCCC
>OLNK01001911.1_pt1 | contig 13583 bp, 26 predicted proteins | sample 1672791 | NCBI WGS metagenome assembly OLNK01 (sample SAMEA3136724, study PRJEB25190) | human gut metagenome | biome: human gut; feature: human-associated habitat; material: faeces | place: Austria | collected 2013 | reverse complement strand
CACTACCCTATACCTGAGTTGGCGGAGTTTTGTAATTGCTTCCCCAATTCCGGGGACCGGCGGGTCAGGGATCTCTGCTGTACCTTTCCAGCCGGACGTGTAGCTGTGGATGACGCCGTCAAAATCAAATACAACAGTAGGCTTGTAGTCCATCTCTGATACCTCCCTCAATCCCAGCGGTCTAGCTTGTAGATGGTGGTGCCGATGTCCGTAGTTACCCGGAACTGGGCGTTCCAGTTTAGCCCCTTCTGGAGCCGGACGCCGCAGGCGGATGCCTCATCTGCACCGCCGAGCTTTTCACTTTTGGAGTACGCCTCGATGGTGGACCGCACCTCATGCAGCTCCGACTTCAACACCTCCGGGAACAGGGCGAGACCGGTACTCCTACGGTCCCGGTCCTTTGCACCCTTCAGGATGAAGATGACGCTTGCGCCTCTGTGCTCATATCCAGGCTGCCAGAGGTTCGGTTGCAAAGTGACTCCGGTGACCTCCACATATCCAGGCAGAGCAGCTAGATACAATAGCAAAATTGCATTTCAGTTTATAAAAGAGACATCCTAGTTGAAAAGAAAAAAGATGAAATTACCTCCGTATCCCACAGGATGATAGGAGGCGCCTCCTGGTCCTCGGCGGTCAAGATTGCCGTGTAGCAATCCTCCTTCCCAGGCACATAAAACTCGATCTTTCTGGCAGAGCCCAGAACCGTCCGTTGGAACTTCTCCCAAGTGATGGTCACGGTCGGCCCGCTCATTGCGTTCGGAGTCTCCCGCTGCTGCTCCTTGGTGGCTACCCGGGCGAATACGCCAGCGGATACCCCTCCCGCCTTCTTGGCAGGCATCGGTCTCCAAATCGTCTGGATCTCATCAAGGCGGGCGTACCGCCGCTTCAGGGAGTTGGCGATACCCAGCTTCTCAACGATCCTCTCTGCCTGGACTACATTCCCGGCGGAAGGGGCGGCCTGCGGACGCTGGTACTGGAGCGGGTTCATTTTCTCGGCAAACTTCCGGCTTACGGTGTTGAAGTCATATCCGGCTGCGATATCATCCAGCAGGGTCCCGATTACGTTGGAGGAGATATGGCAGAAGCCGACCGGTGCCGTGGCCGCCTTGTACCAGATGATGTTCCGGGTGGCCCTGTTCCGGGCGTCCCGCTTCTCCTTCACCAACTGGAGCACTTCCAAGAACCACTCAGCCATGCCCAGCACATTCTCGCTTCGGTACAGAGCCTCGGATCGCAGCAGGTTCACGGCGGTCTCCACGGTTTCGGTGCGGTACTTCCCGATTGCAGAGGCCAGGAGCCCATAGTCCTCAGCCTTCTCGGCGGCCTCCTGAAATGCGTTCTTCAGCCGCTTGCGGTGTACCATGGGCTCCGGTACCTTGACGGCCATGTGCTCCCAGCTTCCGGTCACCGGTGTTCCGAGCTGCCTTTCAGAAGTGATGAATACGCCGGTGACCGTAGCGGCACTCACCTTCCGCCGGATCTTTTTCACGGCCTCGGAGAAAAAGGCCGGGGCCTTTTCAGGCCACATCACCGGTGCCTGCTTTCCGGTCTTCTCGTCAATTTTGACCAGCCCACCATATCGGTTGACGAAATGCCGGCAGGCATTGCAGTTGTAGTGCTGGCGGGCCTCCTCCGGGATGCCATCCAGCAGCAGGCCGTACAGGTCCCCAGCGTTCGTGGTAAAGAGCGGGGTACTCCCGCCCTTTGTGCTCTTGTCGAACTCCTGGCGGATGCCGGCAAGCAACTCTCCGTACCCGTCGTTCTCCCGCTGGGTGTCAACCTCATTCATTGAAATGATGTCTCTCATATCTAACCTCCATTTCCTCGGCGCATTGGCACCGGCTTTCACATTTCTTCTGGCTCCCAATCCCAAATGCCCTGCTTCCCTCTGGCGGGTATGGGCTTTTCAAACAGTATCGGGTTGGAGAGAATCCAACCGTATCGCCCCGGGGACCAGTTGCCAAACGCTCTTTCCCGGGTCGTATCCAGTGCATAGCCTGCCAGTTCCTCCAAGGGCAGGCAGTCCACCAGCGTTACCTTCCCAATCACTGCCCCATACGGCAGGTTCAGGATGTCGTTGTCTCCATGCAGGCCGGCTTCGGCGAATATGTCCATCTTCTTTCCGTTCATGCCCATAAAGAACATATCGGGGCGGAACTTACCGGCGTGAATCGCCAGGGGCCCCCGGTAGCCCGTCTTCCAACTCCGAGTTTCCACGCTCTTGAGCGGCCTTCCATTCTGATCCAAGGAGACAATCAGGCTGGCCCACGGTTGCCGAATCGTGATTGCCTTCATCGGCACTCTCCTCCTTCCATAACTCCTTTTTGACGCCGGTGGTCAGTCTCCCCAAGAAGGTTTCGTCAAGCCATCTTCGGCACGGGCTATCATGATACCGGTTCTCCCTGTCGGTATTCCGAATCACAATGTCAGGGCCAACCAACCCATACTTTCCGCCCGGCAACTCGACAACCTGTGCCCCAGGCCAGAGCGAGTACGGGAGCTGCCCACTTGCTTCATACAGGCAGTTCATCCACGCCTTCCCTTCGTGCATCCCCTCCGTTAATATCTTTTGGCTGCGCCTGATGTCCTTGCAGCCCAGCCGTTCAAGAGAGACTATAAGCTGCTGGAGGAATATCAGGGTCCCATCACAGAGCGAGAGGCGCCCATTCTCGTCGATGTAGGGCTTGTACTCACTCATTCCTTTTAAGCTCCAAGCGGACAGCAGCAATGATGTCATCAATCATTGCCGTCTGCCCGTACAGGACGGTCGGAAAAGCCTTGGTGTCCGACGGGAGGACCGTAATCACTTTACTATCCTTGTCCCCAATGATGAGGTGGCCTTTGCATCCTCTCTGAATAATAGTAGCTCGGGGGAACATCCGCTTCAGGGCTACCGCATCCGTCAAATCATCGCTGTGGTGACCTTTTTTGTCTCCCCTGTTCAATGGCTTCAATTTGATTTTCATACGCCTATCTCCTTTGCTCGTATCGGTAGTCATGGTCATCCAGACAGAACGGGTCTTTCACTCTTCCATTGCAGCGGGCCCAGATCGAGTTCTGGCTGATGAAGTTCTTCTGAGCCGCCTCCCTGGCCGAAGCGTAGATCGCTACCACCTGCCCGTTTCGGTCAACCTTCTCCACCGCCCGCCGCCTGGATCTGCATGAGAGAAGTCCACATTCCCGCAACGGCATGAACTTCAAGTTTTCCAGTTCACAGTCGAGCTTGGCTCCATTCCGGTGTACGATCCCGTATCCGGGCCGCCGGCCGCCCATAAAAGCGTCGGCCATGAGCCAGACCAGCGGCACCTCGATTTTGCGGTTATCCTTGCTCCGCATCTTTACCATGGCCCTGGAGCGCCCGCCTCCAATGTACGGCTTCAGGGTGTACCAGCTCCCATCCTCAAGCTGCTTCTGGACGCATCCCTTCCGGTTTATGCGATACGGCCACCGGTATCCGCTGATGGCGACCCACTCATCCGTTCTTCCCATTCTGGTCCGCCTCATCGAGATAGGTAGCCTGAAGGTCGGCCATGTGGGTCAGGAGCGCCAAGGGGAACTTCTCGAAGGCGTTGCCCACCGAGAAGCCGCCGGCCTTGAAGTCGTTGTCGCTGAAGCCCATGTGCCAGCGGATCGCCATGGCCTCTTCCCGGGTCAGCTTCATAAAGCCAGAAATGATGTAGACCGATTTCTCGCCGTGGCCGTAGGGAAGCTGGTCGTTTATCACATAGAACGGGTACTTCTCCCACTGTCCCTGCTCATTCTTGCGGTTCCTCATCTCCACGCCGTAGAAGTTCACCTTGCAGATGTCGTGGAGCAATCCACATACGGCGATCTTCTCCTCATCCTCGTCAGAGAGAATGACCGGACCGTCGGTGTTGCGCTCCAGCTCATTGCTGAACATCTCCCGCAGCCGCTCATAGACATGGATGCTGTGCTTCACCAAGCCGCCCGGCTCCGAAAGATGGAAACGGGTCGAGGCCGGTGCCGTAAAGAAGTCGGACTTCTCCAGCCAGGCCAGAAGCGCATCTGCCCCAGGGCGCTTGATGTGGTCATTGAAAATCTCGATAAACTGCTCTTTCATTTTTCTGTGCCTCCTGTCTCAATCCTTTTCTGTTCCGCTTCGTCCAAGCGGTAAATCAAATCCTCCACGATACGCATAAACTGATCTCCTTGCTGCCATACCTTCGGGTTAACCTCCCAAGCCGAGATGTCATAGTTGATGGTGAAGATGCCCCTCCTTGCCCTGAGCACCACCCGGTCGCCTCCCTCGAAGCTCATTGTCAACTTAACGCCCGCCTTTGCCGCTTTCAGTACAATAGCTTTTAGGTTAATTCCAATCATTTCATCACCCCCTCAATCAGCTCTCTGGCCTGCTCTACGGTCGGCTGGTAGATGTCTCCATCAACCCTAAGCTGGTCAAAGTAGTCGTGCTCAAACAAACTGATCTGCCCTTCAGCGGCAACCTCCCTGCAATCTTCCTCGGCCCCGTAGATGTACCAGTCCATCACGTCAAACTTTGTCTTCCACTTGTCGAAGGACCTTCCCTCCAGCATTTTCTCGAACGCCCAGAGGTACGCCTTTTCAAATTGAGGCCACCTCTTGAACTCCGCCAGGATCTTGCTGGATGAAGCCAGCGGGCAGCCTACACAACCGATCCTGGTGATGCCCTCCTCGTCGTAGAGCTGACAGTACGGGATACGCTCCGCCCGGATGAAGTCCCAGACCTGCTCATCACTCCAACTCACGATGGGATGGTAGAAGTTGACCCCTCTGTCGGCCTGGCAAGTTTCGTACTTGGCCCGGCTTTTCCGCCTGGGGCTCTCTGCCTTCCGCACCCCAGTAACCGTCAGAAGCCCATCCCCTTTCCCGCAGACGTTTCGCTCCTTGAACTCCTGGCAGCAGTACCGGCACACCCTAGTCGGAGGGAACCCCTTCTTGATGATGAGCTGGAACATACTGATCCTTGGCTTCTCGACAATCACGTCCTGGTGCTCCCGGCGGATGAAGTCAAGCAGCTCCGGCGGGTCAACCGATGTCCTGCTGAATCTCGCCGTATAGGGGACTCCGGCCATATCAAGCAGCCGCTTGACGACGACGCTGTCCTTGCCGCCAGAAAATCTAAGACAGAGCCGACCGGTCTTTGCTGTGGCCTGGATCTCCTTTACGGCCTTCTCAACGATGTCCTCAGTTCCAAACAGCGTGTTCTCCACTAAGGAAGTTTTGGATCGGTCCATCATTCCTTGATGTACTCCCCTTCTTCGCTGAGGTCGGGAGCGGTCCCGCCTATGCAGACGGGGTATTCGCTTCCGTCGAGATCGACGCCCCGCAGCTCCACGCACAGGATCACGCCACACAGATCGAAAAAGGTTTCCACGGCATGGGCAATGTCGGTCGTTCTCTCAATCTCCGGTTCCCCCTCCTCCCTTTGCCAGTCTTCTTCGTATGAGGCAATGATGTACTGGTCAAAACCAAGGCCATTGATCCGATCCAGGGCCTCCCTTTCATTTCCGATAGGTGCATATCTCATTCTTCTGACTCCTGTTCTCCGAACATTTCCTCAGCAATCCGGCCATACTCCTGGAAGATGGCCTCGAAGGCCGCCTCCCAGGCGGCCCCATGCTCATTTTCAATGCCCACGGCCACATGAGCCAGCTCATGCGCCAGAACCTCCACAGCATTTGATACCCGGAGGTTGGCATCTACCGCTACGAGGATAGAGCCGTCCTCACAAAATTCAGTGAATCCGTAGCCCTGCTCAGACAGCCCATCATCCTGAATCCCCGGTTGCCACTGTACCTCGCAGTCCTTCCCGGGATACAGGTTCTTAAATGCCTGCCACACCAACGCAAACGGATCATTTGCAAACGGATTTTCCATTTTCAATCACACCTTTCCTTGTTTTGATAACGGGAATGGCTCCCCGCAGATCATACAAAATTTCGCTCCGGGCAAGTGCTCCGTATTGTGGCAGACCGGGCACTCATAGGGAACACCCTTGTCCTCCGGGAGCTTGTACAACGCCCCGCCCTCAATTAAATCGTTTTGTATGACATCCATCACCTCAAACGCCTGTTTCTCTGTCGTGTACTCGCCAAGCCATGTGGATGCTCCTCCGCAATATGCGTAGAGCTTAAACGCCTTGTCCCCCACGATGGAGAAAGTGTCTATTGCATTTGCATTGACCATATTCCGGCCATCCTGCGATCTGAAAATCATTGGCCTCCCCCTTATTCAAAACTGATGTAATGGAATCCGGCAAACCGATCCCGCTCTCCACTTACCGCATCATCTGGCGGGTCGTAGAATCCAGTCTCAATTTCCACATTCGAGATCTCGCTGAATATATCTTCCAGAAAACTAGCGATAATTTCACATTCGGTTTCTGATGGACAAAAGATGCTCTCTCCATCGGTCCAGAATCCTGGGTCGTCATCAAGATCGTAGCTCCTTGGTTCCGGTGGTAATGCACTCAAAATAGCACCTAGTAGGATTTCACCCTGATTGTCCTCCGTCTTAGAAGGGCGATTCCCTCTGCGCTCGATACAGGCCGGGCACATACACTCTTCAGCTACGATGGCTTCGACCAGGTCTTCATCGTTGCAGACAAACCGGTCGATGTTGTAAATCCACCCGTGGCTCCTTGCAACTCGGTCGCTGGATCTCCACCGGCCCCGGGCCACCATACCCTCAACACTGCCGCTCTCGTCAATGTTCGGGTGTACGCTGACACTGAGGCCAGTCCTGTGGTCTTCGGCCTAGGCGATGCCGTTCACAGCATCCCGGAACAGCTCTACCCCGGGTTCAATTTCACGGATAAACTGGCTCATTTTCTCCCATTCCTTTCATTTCTCATCCATTCACGCCACTTCTCTGCTTTTCTGAGCCGGATGGTGGGGTCCGGCGTTTCACAGACGGTAAACAGGTCACGCAGGGCGTCGGCCATTTCAATGCTTTGCTTTACGACCATCCTTTGGAGCCGTTCAACTTCGCAGGTAAGCCCCTGCATGGTCCTCTCCCTGCAAGCAGTCCTGCTTCTGCTCGGACAATCGTTGCAGTCCTTCAGGTCGCAGCACTTCGCAGAGTAAATCAAATCCTGAACATTCATCGAATCATCCTCTCAAATCAAAAACCGTTCCAGATCTGCCTTCCGCAGTATTCAAAGCACTCAGCGTCGTTGCAATCCTCGTCGGTCAGATCCATGAGCCGCTTTCGACTTCTTGATATGAACAAGTCGGAATCCATAGGCGGCTTCGGATTTTTGTCCCGCAGCAGTTCATCGACGCCCACAACCTGGGCGTACTGCTCCGGCTCATTCTCCCGCAGGAATTTGAAGAAGTAGTTCTTGTGGAACGGGCAGAACGAGCAGGCCGAAGCCTTGGTCTCCAAGCCCCATACATCCTTGATGTAGGCGTAGTTGTCAGCCCGGGTGAGCCCCATATCGACCAGCGGGAAACGGTTCACGAACATCGGGTTCGGGCTTTCTTTGCACCGGCGGGCCTCCTCTGCGCTGAAGCCCATGTGCATCTCGTGGGCCTTCTTGTCTTCGTCCCGGAGCCGCTGCCCCTTTTTGTAGCCAAGCAGCTCCCACCGGACGTACTTGGAGATCAGTTCTACCTTGTAGTCGATGGTGCAGTTGCGAGGCATCTTGCTTTTGTGACCGTCATCCCGGATCGTCCACCACGGGATGCTGATTGTTCGCCTCTCCCCGAAATTCTCCATAAAGTCGGTGTAGAGCGGAGAATCCAGAATCACTAGAGGTACCCCACAGGAATGGCCGGCGTTTGCCAGAAACTCGACCTGTTTTTTCACCCAGGGCGGTTCAAGCCCGAGATCGCAGAATATGGATATGTCGTAAATCGGCACCAGGGGCCATACAGGCGGTTCTCCCCGCTTCTTTGCGAGGGCGTTTTCACAGCCCATCAGGTGCAGGGCCGACGATTGCATCCCGGCGCCGCATGACAGGATCTTCAATGGAAGGCGCCTCCATTCTGCATTGCCAAATCGACAATGCCCTTCTTGAGCTCATCCAGAGCGTCAAGCACCTGTTCCAGCGTTCCCTCGATGGTTCCGTACCCGCCTCCGTCAGAGGAACAGGCGATCCAGCATGGGTATGCCGGCGGGGTGTACTCATGGGCGCTGGAATCCGCATCGAAGACGGCCTCCCGGACGGCGGCCAGCTCCATATCGTTCGACACGAAGTACCAGTCCCACCAGTAGTCCGGGTCGATCCATGCAGGGGAAAACAAAAAGTGGGGCAGCCTTGAAACAATGGCCCTGGCGTTCCTCTCAATACAGTCCCGCTCATACTGCATACAATCCTGCGCCGTTTGAAACTCCGCCCCGTCATTAGCGACGAATATCCGCTTCTCGACCTCAATCTTTTCTACCCTTTCAGTCATTTCTACACCCCTTGATTTTCCTAAAGATTATCTTTTGTTACCGATTGGCAATTATTGAACAAATTAAAAGCTCCTGTCCTGCCGGAGATATTGCTGAATTGTCGGCATCCTGTTTTTCCATAGATTCAGGTATCCATCTCGCATCAGCGGAGAGGCCCCATAATGCTTCTCGAACAGGCCGACGACCGCATTGTACTTATCATTCAGCTCCCGCAGGACAGACACCGCCGCCCGATCTGTATTGATGTTTCTGGACTTGAGCATATCCTTGGACTCATCGTTCAGCTCCAAGACAAGTTGGTTGATGGCCGCCTGCACTCTTTTCTCGTCACCACAGGTCATCTCCTGCCGATGCTTTTCAAAATACTGTCTGGCTTTCATTTCATTTTCCCCTTTCGTCTTGCTCGGCGCCGTGCCCTCCGCTCCCGGCGCTCCTCTTCATACAGGCGGGCGATCTCCACATCATCTTCATACTCAGGCAGGCTTTCAAGCCATTTCTGGAGGAACGGGATGTGCGGAAACACGAAATCGGCAATCAGGCAACCGACGCCCAACACCAGCAGGAACACACACAGGATAGCTAGGTTGATGACCATGTCGGCCATGAATTCAGGACTCATGCGTTTCATGCCCCCCTCAAATCAGATACGGAAGTTCGTATTTAACGAAGTCGGATTCCATTTCCGCCGCCTCCGCATCCAGATCCACAATCCAAGCAGCCAAGTATTCATCGCGGGCGGCCTTGTTGTTCCAGTTGTCCTTGTGCAGCCCGACGGCATCCTTGACCATGTATCCATCGGCGTCGATTTCATAGATGCGGTAGTCGTGGGTCTTCTCCCACTCCTGTTCAAATGCGATGTCTTCGGCCTCGGCCTTGAATATGTACTCGACCATACTGTGGTCGAAATCGTAGCGGAACAGCTTCCCGTCCAGTTTGTAGGGCTTACTCTTCATCTTCATAGCCCTCCGCATATTCGTAATCGGTGTTGATTTCGACCATGTGCCCGTCAGGCAGAATCACGGTGAACAACCCGTCCTCGGCAATGAACTCAGCCTCTCCGGGCATCTTGAAGATTTCGCCGAGCCGGCCGCCCTGTGGCTCCTTCTCTTTTGATACCAGCTCCAGCGGCACCAATCCGATCACGCCCGCATCGACGGGGAACTCAGCTCCGTCGCTCCCGAGGTAGCAGCCGTCTCCGTATGCCGTTCCTGCGACGGCCACCTCAAGTCCCGTATCCGGGTCCTCGAATGTGCCGTCTGCAAATTCATGCTGGTCTCCCCATACTCCATGGTAGATGCGGTCATCCAGGACGTAGCAGATGTCACCGATGTAGAATCCAACGTCGGAGAGGATCTTTGCTGACACGTTCATCTTCGTATCCCCCTTCACCAAGTAAAATCAGCTTCACAGAGGCAGCCGATCCAGTAGGAAGGCCCGGGATTATACCGGTACACGCCGCTTTCAAGCCGCTGCTTCACTTCCTCGATCTTGGTCTCCCGTTCCTCCGGGTGCTCCTTGAAGAACTTTCTGGCGTCCTGGCGGCCACGCTCATAGGCATCGCCGTCGAAAGCCTCTCCCATGATGGCCCGCAGGGCCACGGCGCTCATTTTAGCGGTCTGCATCTTGAACGCCTCTCTTATCATCTTGGTCGGACAGACCCAAAAAGTATTCCTGGATGCTTTTCCGAGCATCGAGAACCGCTTTTTCCGCACCCGGAATCTGACCGAGGAATTTCTGGGCGTATTCAGTCTGCTCTTTGACAAACCTATCGCCGTACCCCAGTCGCTCATACTCATCCTTGCGATCCTCGATGTCTTTCATGATAACGGTATAGTTGTCAACCAAACGATTGTACTCGCGGATTGCTGAATCCTCTCTTTCGAGAAGGGATTTCAAGCTGGTGTAAGCATTCATCTCTGCTCCTCCTATCGGGTCTTTGTGTATTGATTTACCGTAACTTAACTATACATTACCAACTGGTAAAGTCAAGATAATTTTCTGTATTTTCAGAAAAATTTTTACTTATAAACGGTTTGAGTGATTGTGCTCGTAGAAGCCCTTAGAATCAGTTTTGGCGGGTTTTCCGCTCAAGGGTATAAGTATATCTGAAGTTTCTAAAAGTCCCGTGAGAACATTTTGTAAAATACGAACTTCGAGATTTGGACATTATGTGTATTGATTTCCCGCGCATAGTTGTTCCGCCTGTCTGCCCCCAAATTGGGCATTTCCCGGCCCTGTGCGCCATTCTGAGGCTGTGGTATGGAATTATATTCCCGCCTCCCTATTCCCATCCTCCCGGCCCTTTTGCGGGATTTCCCGGTCGTTTCCGGTTCACTCCCCGAAAAACAAAAAGCGCCCTCCCCGGTCAATACCGGAGAGGGCAGCACAATCTATATCTCGGTTTTTGATAGGTCATCCAGTTCCATGTAGTCATACTCTATGCTTTGGGTCCAACGCTTTTTGTTCAGCCTCTCACACACAGCCTTTGCGGTTTCTTCATCTCGAACAAATCCGGTGAGTTCCATTCCATCACCTTCGTATTCCCCGCTTGCATAAATCAAAAAACAGTATCGCCCATTTTGAGTGCCCCCTTTTCCATAGACTCGATTATGCCCCACATTTCACGCAAAGTCAAGAACAGCAAAAACACCCCCATCCCAGCCGCAAGGCCGAGATGGGGGTGTTCATTTATACCGTCATTCGGTTGTCAGAGGTCAAGCGAGGGGGCGCCGGCCTCCCCGGATGGCGGGCGTATCGGGCGGAGGTCAGGCCCGTTTACGCATAGTTTGTTTTTTCCGCCTTATTTCAAATTGCCGGACTGTCCACGGAGCCCTCCGGCCCCTGTGCCGGCACTGTGAAGTTGTTGGCTTTAGCGGCCGCATACTTGATGCCCTCCCCGCCGGGCCCGGTATTCTCCGCCCTGCTCTTATCCACAATGCGGACAAGCACAATGGAAACGGCCGTGCCTATGGGGGTGAATACCACCGTCCAGCAAGCCAGGGCGCCTGTGTACTGATACTTGATGCTTAGTACGGCCAGAATAAAGCCGCCGGCCAGCCCCAGAAGCAGCAGGAACACCAGCAAGAAACCAAGGCAGTTGGTGACACCCAGGCGCCCCAAGATGGCAAAGAATCTGCCTTTCTGGGGGGCCAGTCTCTTGCCAGCCCCCATCAGACCTGCCCATTCTGCTGGGCAATCAACTCCTTGACCTTCTGCATGATGAACTCATAGAGCCGCTTGTCTACCGTGATATTCTGCTCACGGGTCACCATGTCCTCCCACATCATATTTGGCTCTCCATCAACGGTCGTTCCGTTCCCGGCCATTAGGCCGTTGTCGACCGCCCACTTCCGGGCCTCCTCGCTATATTTACCGCAGTCATTGTCCTGGAGCTCCTTCCGGTAGGCGGCCATAGCCGCCCGGAACATCTGGTTGAATTTCTCCTGATCCATGTCGTCCTCCTCTGCCTTGCTGGCGTAGTCGGGGAGACAGAACCCCCGGATGTACCGGCCATTGACGGCCAGCGTCCGGCGGGCTACAGCCTCGCCCTTGTTCCCTTCAATGATGGTGATGGTGTTGCCCACCACCTTCTCCACGATGCCAACGTGGTCGGCCCCGCCGGTGTTGTCTCCCTTTCCGGTGTCCTGCCAGTCGTACATGATGATGTCGCCGGGCTCCGGCCGGTAGGCATCGTTCTCCTCCCAGCGACCGGCGGCCCGATAGAGCTCGATCATCTTCCCGCAGCCGCACTCCCCCAGGATGATGTCGTGGAGCCCGGCCTGGATGCCAGCGGCGGTGACGGTGGTAGCGCACCACTCGTCGTCATACTGGACGGCGTACCCTCTGGGGAGAGGGTGCTGGGTGTTATACAGGTCGATGATGGCCTTGAACTTGCCATTGGCCTCGCTCCAGCCCAGCCAGCCCCGCACGACCTCTACGACTTTATTCCGCAGCTCCAACTCTGTCATTGTTGTCCTCCTCCACGGCGATGCCCTGATCAATGGCGATCAGCCCGTTGTTGGTGAGTTCATATACCGCTGCCTCGATCATAGCGTCCAGTTTGGCCTCGTCCACGGTGACACCGTGCTCTCGGAGCCAGGCGAGTACATACGCCTTCTTCTCCTCGCCCCGGCCCTGGCCCTTGTAAAGCTGCTCGGCGGCGGAGACGGCGATCTTCACCCAGGCGTTGATTTCCTTCTGCTGCTCAGTGGTAGTCTTGCTCTTGATGTAGGGTACTAGGACGCAGGTAATGACCGCGCCCGCAAGGGCGAGGAGGGCCTCAATAATGGCGGTAATGTCAAAGGTCATAGAAATTCTCCTTTCAATCATCCAGCAGAGCGTCGATGCCCTGCCGGTCTAAAAAATCCTTCTGACGGTGTTTGATGTCTGTGGCGTACTGGAGAGCGGCGTGCATATCCCCGTTACAATGGGCATCCGGGATGCGCTGTACCGCCCTGGCTGTGGCCTCACCGAGAGCTATCGACGCCCGGGTGCTCTGCACCAGGATCATGATTAGCTCCTTCTGGCCGTTATTCTTCTGGCTCTGCTCCTCTTCGGCTGCCTCGATGCGCTTCTTCAAGCGCCACGTCAGCAGCCCCATGATGGTCGAGGGGATGCCCAGCGCCGCGATAAAGGCCAGCACAAGGTCGCCGACGTTAATCGTAATCATCGGAATCACTCCCTTTCAGTGCCGACCAACGCCGCGATATGCCGCAGATCGCAGATGGGGGCATTGTAGAACTTGAACCCCCAGAGCCACCAATCCTCGTGTTCCGGCCGCCGGTACTGTTGACATAGAGCATCGCTCCACACCTTGTTCCAGCGGGCCTGGTAGTTGTTGTCCCGCCGCTCCAGGCGGGCCATGATGGAACCCACCAGGCGTCCCCGCGCCTCACCCTGGCCGTCGTCGTCCTGGCTGAAGAAGTCGTAAGCATTCTGGCTGGTGACCACGCACAGCGGCTCACCTTTCCACATCAAAAAACCACCCTGGGCTTCCAGGATGGAACCGTATGGAATATTCACCTGCTGGCCGTTGTAGCCCTTGAACCGCGCCCGACGCCGGGCGACATACCTCTTGTGGTTGACCTGTTCCATGTTTTACTCCTCCGTTTAGGTCTTGCTGGGCAGCAGACCAACCAGCTCGGTATACTGCTCCACAGATATCTTGTTGGCCGCCAGGAAGA
>OLNK01001900.1_pt1 | contig 13668 bp, 11 predicted proteins | sample 1672791 | NCBI WGS metagenome assembly OLNK01 (sample SAMEA3136724, study PRJEB25190) | human gut metagenome | biome: human gut; feature: human-associated habitat; material: faeces | place: Austria | collected 2013 | reverse complement strand
CACCTCCCTCGAGTGCGCCGCTGCCGGCCTCGAGGGCAAGACGGGCACCGTCATCACCGCTTAGCCTTTTCGCCGGCCCCGCTCGCCCGTCCTTTTAGGGACCGGCCCGCGCCAGGACGTCGTGTCCGTCGTCGCAGGGCTCAAAGACCGGCGCGGTTGACCATCCCGCGCCGGCGTCTAAGCGCTTACCCGCGGCAGTGCGTGCGCATGCACTGCCGCACCTTCAAAAAACTTTTGTGCAAATTTTCGTGCGACGGCTATCTATTCGCCGCATTTACCAACTGCAGGTAAGGCTCCGTTGGCAACGCGACGGAGCCTTATCATATCTGAGATAATGAATCGATCGCCCCGTGTGGCATTGACTCACCAGCTTTTGCAGACGAAGGGAAACGCGCTATGCCGTATGAACACTTGACCAGCGCAAATGATGAGCGCTTGGCGCCGTATGCGCGTGTGCGCGATGCCGATTTGGCCGATTGGCCCGATGCGCCTGCCGGCTTGTTCATGGCGGAGTCGCGCGCGGTTATCGCGGCGGCTATCGAGGCCGGCGCCCGTCCTCGCTCCTTCCTGGTAAGCGAGTCCTGGGCCGGCGACGCCGCGCTGCTCGCTCGCCAGCTGCTCGCGCAGCACCCCGACTGCCCGGTGCTGTGCGTCCCCGACGCATTATTCTCCCAGGTCACCGGCTACAAGATCGTGCGTGGTCCCGTGGCGGCCTTCGAGCGCCCTGCGCTGCCCGATCCTGCGCAGCTGCTCGCTGGCGCCTGCCGCATTGCCGTGCTCGAGGACGTGGGCAACTACGCCAACATCGGCAGCGCATTCCGTGCCGCGCACGCGTTCGGCATCGATGCCGTGCTGGTCACGCCCTCATGCCACGACCCGCTGTTCCGCCGCGCCAGCCGTACGAGCCAGGGCACGGTGCTGCAGGTGCCGTGGACGCGCATCGGCACGCAGCGCCAATGGGCCGCCGAGGGCGTCCCGCTGCTGCATGCAGCCGGGTTCAAGGTGGCGGCGCTAGCGCTCGAGGACCGCTCGCTTGCGCTGGGCGACCCACGGCTTGCCGAGTGCGAGCGCTTGGCTATGGTGCTCGGCACCGAGGGAGCGGGCCTGTTCCCCTCGACCATCGCCGCCTGCGACTACACGGTGAAGATCCCCATGGCTCACGGCGTGGACAGCCTCAACGTCGCCGCCGCCAGCGCCGTAGCGTTTTGGGAGCTGCGCGCGAGGTAGTGCCGTCAGTGCCGTAGCCTTCTGGGGTTCCGCGCAAGGTAGGGCTGGCGACGGGCTGCTCGGGTCCTTGCATGCCGGCGGGCAGTTTGCCGGTTAACCCGTCGACAAGCCCGGTTGGCGCCTGCGCCCGCGATCGTTTCTGGCGCTGCGTCTGGATGCTGCCTGCGGCGAGTCCATCGGGGTCGCCCCTCCTTTCCGGCCGCCGATCGCGCTGCATTGGCAACACAACGCTAAATCTTCCCGCCCCGCCAGATTCCCGGACGTTTTCTTTGGCTGTTAGCGTATGATGGAACGCGTGCTCTCGAGGTGAGGGCGAGTGTTGCCGCCATGCAACGCGCAGTGTTACCCCCGTGCGATAGCGCGGGAGAGAAAAGAGGATTTAAAATGGCGGAAGGTACTGTTAAGTGGTTTAACCCCGAGAAGGGTTACGGCTTCATCTCTCAGAACGACGGCGAGGACCTGTTCGTGCACTTCTCTGAGATCAAGATGGACGGCTTCAAGACCCTCGACGAGGGCCAGGCTGTTTCCTTCGACGTGACCACTGGTCAGAACGGCAAGCTCCAGGCAAGCAACGTGGTTCGTCTGTAACCCACCGCTTTCTTAAACAGGTAGCTGAAAGCCCCTGCGTGTGCTGCGCAGGGGCTTTTTTGATGCTTGGGCCCGCATATAGCGCTGGGAACGGTGGTTGCGCAGCAGCAGCGGAAAACCCTGGCAGAAACAAAAAGGCGCCGCCCCCTTGCAGGGACGACGCCTTTGCAAACTTGCAAGCGCGGTCGAACCGACATAGCGCACTCGGCGCTTGCGACCCGGGCTATCACCGGCCCTTGCAGGCCTGGGTTGCGCTCAGCGTGCTTACGCGGCCCGTTACTCCAGGTCGGAGCCCTTCTTCTCGGGCAGGAAGAACATCGCGATGAACGCGACCACGTAGATGCAGGCCACGCAGCCGATGGCGAAGCCGAAGCCGTGGCCGGCGGCGATGACCGGGATGACAACCGGGGCCGACGCGCCGCCGATGAAGCGGCCGGCGTTGTACAGCGCAGTCTGCGCCGTGCCACGCACCTCGGTGGGGAACAGCTCGGCGATCAGCGTGCCGTAGCCGCCGATCATGCCGTTGGCGAACATGCCCATGAAGAAGCCGCCGAACAGCAGCGCCGTGGGGTTGGTCAGCTGGCTGTAAATGACGATCATGACGGCGGCGCCGATCTGGAAGGTCCAGAACGCGGGGCGACGGCCGGCCTTGTCGGCCAGCCAGCCGAACACCGAGATGCCGATCATCATGCCGATGACGGTGACGGCGGTCCACATGCCGGTGGAGGTCAGGCTCAGGCCCAGCTCGCCGTTGAGGTACTTCGGCAGCCAGGTCATGATGCCGAAGTAGCCGGCGTTCTGCACGGTGCACAGGATGATGATAATCACGGAGTACTTGATGCGCGTGGGCGAATTGAACAGGCTGGTCAGGTTGCCGTGCTTTTTGCCGGAGGCCTTGTGCTCCTCGAAGATGGGCGGCTCGGGAACGAACGCGCGGATGATGATGGCGATGATGGCGGGAACGACGCCGACCGCGAACAGGCCGCGCCAGCCGAACGCGGCGATGATGGGCGCGGAGGCAAGCGAGGCGACCAGCACGCCTACCTGGAAGCCCAGGCCGACGGCGGAAGTTGCCTTCGCGCGATTAGCGGGGCTGGAAACCTCGGAGGCGATGGCCATGCCCAGGCCGAACTCGGCGCCGATGCCCAGGCCCGCCAGGAAGCGGAACAGCGCCATCAGCTCGAAGTTGGGGGCGAAGGCCGAGCACAGGGTGAACACGCCGAAGAAGATGACCGAGTAGGTGAGCACCCTGATGCGGCCGAGCTTGTCGGCCAGCGTGCCGAAGACCAGGCCGCCTAGGAAGGCGCCCGCCAGCGTGATGGACGTGAGCGAGCCGGCGGTGGCGTTGTCAACGCCGAAGGTGGCGATGATGCCGGAGAGCGCGAAGCTCAAGATCATGAGGTCCAGGCCGTCGAGCGCGTGGCCGATAGCCGCGGAGAACACGGCTTTGCCGGCGTAGTGCTTCATCTCGGAAGCTTTTTCTTTGTGTGGCATAGTGATTTCCATCCCATTCCGCAAGTGGTCAAACTTTCAATGAAAATACTCTCATATCGAGTATTTGCAAGGGTTTATTGCAGAATTTACGTTCCTGAAATACAACGGCCGGGAGAGCGCCGGTTGCGTGGGCCTATCGCGGCGCATAAACTGCGCTTTCTGCCTGTGAAGTGCGGTTTCGGTGGTAGTTGGGGGCTGGTGCGGTGTGTTGGATTACTATGCCGATATGCGAAAGGAGAAGCTATGCGGCACGCTATCGAAGACGTTGAGTATGCAGAATACCTTTTCGACCGGTTCTACGGCATCGGCAGCTGCGAGTCGGGCGGCGTGACCCGGCTCGGCTACACCGAGGTGGAGGACGAGATGCACCGGGCCTTGTGCGCGCTCGGTGAGGAGAAGGGCTACGGCCACTTCGCCGACCAGGTGGGCAACACCTACCTGTACCGTCAGCGGTACAGCATGGACGAGCCCTATCGGCTGGGCGGTTCGCACCTGGATTCGGTGATCGAAGGCGGGCGCTACGACGGCGTCGCGGGCATCATCGCCGGGCTGCTGGTGATGGGCTGGGCCGAACGCGACGGCGTTGACCTGCCCATCCGCGTGGGCGCCATGCGCTGCGAGGAGTCCAGCAACTTCGGCAGGAGCACTATCGGCAGCGGCCTTATCACCAAGGAGATCTACAAGCACGACGTGGGCGAGGCCGTGAACAAGCAGGGCGAAACGCTGCACGAGGTGTTCGACCGTAAGGGCTACAGCCTGACGCCCGATCGCATCCAGGGCATCCGCGAGTACCTTGAGCTGCACATCGAGCAAGGCAAGGTCCTGGAGGAATACGGCGACGCCGTGGGCATCGTGAGCACCATCGCCGGCCCGCGCCGCTTCAAGGTGCACGTGCACGGCAACGCGGAGCATTCGGGTGCCACGCCCATGGGCATGCGCTCCGACGCGCTCGCGGCGGCGGCCGAGATCATCTTGGAAGTCGAGGAGATCGGCAAGTCCGAGGCCATGCACCAGTCCGTGGCCACGGTGGGCGTCGTAGCGAACCATCCCAACGCGCTCAACGTCATCCCCGGCGAGGTGGAGCTGGGCATCGACATGCGCGGCATCGACGTGGCCAGCCTCGACCGCATGGAGGCGCGCCTGAAGGCTGCGTGCACGCGCATCTGCGAGAAGCGCCGCCTCAAGTACTTCCGCGAGAAAACCTCCGACATCCCGCCCATCGAGATGTCGTCCGAGACGCAGCAGAAGTTGCTCGACGCGGCGAAACGCCTGCGCATCCCGCATCGTCTGATGATCAGCGGTGCAGGTCACGACGCCATGTCGTTTGCACATATCTGCGACACGGGCATGGTGTTCATCCCGTGCGCGAAGGGCATCAGCCACAACAAGAAGGAGTTCGCCACCATCGAATCGATTCTCGACGGCGCGATGGTGATGTACGAGCATTTGAAGGAAGAGGCGCTATGATCCTAGTGAAAGACGGCCGCGTCATCGACCCTGCGCGCGGCATCGACGATGTGCTCGACCTGGTGATAGACGGCGGCAAGATAGCGAAGATCGGCAAGTACCAGCGCTCGGAGGATTACGAGCGCATCATCGAGGCGAAGGGCTGCGTGGTGGCTCCGGGCCTGGTGGACGTGCACGTGCACTTCCGCGATCCGGGCTTCACGTACAAGGAGGACATCGAAAGCGGCGCCGCGTCGGCCGCGGCCGGCGGGTTCACCAGCGTGGTGTGCATGGCGAACACGAAGCCGTCCGTGGACAACGCGGAGACGCTCGGCTACGTGCTCGAGCGCGGGGCGCGTTGCGGCATCAACGTGCTGACGTGCGCGACCATCAGCCGCGGCATGCAGGGCCGCGAGCTGGTGGACATGGAGGAGCTTGCCGCCCACGGGGCCGCGGGATTTACCGACGACGGCATCCCGCTGATGGACGAGGCCCTGGTCAAGAGCGCCATGGAGCGTGCGGCGAAGCTCGACCTGCCGCTTTCGTTCCACGAGGAGGACCGCGCGTTCATCGAGTCGCCGGGCGTGAACCAGGGCGCGGTGTCGAAGGCGCTGGGGCTGGGCGGCGCGCCCGCGCTGGCCGAGGACGTGCTGGTGGCGCGCGACTGCATGCTGGCGCTGCACACGGGCGCGCGGGTGAACATCCAGCACATCAGCTCGGCGAACTCCGTGCAGCTGGTGCGCCTGGCGAAGGAGATGGGCGCGCACGTGACGGCCGAGGCCACGCCGCACCATTTCTCGCTGACCGAGGACGCCGTGCTGGAGAAGGGCACGATGGCGAAGATGAACCCGCCGCTGCGAACGCAGGCGGACCGCTACGCCATCATCGAGGGTCTGAAGGACGGCGCGATCGACATCATCGCCACCGACCACGCGCCGCATTCCGCCGAGGAGAAGGCCAAGCCGTTCGCCGAGGCGCCCAGCGGCATTATCGGGCTGGAGACCGCGCTTGCCCTGGGCATCACGAACCTTGTGCGCAAGGGGCATTTGACGCTCATGCAGTTGATCGAGAAGATGAGCCTGAACCCGGCGAAGCTCTACAAGCTGGACAAGGGTGCGATTACGGAAGGCGCCGACGCCGACCTGGTGATCTTCAACGAAGGCGAACGCTGGCACGTGGGCCCGAGGTTCGTCTCGAAGGCGGCGAACACCCCGTTTGCGGGGGAGGACCTTTACGGGAAGGTGAAGCACACCATCTGCGCCGGCAACGTGGTATACGAGGACGGCGAGTAAGGGCGCCCCGAGTCGGGGTAGAGATTGCTTGCTGTGAGGTTTCCCCCGGCAGCGCTGTGTGGCGCTGACGGGGGATTTTTGTTGGGGGAGTTGCCAGCGGTGGGTGAACGTGTGCTTGCCCGAGCAGCGCTTGCGGTGCTGCCGGGGTTCTTGGGGCTAGTAGTGGAACTCGGTCTTAGACGATCGGCCAGTCTCCTGTCGCGTTTGCGTGGGGATACATCGCTTTTTGACCGCACGGCGGGCGGGATATGGCACGCGATCTTTAGTTGCGATGATAATGTTGCTTCAGATGTTGAAGGTCGTTCGGGCTGTTTAGACGCCAGCTGTCCGATGCGATGATGCCCTGAATACGACTCCAGTCCCTGCGAAGATTCAATCCATCGAGGAGGTCGGCGCTAAGAAGTGCGTCCAGGCTTGGGTATTCGAACTCGCCACTGCCGCAAGGCCCGTTACCGCAACGCTGAAAGGTAGCGCAATCGGCATACTTGATGATCATGTAGCTGGGGCCGTCTTCGTCGAACCAAAGCTCGAACTCGGGCTCGCCAGGAATCAAGTTGTAAATTTCTTCGAACTCCTCAATGGATATCATTGGCAGATTCCTCCTTTGGGGAATTGCTTGTTGGCTAGGTATTGTTTGTCGTTTGCATTAACGAGATCGCGCTGAAACGTGCCTTCAAACCTTTTTCAATTCTAGCAGTGGCGCTGTGATAGGCGTTAGTGTCGTTCTCGATATCAAGTCACGAGGGGTTGTTACGGGTGTTGGCGATAAAAAGCCGTGGGTGCTATAGGGGAGCGCGGACGAATTTTACGGGGCAGAGGGAATCATCCAAGGGATTGTCCTTATTGGCATATGCTGAGACTAGCCATGGTGAACATAAAGCACTTCGCTAAATGGCTAGATCGACCACGGAATCGTCGGCTTCGACCTTCGGGAACCTCATGTTCAAGTTCGAGAAAACGGTTTTGAGCCGCTCGATGAGCTCCGGCCGCTTGTGCCTGTAACCACGGAGCTTGTCGGCGAACTCCGTGTAGAAGTCTATCCAGGTCAATTCTTCGTTTGGCATAACTGGTTCCTTTCGACCCCATCGGGTGGGTTGTCCTGGCCAATCCAGTTTTCTCGATCATGCAGGTCGTCTTGCATGTAGACCTTAATGCGGGGGCTGTTGGCCTGCCCTGTTTTGTCGGGCAATTATCCGCAGGGGGCAATCACATATCAGAGATAGCAACTTTTTTCATGGGCACTTTTTCCATCGCCGACTGATGGGAATTCATCGACCCTCGCATCAACGTTCTGCCGATTATTTGCTCAAAATAATTCGGAACAGACAACGCGTTGGGTATTTGACTGTTTTCGTTCGATACGACATGACCGTTTCCGCTCAAATCAGCGAGTAGGAGGGCGCTTGCATCATAGACGCCGTCTTCGTCCTGCAGCTTCCGAAGCATCGTTACTGCTTTGGCAAAATCAGTTGGATTCTCTAAAACCTCGACGTTGAGAAGGAAGAAGAACCCCATGGATGCCAAGGGGTACCGCTTTCTCAAATTGACTGCATCCCCATACGCTTCCTCGAAGCGGTTCTTGAGGTTCTTCCCATATTCCCTTGTCATTGTCTTGGTTGATATCAGTATTTCTGGACCTGTCAACCATGAGGACATGCCTACATCAACCTGTTTTTCGTATACCGCGCCCTGAACGTTGGCATCCGACGACCCGCATTTGCGCACGAGCTTGGCGACATCGTCTTTTAGACGCTGTGGAGCGGATTCTGATAGCTTGACTAGTATAGGATCGAGAGATCGTGGCTGATGGAGCCGGGGCCATGGCTGCTCCTCTTCGAACCCGGCGGCTCTGAGCTCTTCTGCTATCCACATATCGAGTCCGTTGGCAAGTCCTCCGTTTCGCGTGTTCTCAACATCTCCGTCTGTAATCGACCGCTTCACGATGGCGTCGAGCAAATCGAATTCAAGTTGGGGTGTGCCGTTGCCCCAAAACAGGCGATCTGAATTGCGCTCGCCTTTGTCCTGCCAGTATTTGCAAATGATCTCTTCAAACTTGGTATATTTGTCGTCGCTCATTGCTTTCTCCCGCGATTCCGGCGCCTTTCGTAGAGCCGTTTCTTGCAGTTTCTAATCTGCTCCAATAAGTCGGACGTCATTGCATCCGCGTTGCCAAAGAGGGCCTCGTCAACTTTGCTTGAAAGCTCTAGAAGATCGTTCCCTGTAAAAGTTAATGCGCCATTTGCGATTATCGCCTCGAGGCGTTCTTTCGAAGCGCTGACAAGTTCAGGAGAGGGAACCTGCAGCCTCGTCGCCTCTCGTGGTTCTACCTTGAGCAGGCCACCGCCATAGGCCCGGCCCTCAAGTTCACTGCTCAGAAGCGTAACCGAGTTTATCGATGCCAGTGCAAACAGGGTTCGACCGAGCTCGCGATACTCGTCGGCGAATGTCAAGCCATGCACGGAGTTTAGGCAATGGACTCGAGCTTCGTTAACGCACACACTTGGGGCGTAATCGTTCATGTAGGTCACGAAAGCGTCCGGAACGCTAGTAAGGGGCACCTTCCACCAAGGCTTCCTCTTTCTGCATTTGTATCCTTGATCTACTTCTTTGCCCAATCCAAAATCTATGTAGCGCCGTGCCGCCTTAGACGGGGTTTCTTCAGGATAGAACAGAAGAGATCTCTTTCCGCACGATTTCAGGTTGTCGTAATCTTCCGCGGTGAAGGACAGTTTTCGTAGGTGGTTTGATCCAGGTGGGGAGATGCGTACCACCTCGCTTTCGCCAAGGCCGATTATCTTTGCATCGTCGGTATTTAAGACGAAGTACTTGTTGTTGCCAGTCACGGTGCCGAGCGCCAGCCGTCCCCAATCGCCCAACCTGCAGAAACTGTTGCCGTCCAAGCTATCTAGCAGATTCCCCACAGCCAACGGGACGAGCCCCGGAGTCCATCGCTCGCCGTTATTATTCGGGTAATAATCTCTATCAACTGCGTCAACGATACGGTTGAGATCCGATGCCTGCCTCCATTTTATGAAGTCGGAAGAGCCCTGATGATAGCCGCTTGCGAGCAGAAGAACCACTTCCTCTTGGACTTCGGGGAACACCTGCCTATCGAAAGTCACAATTGTTATATCGTTGAATTCCGAAAGAAGAAAAGCGCGTATCGACGCCGCATAGTTTACGGTCAAAAGCTCGGCGGGCAAGACGAATGCAAGGCGACCGCCTTTGTTCAGAAATGACGCCCCATGCATCACAAATGGAGCCCATGCCGACGCCAATGCGCTAATGGCATATCCCGTCCTGCTGGATACCTCCCTGAAGGAGTCTTTCTGTTTGCTGTCGAGAACTTGAAAACGCACGTAGGGCGGGTTGCCCAATACTACATCGAATTTTTTACGAGGCTTTTGCCTAAAGAAATCGCCGACATTAATATGGGGTCTGAAAGAGAGCTTGGAACACCTTGCCAGGGCCGCAATGGCACTATCATCGTGGAGCTCATATCCAGAAATCCTCTCGGAGGCTTCTTTCTCGCTTGCTCCAAGCGAGAGAAGGCGACGAAAAGAAGCAATCAAAAACTCTGCTTCTCCGCATGCAGGTTCCAGGATGGAATCATCACGCGAGAGAATCGCCCAGTTTGCAAGGTATTCTGCCATTTCTGGAGGAGTAAAGAACGCGCCTCGGCCCTTCCGGGCTTCGGGTGCGTCTTCGTCCGCCGTCAAAACTGAACCGTATGCCATCTCATCTCCCTCCCTGCATAGTGTTTGATTATTCCCATTCTCCCATATCGCCCGGTATCTGGTTTTTGCGATATGCCTATAAGCAGTAAAGTAATATGCTCCATAGATGTGCTTGCATTCCGAGCAAGCCGAAGTGTCACCGTGTCAAAGGACAGCTATCATGTGGTCGCGCACAAGGTGCTATCGTGCCTGCTGCGTGCTTGAAGGATAGGAGCGGCACGGACGTTAAGGATCTTCTGCCCTTCAGCCCCTCACCACCACACGAAGGCACTTCTCCCCAGGCTTTTGCCCCACGATCCCGCAGGCTATGAGCGCGTCTAGGGCGTGCTTCGCTTTGCTGCGGTCGGGGCCGGCGGATCCCCAGCATGGCAGGCTCTCGTACGGGTCGGCTTTGGCCCCGGGCTCGCTTTTCCCGCACGCTACTCTGAGGACGATCGCCCTGCGCGCTTCGCTGCCGAGCGCTCGAATCGTCGCGGCCAGGGCGTCGCTCAGCTCATCAGGCACATCGGGCATTTCGAGCGGCTTGACGGAAGCGGGAACCTCGCCCGTTTCGACGACAGCGAGGATCCGGGCTCCATACGCCTGCGCGGCTTTTGCGGTCATCCCGTCGACCTGCAGAAGCTGCTCAAGGTTTTCCGGCCTTTTGCGGCAGATGCCGCGCAACGCGCGTTCAGTCAGGGCCCCGCCGGCGCCACCGCTTTCCGATACCGCGGCGCATGCGCTCTTGAGGCTAACGAAAAGCGCGCGCTCGTCGTCCGTCAGCGGCCTTGTGTCCTCGGCGCGCACGATGCCGTCGACGGGCGCCGCGCAGTTGTCGCATCTTCCGCACCCTCCGTCATCAGGGGGTTTCTCGCCGAAATAACGCAAAATGAGATCACGCCGGCAGGTGTTTTCGTCCCTGCAGAAATCCCGCATGTCGAAGGCGAGCCCCTTTTGCCTGGAACGTTGCGGGTCGTTTTGGCCTTCGCCGCCCGCTTCCGCCATGAACAAAGCGGTTTGCAGGTCCTGCTCGTCCCACAGCATGATCGTGTCGCCGGGCTTTCCGTCGCGCCCCGCGCGGCCGATCTGTTGATAGTAGCTCTCGACCGAAAGCGGCATGCCGCAGCAGACCACGTAGCGTACATCGGGCTTGTCGATGCCCATGCCGAATCCCGACGTCGCGACCATCACCGGCGCCCGCCCCGACATGAACGCCTCTTGCGCCGCCCTCTTCTCGTCGTTGCCTAGCTTGCCGTGGTAGAGCGCGGCGGGCACGCCTGCTCGTCTGAGCGCGTCGTGGATCCGCTCGGTCTCGGAAATCGTGACGCAATAGAAGATGCCGCACTCGCTTCCCCTCGAACGCGCGGTCCGCACGCACCATGATTCGCGCTCGTCGTGGGGCATGTGCACAACGGAAAGCGAGAGGTTGGCGCGGTCGAACGAGGAGACTATCTCCAAGGGGCTTTGCAGGCCAAGGGACTTGATGATGTCCTTGCGGACCCTCGGGGTCGCTGTCGCCGTCAGCGCGACCACGGTCGGGCGCTGGTCGAACCGCTCGATGAACGCGCTGATCTCGCGGTAGTCGCTGCGGAAGTCGTGGCCCCATTCGCTGATGCAGTGGGCCTCGTCGACGGCGACGAGGGGGATCGCGAGGTTCTCGATGGCTGACAGGAAGGCCGGGTTCGACAAGCGCTCCGGCGCAACGTACAGAATCTGGAACTCGCCGCTTTTGATGCGGTTTCGAACCTTTTCCTGTGCCCGAAGGCTGAGCGTGTTGTTAAGGAAAGCGGGATGCAGGCCCAGCTCAACGAGCTTCCTCACCTGGTCGCTCATGAGCGAGACCAGGGGAGAGACCACGATGGTGGTGCCGCCGAGTGCGACGGCGGGGACCTGGTAGATGAGCGATTTGCCCGCCCCGGTGGACATGACGGCGAGCACGTCCCGCTTCCCCATGATGGACCTGATGGCCCTTTCCTGCTCCGGGCGGAACCCGTCGTGCCCGAAGCAGCGCTTCAACACTTCTTTCGTTTGCTCGAACGTTGACATGCGCTCTCTTCCTTGCTTGTTGGTTTGCAACATTATTGTAGTCGCAGACTTGGGCTGGCCCTTGCGGTCGGAAGCGTCCTTTCGCAAATATGGCAGCTTCTCCTTCTTCGCATCATCGCTTCCCGACCCGTTCGCGCTCCTCCCTCCCGCGCCCACCCGGCGCATTCGCGCTCCCTATCTTGGCCGTGTGGCACGTGGGGGTGCTTGCTTTGGGCCGCGGGTGGCTTCGCGGGCGCATCCTCGCACGGCACAATACCCTTAAAAGCCGGCTTCGGCGCATGCGGCGCCGGAGGGGGAGCGGCTTGTGATCTGCGATGCGAAAGGGAGTGATGAAGATGATGAGACCCATGATGAGGAAGGTTGCGTTCGGGGTGCCGGCCATCGCGTTGTCGGCGGCGCTCGCGTGCACGATGGCCGGCTGCGGCGGCACCGAGGGCGGGCAGGATGGCTCGGGCGACAACGCGCCCGCAGGTCAGACGGTTAACAGCGTGCAGACCGCCGAGGTCGCGGGCTTCACCATCGAGTCCGTCGGCGATGGCTCGTACTATCGCGGCGCCGCCGAGCGGCAGGACGGCTTCTGGCTGCGTGTGAAGATCACGAACTACAACGAGTCCGCAAAGGCGCCTTCCGCGTTCAGTGCTCGTGCCGCCGTCGGCACCTTCGACGCGGGCGATGCGGTGTTCGACACCTCCGGCGACCAAAGGCTCAACGCCGACACCAAGACGCAGGCCGTTGAGCTGGGTGAAGGCGCGCAAATGGACGCCAACGCCAAGATCGAGCCTGGTCAGAGCGTCGAGTTCATCTACTTCTGGACCACTAAGGACAACTATTACGGCCCGATCACCGTCGAGTTCGACAGCTCCTCGTCCAGCGATTCCAATCCAAGCGTGATGCACTTCGACACCACCGGGCGCGAAAGCGACGAGTACAAGGCGGCGCGCGAGGCGGCGAAAGCCATCGAGGCGCAGGGCGGCATCGACTTCCCGTCGTACAGCATCATCCCCGCTGACGGCTGGAAGCTCGGCGACCGCATCGATGAGAAGTACGAGGGCTGCGACTTCAAGCATGGCGACGAGACCATCTCCTCCATCGACATGCGCACGTTCAGCACCTCCCCGATGATGGAAGCGGAGGCCAGGCAGGGCTCCAAGAAGAAGGGCGTGATCGACGAGGTCGAGATCAACGGCGTCACATGGGTGCGTTACACCTCGGAAGCCGGCGCCGTATCGCTATTCGTCGAGGCGCCGTCCGGCAAGACGGTCTCGATGGTCATCGGTTCCAAGTTGACCTGGGACGATGCGCTTCCCATGGTGCAGAACGTGGTGCTGAAGTAGGGAAGCGGGCTGTGCGTGGCGCTTGGCGGGTGCTGGGCGAAGGCGGCCGGCCCGCCCCTAAGTGTCCGGGGTGGGTTGTGTGTTTTGGCCGCGGGGTGGCTTGCGCGCCCGGCATTTGGGCCGCAGGTCGCTTCGCGGCCTGCCCGGTGCGCGGCATACTCTTCTCAAGGGCCAAGGTCGGGGCCGGGTGCTTCGGGCCCCGGCGTTTCGAAACCTGACGTAGCGGTGGTCGCCGGGGAGGAGGCGGCTTTCGCAGCGAGATGCGAAAGGGAGTGGTGAACATGATGAAACCCGTAGTGAAGAAGGTAATGATGGGCGTGCCCGCCGTCGCGTTGTCCGCGGCGCTCGCGTGCACGATGGCCGGCTGCGGCGGAACCGAGGGTGGCCAGGGCGGCTCGGGCGACGGTACGGCCGCAACGCAGGCGGCGTACCAGTCCCAGTCGATCGACGTCGAGGGCTTCACCGTCGAATCGCTGGCGGATGGCACGTACTACCGCGGCGACGTCTACAAGGCGGACGGCTTCT
>OLNK01001895.1_pt1 | contig 13710 bp, 15 predicted proteins | sample 1672791 | NCBI WGS metagenome assembly OLNK01 (sample SAMEA3136724, study PRJEB25190) | human gut metagenome | biome: human gut; feature: human-associated habitat; material: faeces | place: Austria | collected 2013 | reverse complement strand
GCAAGGTGATTTTTTTGTATAACTTTCGTTGCCGCACCCGCATAGCGGGTGGTTTAATGATTCGCGACTACGTCGCGAACCAGTCTAAAGACAATAACCAAAAGGAGCTATCTCAACGGATAGCTCCTCTTTTACATGACATAATAATTGGAGAATTGTTTACATTAACAGCTCTAAGTAGGCTTTAGGCCTTATTTATTGGAACTTTCATATATAGTTTTATAACCGCCCTCTGTAACAGCTACGATTTGTTCAATTTCATCCGTAGGATCTTCTGTAAAAGTAAAGCTTTCACCCGCATCAAAGGATGCACTCGTTCCACAAGAGGAACTCAAATCGCGCGGCACCGGTCGGAGTTCTATATTGGTCACCCCTTCAGGAGCTTCACGCTTGAAGCGAATCGCGCCAAAGTGAGAGTAAAATGTTGCAATATATTTCATAATCACTCATTTCTAATCTACGCATTTGCTCGTTTTGTATTAAGGATAGCAATGATAAGAGCCACTACAAAGCCAACACCTACAGCAATTTCACCATTTAGTGTAGGACCAGCACCAGTGGCAGCTAAACCAAAGTTATGAGCGAACGCCGCACCAGCTGCAAGGCCAAGTACTGTAACCGCAGAATCAGAATTACCTTCACCAGTCATAATCAACTGACGCAATGGACAACCACCAAGCAATACGCTACAGAAACCTGCAAGCGCCATACCTAGGAAGTTCCACAATCCATCTGTATGTGCAATCGGTTGGTTTTCAAAGCCTAGATGGAAGTTACCAAAGCTAATATTTACAACGAATACACCAATGAGAACTGCTAAATAGCCAAAGATAAGAATAGATTTTTTAAACAAGAATAAATCTCTAAAGCCCCCAACCGTACAAAGTCGGCTAAATTGAGATAAGCCACCTACTACAAGGCCAGCCGCCAAAGAAATGAGCCATGGAGCATGCATAGCGCCAGGACCTTTTTGGCTAAAGAAGATAAATGCTGGTGCTGTTACAACAAGTACGAGCAAGCCTACTTGAATAGCAGGCATCATAGCAGATTCTAATTTGCTCAATGCATAAGTGCGTTGTAAAGAATAGCCTTTTTTCAAGAATATAGTACCAAATCCAATACCACCTGCAAAGCCGGCAATGCCGAACAAAGCATTTAAGTCACCACCGCCAAGTCGCAAAATCATACGAATTGGACAGCCAAGAAACATCAAAGCACCAATCATAACAAAGAAGCCAAGAATAAATCGAATAATTGGAGATGAACCACCTTTACTTTGGTGTTCGCCACGAATCATGGACAATAGATAAGCCCCTAATATAAGACCGATAATTTCTGGGCGAATGTACTGTACAGGTGCGGCACGATGTAGACCTAGACCACCGACAGTATCGCGAACAAAGCACGCAATACAAAAGCCCATATTACCTGGATTTCCAGCTAATACGAGGAATCCTGCGATAGCACCAATAATAAGGCCTGCAATAATTAAATTCCGTTTTTCATGAGACCCACTCATAGTAAACTCCTTTCAAACTACAAACACAAAAACTCTATGAGTACATGCTCCGATTCTAAGTAGCATGCTACTCATGATATAATAGCCATAAATATACATTGTTATTTATGGAGATTATCTATGGACTATATCTATTTAGACAATGCGAGCACTTCGTTTCCTAAAGCACCAACAGTCGCCACCGCTATGTCCGACTATATAACGAACCGGGGTATCAATATCAACCGCGGCTCCTATGCTCTCGCCTATGATGTAGAGGACACTATCTATACAACGAGACAACGACTAAACACCTTATTCAACGGTCATGATCCATCTCATGTCGTCTTTACACAGAATGTGACGATGAGCTTAAACATGGTCATCAAGGGCCTATTAAAAGCCGGTGATCATGTGCTCGTTAGCTCAATGGAGCACAACGCAGTTATGAGACCGCTCACACAACTACTAGATAAAGGCATTACCTTTGACATTATCCCTTGTGACAAGACCGGTTCCATTCAACTTGAAAGCATGGATAGTCTCATTCGTCCAAATACAGTGGCTATGATTATCAATCACGCTTCCAATGTATGTGGGACCATTCAACCGCTCGAATCAATTGGCCCGATCTGCAAGGCTCATAGTCTACAATTTATTGTAGACGCAGCCCAAACGGCAGGTGTTATTCCTATTGATGTGAAAGCATGTCATATTGATGCACTTTGCTTTACAGGTCATAAAGGATTATTGGGACCTCAAGGTATTGGTGGCATTATATTGACCAAAGAAATGGCTCAGACCTTGACCCCTCTTATTGCTGGTGGTACAGGCAGCTTCTCACATTTAGAAACGATGCCTACCCATATGCCCGACGCCTTTGAAGCAGGTACGTTGAATCTACCTGGCATCATTGGACTCAATGAAGGCCTCGCCTATATTGAGTCACAAGGAATGGAAAATATTCATAACCATGAGCTAGCGTTAACACAATCCTTCCTCGAAGGATTGCAATCAATAGATGGTATTAACATCGTTGGTAAGCAGAATATCCAAGATAGAACTGCCGTCGTATCCATCACAATTGATGGTATGGACCCAGCAAGTATTGCTTACGAACTAGAATCTAATTATCACATCATGACACGTGTTGGTCTCCACTGTGCCCCACGAGCACACCAAACACTAGAAACCTATCCAGAAGGAACTGTGCGATTCTCTTTTGGCTATGCCAACACACATAAAGATGTGGAAACCGCATTATCTGCGCTACATAGAATCGTTAAAAATACTAAATAATACATAACCGTTAAGGCTATATACCTTGAGTATATAGCCTTTTATGCTTCTACGCTTCGCATAAACGACCGATAGCATCAGCTCTACAGCGTTTGCAGTGTGTCATTTGCGGCACATAGTGACCAATAAATTGACGCATGTTATCGATTTCTTCTGAAGTCGGACTTCGGTGATTTTCAAAGACCGTATCGTGAACTGGAATCATAGCAATACAGTTCATCAAATCGACACCCCAAGCTTCTGCTTGTTTAGCGATGGCTGGCACATGGTCCATATTTACATCAGGCACTACTACGGTATTAATCTTAACAATGATATTCTTTTCCTTTAACTTTCGGATACTTTCAGCCTGACGCTCTAATAAAATACGGGCCCCATCGATTCCTTTGTAGATATTACCCTCATAGCGAACCATGGAATATACATTTTTTGCAATCTCTGGATCAATAGCATTAGCCGTAATCGTTACATGCGTAATTCCTAAGTCAGCAATGTCATTAACATAATCAGGCACTGCCAAACCATTACTAGATAAACAAAGCATGACATGAGGAAAATCCTTTTTCACGAGGCGGAAGGTTTCAAGTGTCTTGTCTGCATCACACATAGGATCCCCAGGACCTGCAATACCTACTACAGAGATATCCTGACGAGCATCAAACACCTTGCGCACAAAGGCAGCTGCCTCTTGTGGCGTATAGACATGCTGCGTCACGCCTGGTCTATTTTCATTCGCACAGTCGTACTTACGATTACAATAATTACATTGAATATTACAATTCGGCGCTACTGGTAAATGTAAACGACCCCAATTAGCAGAAGCGGCCTTGTTGTAACAAGGATGATTTTGTAGGAAACTTTGTCCTTGAATTTCTTTCATAATTAACCTTTCCGACCAAATCTAATAGCATCTTTATGGCAAACATGTAAGCAATCACCACAGTTGGTGCAATTCATTTCATTTGGTCGTGTTCCCATTTCACATACGCGCAAGCACGCATCACAGTTATCGCAATCATTTGTTTTAAAAATTCTAAAAATAGAAATTTTGCGAAGCAACTCCATTACGCCCCCAAAAGGACATACAAAGCGGCACCAAGCATTGGCGATAATAAGGGAACCAGCAATAATAGATACGACCGTTATAGTACGAGCCGCCCAATACCATTCGGAGAACTGCATAGATAAAATAACAGCATTAAAATATTCATCGCTCGTCCGAATGGGGATCATAATGCGAGGATTACCAAATTTAAAATATACTACAAGCCCTAAAATTATAGTTGCTACCATGCCGAGTTGAAGGAATCGCATATAATTTTTACGATTTCTTAGTGGTCCCATAGATATTTTTCCCAGCATTTGGTTAACCCAACCACTTGGACAGAACCAGCTACAGAAAGCACGTCCAAAGAATACGACCATAATCGGCAAGATAATCCACCACGCATAAAAGTACGTCGTGATGCGGCCCCAACAGGTAATTATGGAACAGCTTTCACAGTTTACGAATGGCACAATATAAGGGCATCGGAATATGCCATAATATACCCATTTCCCCATAATGAAGAGGAAGATAAACTGTACAATACGACGCCAAAGGGTTAAATTTTTAGGCGCTTGCTTTCCGGATATACCAGAATTACCTTGAGTTCCACAGGTTGCAGATGACGGACAATGATTACACATCTTTTACACCAAACCTTTCTATCAAATCGAGACCTCTCGCACTATGAACGGATGTGAATCCGTGATTTTCTAAGATTTGTTGTCCTTCTTGGGACCGTGTAAATTCAATATAATCGGCAGCCAACGCACGATCTTGTACATATTTCATTGTATTAATAGTGAAAGTAAGCGGTGCAGGTGGCACAAATTGTGCAGGTATGGAGAAGTACTCTATACGATCCTTGAACCGATCATGTGTGGTAAGGCGTTTTTCAATGATGGATACATCTGCTTTACCTTCTACGAGGTCACACATCATGGAAATTACACAAGCATTTTCAGCCATTAAGTTTTTCATGATACCATCGGTCAAACCAGATAATTTCATGATTCCTTTTACAGATGCACTACCTGGTGGAGATGCACCTAGAGGCAACATAACGCGTACACCAGGCTCGGCCATATCCTTCAAATCCCGAATCCCTGCAGGATTCCCCTTAGGTGTAACGATAACGTAATCCGTAAAACATAATGGTTCAAAAGCAAGACTTACGCCTTTTTTGCGCATATTCTTCGCTAGATCTAAACCGCGAGCCCCAAAGACTTCTGTGCGACTCTTCTCAGCCAACAAGGATTTACCAATAGCCCCTGCAAAGGCACCAGTATACTGAATATTGTGCCCCGTGTGCATTGTATAAACTTGGTTTAAATCAAGGAACGCTTCCGACAAACCGCCACAAGTCCACACTTGTAATGAGTCAGACTGTGTTGGCTTGTAAGCGCCTCGTATAAACGACGGCACCGCTGATGCGGCTGCTAAAGCTAAAGCACCACCAATAAACTGGCGACGGGATATATCCTTTTTCAAAAATCCCATGTACTTACCACCTTTCACTGAACTTTACAGTACTAAGCATATACTCACATTATAGTATAAAAACCATAAGTTTTGATGATGATATGTATAAGTTTAATTAATTTAATTATACAGATTAGTCATATAAATACTGTTTTTAAAGGTATTATTATAAAATTTTAAGATATCCTCTCCATATCTATATTATTGAATATTTATTGCATATGATGAATATGCTATTTTTTAGGTTTAATGAAGTTAAAATCCCGCTATACGCTCAGTGCATAGTAAACAAGGATAATCAGCTCTATAGACTATATTAGACTCTTTGCAGCACCTATTGCCATTTAAGATTAAAATTCACTATAAGACAATATTGCAAAAAGAACGCAAAAAGGCGGTACAACCAAATGGTTGTACCGCCTTGATTCATCAATTATTCAGCAGTGAATGGCAATAAAGCGATTGCACGTGCACGTTTGATAGATGTAGTCAATTTGCGTTGATGTTTTGCGCAAGTACCGGAAATACGACGAGGTAAGATTTTGCCGCGTTCAGTCGTAAAACGACGAAGTTTAGCAACATCTTTATAGTCGATTTGATCGATATGGTCTGCACAGAAAACGCATACTTTTCTTCTTGGCTTTCTGCCTCTATCTCTTCTCATTGCGAATCCTCCTTTTCGAATTAGTAGGAGTCCCTGACACTAGAACGGGATGTTTTCGTCATCGCCGCCTGTACTGAAACTATCAAAATTGGACCCACCTTCGAAAGAATTAGTATTCATATCAAGGGATTGGCCCACAAAGTTCGCTACTACTTCAGTAACGTAACGTTTTTGACCGTCCTGAGTCTCGTAAGAACGAGTTTGCAAACGACCTTCTACAAAGCAACGACTGCCTTTACGAAGATTGCCTGCCGCTTCACCAAGTTTACCCCAAGCAACGCAGTTGATGAAAGCAGTTTGTTCTTTCGTCTCATTTGTTGTGGAATCAATATAGGTGTTAGTTGCAGCTACTGTGAAAGTTGCTACAGCACGACCAGTTTTGGTATAGCGTACTTCAGGATCACGAGCTAAATTACCTAGAATTTGTACAGAGTTCATGTTTTCCTCCAGGCTTTAATTATGCTTCGTGTTTTACAATTAGATGTCTTAGGACTTCATCGTTGATTTTCAATACACGATCGATTTCTTTGATTTCAGCAGGAGCTGCTTCAAAGTTGATCAATACATAGAAACCGTCAGTGAATTTCTTCACAGCGTAAGCAAGACGACGCTTGCCCCAACGATCTACCTTTTCTACTGTGCCGCCTACACGAGCAATTAAAGCTTCTACTTTTTCAATAACAGCGTTAGTTGCTTCCTCTTCAGCTGGTTTCACAATAAACATGACTTCGTATTTGTTCATACAAAATCACCTCCTCTTTCGGACTAATGCCCCTATCGACACATAGGGGTAGGAAGTGCTTACCATCAATAAGCCTTACTATTATAACCTAAAAAAAGAATGAAAGCAAGAGCTCAAATTTAAGTCCTTGCTTTCACCACTATTATATACGATTATATTTTTCATCTTCAGGAAAGGCGATAATAGCACAAATAATTACAAATATTGTGATTACACCCATCATAGGATCTGCTGTATCATTTGGTAAAAAGGTAAGGATCAACGATGATACGATGCCACTACCATATTGCATGGCACCTAGGAGTGCTGCCCCAGAACCTGCCATTCTACCTGCTCTATCTAATGCTAAGGCATTTGTTACAGCCGCAATAATGCCGTTCATAGAGAAGAATAAGAAACAGCCAATAACGATTAGCCACAATGAATGGTAGCCCACAATTATTAAGCCCATTACAACACATACACAAATGGCAGCAAATAATGTGGCATATCGCAACAACCTATCGAGTCGTATAGCGCTTACAATACGACGATTAATAGCACTTAGTAACATTACGCCAATAATATTGACAGAAAAGAGATAGCCAAAGTATTCCTTTGGAACTCCATAAACATCAATATATACATAAGGAGAACCCGTTAGGAACGCATAGATAGCAATATAAAAAGAGCTAACACATAGCGTATATTTCATAAAGCCTTTATTACGTAGTAAAATCCAATAATTATTATAGGTATGACCTATAGACTTTTTACTACGCTTCTCTACAGGATGTGTTTCAGGAATGACTAATACGGCAACGAGCATTAAAATGCCGATAGCAACTAATAACCAAAAGATTGAATGCCAAGTATACCACACGAGTAGATGCCCTGCTAGCATCGGCCCTGCAATAGGCGCTATGGCCATAACAATAGCTAAGGTAGATAGCATTTTAGCAGCTTCAGTCCGACCATATAAGTCACGAATCATAGCCCGTGATAACATAGGTCCTACGCAAGCACCAAATGCTTGGAACACGCGCCATGCCAATAATTCCATCATGGATGAACTCAATGCACAGCCCACAGAACCAATGATAAATAAAACTACCCCCATAATCAGTGGCTTCTTACGACCAATTTTATCGCTAACAGCGCCCCAGAAAAGTTGGGCTAGCGCAAAACCTATTAAGAAACCAGTCAATGTTAGCTCCGCATCACCATTAAGATCTCGCCCCATCTCAGGCATGGCAGGCAAATAAATATCCGTCGACAACGACGTAAACGCCATCAATGCACTTAATATAGAAGTAAAAAGCCATCCTTTATTGCTAATCGTCAGCATAAAGACACCACTTTCATGTAAAATCGCACTATAATATGTATGTATTTAAATTATATCAAAAACAATGTTAATGCTATATAGTTTTGATATTTTTCAACAAAAAAGCGTAGTAAAATACTACGCCCAAAATAGAGTAAAGATAAAAGCCTAACGCAATAAAGTATAAAAATACTCGCACGCTAGGCAATCCTCTTAAAACTGTTTATAAGATGAGCCTAACGCTACCACATGTTGATGGCTCTCCTTTTTCTTTATTATACAACATCAACAAAATTTCTTACAAAATTTATATGATAAATGGCTCATTATCATTAACGATATACACATTTCTATTAGGTACTAATGCCTCTAATCTCTCAGGATTATCAGTGTGAACCGGAATAATAACGTCAGGATTAACTAATTCTATAAACTTAATCAAATCATCTTTAGACACATGACCACTGGCATGACATATATAGGTTGGGTAAGTCTCTAACAAAGCTTTCAATGCTAGGTTTTCTTCAATATATCCTGTCCACATAGAATATATGATACGTACATCATCTTTAGGGAACTCTTTTATGTGAGAAATATGATTTTCTGTTGCTCTTACTAAACATACAAAGCCGTTATCCATATAGTATTTAGGATATTTGCCTTTATCAAGAACTAGCGGACTATCATGTCTACGATACAAAGAACTTTCATAATATACATTATTAACCACAGTATCTAATATTCTTTTCTGATATGCATCACAAATTAGTACTTTATCAGTCGGCATATTCTGCCAAATCCCCATAATACGGTCAATATTCGTAGATGAACATATAACGAAAACATATTTTCCATCTTGGATATACGAATAAATATCCTCTAACACTGCGGCTTCAGATATGTAGTTATCTGCGTCTCTAGACAAAGAAGTCCCCTCTGTAATTAATACATCAACCTCACCTATATAGGTTTTAACTAATTTCTCTACTATATGACTACGCAACCCATGCGTCCGGAAATCACCTGTATATAAGACACGTTTACCTTCTGCTTCAATGACAAACATATAACTATCCACAGCACTATGGTCGATAACCAAAGGTCTAATATGTATATTTCCAATAGTGAAGGCTTCGCCTCCACGAAATGTATTTGCACCTAACAAACGTAAATATAAATCTTTATCTTGATGTTCAGTTGCTATCATAGCCACTTCCTTACTCAGTTTCCCCATATATAATGGTATTTCTGGTAATGCAGAGGTTAGTTGTCCTAAGTGATCCATATGATAATGAGAAATCACAATACCGTCACAATCCAGCATCCCTTTTGTAACGCCGTCTATATCTAAATTTATAGGTATGTACTTTTCATCTAAACTTAATTCGTTACCAAAGTCCAATATAATACGAGTGGATTTTGTACTTATTTCTATGGCACTACCACCAATTTGATGAGTACCACGATGGATAATTATATTCATACTTAACCTTTACTAGGAATCGTTAGTAATGTCTCTGCTTGATATAATCGATCTAATTTTCTAGACCAACCATTTATATTAGTTGGATAAGAAGATTTACTATCTGTATCAACACGCAATACAACAAATCGAATTTGTTTTAAATGAGGCTCTTGTGCCAAAATTTCTTCACATAAAGTTTGTAACCCCTTACGTTTATGAGAATCAATCAATTCTTTACATTCTTTAAACTGTTGTGACACAACAGTTTTGGATGGATAACTAGGAGTATTAGGTTTATCCGGATCAATACGAAACATCAAATTGGTCTCTGCTCCACCGTCCTCTTTGGCACAAGATCTTTCATCAAATAAAACGACTAACTCTGCTTTATTCGTATGTTCATATCCAGGTAATTTCTTTAGCTGCTGTATACCATCATGGCCAACAGCAGAATTAATCTGTTTTATATCTAGCAGCCTATAATATGTATAAGCTTCTAAAACGCATCGTAGTAAAGTTTCCTCACTGCCAGATGGACGATATTTTAATTCAATGACAGAATAACATTTATCATCAGTGTTATAACCTAATAAATCTATTTTCCCATAAGAATCATTTCGTGTCTCTTTTAATGGTGTTTGATAATCAAAGATATAGCCTAATCCAGCAACTTCACGTTGATAAAACAATAACTTCGCTAAAATTTCCTCTTTTCTATTTGTTCCTTGTAACGTTTCCATCTCTACTTTTTCAGAAGGAGTATGAGCTGTATCAAAGTGATTTGGTCGTACCGGAGCTAATTCTTTCCAAGATTGTAAAAGATTTTTTGATAAAAGCGCACTTGAAATAATTTCACTATAACGATTCTTATCTTCTTGCTTCTCTCCATTTGCATAGCCTTTGTAATTTACAATAGAAGCCTTATAAAAATTTGCTGCAAATTGTTTTACTTCACTACTATTATCTCCTTGCTGTCCTTCTTTTTTATCATTCTTATTTTGACCAAAAATAGTTTTAAACTCATTAATTTTATCTTTTCGATTAATACTCTCACAAATTATTTCGTATATCTCTTTACAATTGAACATTATAAATTCCCCCACAATAACAACTTACCTACTACATATAATTGCTTAAAATGATTTGTATCTTACACAAAGTATTATTGTGTTTTATTATAAATTCATTATATCAACAGCCATTTTATGAGTAAATGGTGAAGAGATTAATTCAATGCTAATAATCTCTTTATCTATATATACTTTAATATAATTAACGAGTAATAAATTCCCCATAATACGCCCTTTTATAGTAATAGACCGAAACAATATTTATATAAATTAGAAATTCTATAGAAAATCCTTGCGTCATTATTCTATATAATTTACTATATATAGAGAAATCTGATTATATAAAGGAGTCATCATGGCTAATATTAATGAAAACTATTTAAACCTACAAGGTTCTTATTTATTTGCAAATATTGCTAAAAAGGTTGCAGACTATCAAGCAGCGCATCCAGATGCAGATATCATTCGTCTTGGTATTGGCGATGTTACATTACCACTTGTTCCAGCAATTATCGACGCTATGAGCAAGGCAGTTCAAGAAATGGGTAAAGCTGAAACGTTCCGCGGTTACGGTCCTGAACAAGGTTATGACTTCTTACGTCAAGCTATTATTGATGGCGACTACAAACCATTAGGTGTAGACATTGCGATTGACGAAGTATTCGTTTCCGATGGTGCCAAATCCGACGTTGGTAACATCCAAGAGTTATTCAGCGAAGACAATATCATCGCTATTACTGATCCAGTGTACCCAGTATACCTAGATTCCAACGTTATGGGCGGTCGTACTGGCGAAGCTGTAGACGGTATCTTCCAAAAGGTTGTCTACCTTCCTACTTACGCAGAAAACAACTTCTCTCCAGAATTTCCTTCTGAACGTGTAGATATCGTATATCTTTGCTCCCCTAACAATCCAACAGGTACTGTTTTAAGCCGTGCTCGTTTAGCAGAATGGATTAAATGGTGTAAAGATAATGATGCGATTTTGATGTTCGACTCCGCTTACGAAGCTTTCATCAGCACAGAAGACACTGTAAAATCCATCTACGAAATCGAAGGTGCTCGCGAAGTAGCTATCGAATTCCGTTCCTTCTCCAAAACTGCTGGTTTCACTGGTACACGTTGTGCTTATGCTGTAGTGCCTAAAGAAGTAACTGGCAAAACTAAATCCGGTGAACGCCAACCACTAAAACCTATGTGGAACCGTCGTCAATGCACTAAATTCAATGGTGTGCCTTACATCATCCAACGCGGTGCTGAAGCAGTATACACTAAAGAAGGCCGCGAACAAACTCGTGCTAACATTGCATACTACAAAGAAAATGCTCGCATTATTAAAGAAGGTCTTGAATCCATCGGTCTTACTGTATATGGCGGCGTAGATGCTCCATACATTTGGCTCAAAACACCAGGCAACATGACTAGCTGGGAATTATTCGACATCTTGCTCGAACAAGTTCAAATCGTATCTACACCAGGCTCTGGCTTTGGCCCTCATGGTGAAGGATACCTACGTTTAACAGCTTTCGGTAGCCGTGAAAATACAATTCGTGCCGTTGAAAGAATTAAAACATTAAAATTCTAATAGGATAATCAATATAGGGTTTATCCCCTATAGAAAACTAATACCTATAGAGACAAAAAGACCGATTGTACACCTACATTAGGAGTACAATCGGTCTTAAATATATCATCAATTAATTCTATAGAAAAATATCAAATACCCTAGTTTTGTGCTATAATAAAAATGTTAATATTAAATTTCTCAATTTATATAGGAGGCTAATATGAGCAAAATTCGTATTGGTATCGTTGGCTACGGCAACTTAGGTCGTGGCGTTGAAGCATCCGTAAAATTACAACCTGATATGGAGCTTGTTGGTGTATTCTCTCGCCGTAAAGGTTTAGAAACAGTTTCTGGTGTTCCTACATATACTATGGAAGATCTACCAAACTTCAAAGGTAAAGTCGATGTTATGGTTCTTTGCGGTGGTTCTGCAACAGACCTTATCGAACAAACTCCAATGGTCACAAAATACTTCAACTGTATCGATTCCTTCGATACACATGCACGTATTCCTGAGCATTTTGCTAATGTAGACAAAGTAGCTAAAGAAGCTAAAACTGCTACATTGATTTCTTGCGGGTGGGACCCAGGTATGTTCTCTTTACAACGTGTATATGCTGAAAGCATCTTGCCTCAAGGTAAATCTTATACATTCTGGGGCCGTGGTGTTTCCCAAGGTCACTCCGATGCTATCCGCCGTATCGATGGTGTTCTTGATGCTCGTCAATACACTGTTCCTAAAGAACAATACCTTGAATCTATCCGTAATGGTGAAACTCCAGACGTTGATGGCTACAAAGGTCACCTTCGTGAGTGCTATGTAGTGGCTGCTCCTGATGCGGACAAGGCTAAAATTGAAAACGAAATCAAAACTATGGAAAACTACTTCGTAGGTTATGAAACTGTTGTAAACTTCATTTCTCAAGAAGAACTTGATCGCGACCACAAAGGCATTCCACATGGTGGCTTCGTTCTTCGCTCTGGTGAAAGCACTGACGGCACACGTCATGTTGTTGAGTATTCCTTAAAACTTGACTCCAACCCTGAATTCACTGGCTCCGTACTTGTTGCTTATGCACGTGGTATCTACCGCCTTGCTAAACACGGCGGCACAGGTTGCTACACAGTATTCGACATTCCACCAGCTTGGATTTCTACTCATTCTGCAGAAGAATTACGAGCTCACTCTCTATAAGATATATAACAAAAAACCCACACCTCAGTGTGGGTTTTTGTCTTCTTATATGGTATACTATTACAAGAAGTGAGGCGTAGATGTTTTCCGGCGTCAGCTCTCACATCTCTTACTAGTTTGAAAATGTGGCCTGACACATCTAGAGGCCTCGACATCAATATATAATTTGTCGATTTCTATGTAAAGGGATTTAGTGACACTACTAGTCACCTATGTGACTAGTAGTGTCACTTTTTTAGTACAAATTTATAGCTTCTATATGATATAATATTTATTTGATAGAGTTTCTACGGAAACTTACACAAAGAACGAAATCAATTAGTTAATAAAAGGTGGTACCATGAGCACAAATTTAGAAGTAGGCATCGTAGGCCTTC